>Ga0105047_10014889_pt1 | contig 12299 bp, 6 predicted proteins | sample MAT04_FD_78384 | JGI IMG/M metagenome (GOLD analysis project Ga0105047, IMG submission 78384) | Freshwater microbial communities from Lake Fryxell liftoff mats and glacier meltwater in Antarctica - MAT-04 (megahit assembly) | ecosystem: Environmental > Aquatic > Freshwater > Ice > Liftoff... | reverse complement strand
TTTGGAGCGGCGTTCGCTGTGGAAAGTTGTAAACGTGGCGAACGCTGCCTTCTCTTATCTTATGAAGAATCACCAGGTCAGCTTACTCAAAACATGAGTTCTATCGGTATTGATTTTGATCCTTGGATAAAAAAAGGATTGTTAAAAATTGTTGCGCTCAGACCAGCTTTTCTTGGTTTAGAAATGCATCTACTAAACGTTTATAAACTTGCTGATAGTTTTAAACCAAAAGCAGTAGTGATAGATCCTCTTACAAGTTTAATTGGCCAGGGCGACGAGCGGGAAGTTACATCCATGCTTACCCGTATGATAGATCTCTTAAAATCCAGAGGCATCACTACGTTTTTTACGAGTCTTGTATCTGCAAACATGCAAAGTAACACGAATGGCGAAATTGGTGTTTCCTCTTTAATTGACACCTGGATAGTTTTTAGAAATGTAGAAGAAGTGGAGAGTAGAAAACGTACCCGTGAACTTTTCATTGTTAAGTCTCGTGGCACAAACCATGACAGCGATGTGCACAAATTTATTATGAGTGATGCAGGAATTATGTTGATACCAACTGATGACATAGCCAAAGCAAATTCCAATACCAAAAAGGGTGTTGACAAAAATATTGCTGAAAACAAAAAGAATCAATAATAAAAAAAATGAATACAACACAACCTACTTTTGTTGTTGGCATTGGCGGGTCAGCAGGTGCGCTTGATGCATATAAGGGGCTATTAAATGCCATGCCCGCTGATATAGGTATGGCCTTTGTCATCATATCTCACATGAACCCCAACGCCCAAAGTCAGTTGGCCAAAATACTTCAGCGGCACACTAAAATGTTTGTTACTGTAGCTGCTGAGGCGATGGTAATTGTAGCTGATCATGTTTATGTAATTCCTCCTGACTCAGATCTTACTATGGATGATTATAGCTTCAAAGTAATCTCTCCCCGCATTGGCAGGAACAAACAGGTAGATATATTTTTTATTTCTCTGGCAAATGAAATGGGTAAAAGGGCAGTCGGTATTATCCTGTCGGGCTATGATGGTGATGGTACAGTAGGCTGCAAACATATTAAAGCTAATGGAGGAATTACTTTTACTCAGGACCTTTCTGCCGAAATTGACTCCATGCCGCTGCACGCCCAGGCAGCAGGTTGTGTGGATTTTGTTTTGCCCGTAAATAAAATTCCTGCTAAGTTAAAAAGTTTGGCGGCAGCGCTTAAAAAGTAGAAAAGAATTATAAAGTCTAAAAGTACCTGTCCATAGTCTGTATCTCGCCCCACCAAATAGGTAGCTACAGTGGTATTTTAGTACGTTATCGTCGTTTAAATTTTACACCATCATTTCATAGGAAGAGCAGCCTTTTTTTTTGATTCGTTAAACTACGGCAGGCATTATTTAATTTTTAAGCAGACCAGCGTGATACCATTCCCAAACACGCTTTCACGGTATAGTTTCTTTACAGGTATACGCCCCTGCCGCTGTCTGTTCATTCTCAAACTTTTAATTGTAAAAATTCTTACATAATTTTTTTCTAAATATTTCGTATCAAATTTAAACCTAGCATAAAAGAGCATTATATTTGATTTTACCGTGTAAGAAACTAAAATATATTTCATGGCTAACGATATTGAAATACATGGACAGATAGAAACCCTATCATCCTACACACACAATTTTCCTATAGTAGGTATAGGAGCGTCTGCCGGGGGAGTAGAGGCGTTTAAAGAATTATTACAAGCAATACCCCCAGCGTCAAACATGGCTTATGTAGTTGTTCAGCATTTAAGCCCTGATCATGATAGTGCCCTCACCGAAATATTATCACGGGTTACTAAAATACCTATTGAGGAAATTACCGATGAGGTTAAAATATTACCAGACCATATTTATGTAATGCCTGAGGGCAAAATACTTACTTCGGTAGATGGGGTACTTAAACTTACCCCACGAGATGGTGTAAAAACAAACCTGGTTATCGATATTTTTTTTTCTTCCATTGCGGTTGTTTGGGAGAGCATGGCTGTGGGGGTTGTACTTTCGGGCACAGGGGCAGATGGAACCCTAGGGTTAAAAATGATTAAAGAACACGGCGGCATAACAATAGTGCAAGATGAATCTGCTGAATATGATAGTATGCCACAAAGTGCGGTAGATGCAGAAGTAGTGGATTTTGTTTTGCCTGCATCAAAAATTCCAGCACAGCTTTTAAAGATAAACAATGTTTTTACGAGTGCTATTTCAAATGGCCAAGATGACATCCCAACTCAAAATGATGAAATTGTACTTAAACAAATTCTTAAGCTTTTACAACAGCGAAGCGGAGTAGATTTTACATACTATAAACAAACTACAGTAAGCAGGCGAATTGGGCGTAGAATGGCACTGCACCAAAGAGGGGACCTTGCAGATTATTTAAGATTTTTAAGCAGCGATATTGCCGAACAGGATGCGCTTTTTAAGGATATGCTCATTCATGTTACTGCTTTCTTTAGAGATGCCAAAACATTTAAAACTTTAACTGAAAAAGTATTGCCTGCGTTGGTTGATGGCAAACAGGATGAGGAAACTATCCGCATTTGGATAGCAGGATGCTCCACCGGCGAGGAGGCTTATTCAATTGCTATCTGCCTACACGAATATCTAAAGCTGAACCCCTCTTTTGGGGGCAGGGGGGCTGTACAAATATTTGCTTCAGATGTTTCAAAAAACGCCATTAAAAAAGCAAGGGCTGGTATTTACAGCAAAGAAGAAATAAAAACCATTTCAGAAGATCGGTTAACAAATTATTTTACAAAAACTGTTGGCGGTTATCAGGTAAATAAAGTCATACGGGATATGTGTGTTTTTGCCAACCATAACTTTTTAAAAGACCCACCCTTTGCAAGAATAGATTTGCTAACCTGCCGCAATGTACTTATCTACATGGATGCTTCTTTGCAGAAAAAAGCGTTGACTACATTCCATTATGCATTAAAAGAAAATGGTACACTATTGCTTGGCAAATCTGAAACAGTTACCGCAGCAGCAGTCTTATTTAATAATTTAGATAAGCAGCATAAACTGTACACCCGCAAGCAGGGTGCAGGTCGTTTTATGCAGGTTACTACGGGGCGAAAGGAAGAAACGCTGACTAAGCAAAACACAGAAAATAAAAATGAAATCGTACAAACAGATTTTCGCATCAGCGCCAATGCTATACTTATGTCAAAATCTCCCGCTGGCGTAATAATAAATGAAGCATTGGATATTGTACATTTTCACGGCGATATTTCAGCTTTTTTAAAACCACCTGCTGGCAAGCCATCCTTCAACATTATAAAAATGGCAAGGGTAGAATTAGCGTTAGAATTACGCAATGCCATCAACAAAATAAAAATACAAAAAGCGCCCGTTAACAAGGCTGAAATACACATTAAAGCTGACGGTAAAAATTCGCTTATAACCATCGAGATTATTCCGCTGCTTGATACTGCTGAGCCACATTATTTAGTTTTATTTACAAAAATAGATCTGCCCGCAACGTTGTCTCTTTTAAAAGGTGCAACAAAATCTATCAAAGAAAAGGGAAGCATTTCCTTTGCCGTAGAAAATGAAAGGGTAAACATTTTAGAAAAAGAGTTGGCACATACACAGGAGGGCATGCGTTCTGTTACAGAAGAGATGGAGACTGCTAACGAAGCACTGCAGAGTGTCAATGAAGAATTGCAGAGCAGTATTGAAGAAATGCAAAGCCTGAACGAAGAATTAGAAACATCTAAAGAAGAGTTGCAAAGCAGCAACGAAGAACTAATTAGCCTTAACAATGAATTGATAAAAAAGCAGGAACACTTAGACGCTTCGCTTGATTATTCCGAAGCCATTGTAAGCACGGTTAAAGAACCTTTGATTGTATTGGATAATAACCTGCGTATAAAATCTGCCAACAGTTCCTTCTACAAAAAATTTAATTTAGCAAAAGGCGAAATACAGGGGTTGTTCTTTTTTGAGATACAAAAACAGCAATGGAAAAACATTGAGCTGCGTAATATGTTGGAAAGCATTCTTCCAAATACAAGCAGAATGGAAGATTTTGAAATGATGCTGGACGAAAGAACCATGTTATTGAATGCAAGGGAAATTGTTAGCGAAAAAAATAAGGAGCAGCTAATACTACTTGGTATTGTAGATATAACAGACAGTAAACTTGCTAAAAAATTAAGGCTAAGCGAAACAAAATTTCGCCACGTAATAATGCAGGCACCCGTTGCTATTGCCACATTTGTTGGGCCCACTTTTATAATTGATACCGTTAATAAAACAGCCCTTCAACTTTGGGGGAAAAGTTATGAGGAAGTAATTAGTAAACCTGTTTTTGAAGTGTCTCTTGAGTTAGAAGAGGGTTTTAAAACTATACTTAATGATATATATCATACAGGGATACCTTTTAACACTAAGGAAGTACCTGTTCAAATTAAGCGTCCAGGTAAACCAGACCTTGCTTACTTTACTTCTGTATATGAGCCATTAAGAGATTTGAACGATAAAATTTACGGCATAATATTAATATTGACGGAAGTTACTGAAGCGGTGAATGCCCGTAAAATGATTGAAGCTAGCGAAGCATTTAACCGTACTATTTTAGAAAGCAGCCCAGATTGTTTAAAAGTATTGGACCCCGAAGGCCGCATTCAATTTATGAACTCCAACGGGCTCTGCCAAATGGAGATTGACGATTTTTCAACCATAAACAATAAGAGTTGGTCTACGCTCTGGGGCTTTGAAAATGAACCTCTGGTAAAAGCTTCAATTGATAAGGCCTTGCGGGGAGAAGCGGCACATTTTACAGCATTCTGCGCCACCACCAAAGGCACACCAAAGTGGTGGGATGTAGTTGTAACGCCTGTGGGCCAAACCGATGAACCGGTGCAACGGATAATTTCCGTTTCAAGAGATATTACCGAACAAAAAGAAGCGCAATTAAAAGTAAATGCAAGCGAGGAAAAGTATCGTGATTTATTTGAATCGATAGACCAAGGCTTATCTATTATAGAAATGATTTTTGACCAAAATAATAAACCGATTGATTACCGCTTTATTGAAAACAACATGGTCTTTCACAAGCAAACAGGTTTGCCAGATATATCGGGTAAAACGGTGAGCGAAGTTATTCCGGATTTGGAAGATTTTTGGTTTGAAACGTATGGCACAGTTGCGTTAACGGGTAAGCCCATTAGATTTACGCAATATGCTGAGGGGTTAAATAATTGGTTTGATGTTTATGCTTTTAGGTTGGGAGAAGAGGAAAGTAAAAAAGTAGCGATTCTTTTTACCAATATCACCGAACGCATAAAAGTGGAAGAAAAGACTAAGCAAAACGAAGAAAAAATACGCAACTTTATTCTGCAGGCGCCCGTAGCCATGGCACTTTACCGTGGGCCAAAATTTGTTGTAGAAATTGTTAATGAGGCCCTTTTAAATTTTTGGGACAAATCACTCGATTTAGTTTATAATAAACCTGTTTTTGAAGCGATGTCAGAAGCAAGCAACCAAGGTTTTGAAGCTTTATTTGACAATGTTTATAAAACCGAAGAAAAGTTTACAGCTTTCGGTATTCCTATCATAATGCCCCGTAATGGCAAACCAGAAACTTTTTATGTAAATGTTGTATATCAACCTTATCGCAATGAAGATGGTACCATTTATGGGATCGTAGAAGTAGTAAGTGATGTAACAGAACAAGTGATGGCAGTTAAAAAACTTGAACAAAGCGAGAACCAGTTCCGCACTTTTGCGGACAGCATTCAAAACCTTGCCTGGATTGCTAATGGTGACGGACAAATATACTGGTACAATAAGCAATGGTACGATTACACCGGCACTACCGTAAAAGAAATGGAGGGTTGGGGATGGCAAAAAGTTCATCATCCAGATCATGTAAAAAACATAGTAGAACTTACAACTGAATTTTGGAAAAAAGACGAACCATTTGAGCTTACTTTTCCATTGCGTAGGCATGATGGGGAATATCGTTGGTTTCTCACCCGTGCCTATCCTGTGATAGATACCAACGGAAATATTGAGCGTTGGATAGGAACGAATACTGACATTACCGAACAAAAAACTTTTACGGAAGAACTGGAAAGGAAAGTAAAAGAAAGAACAATTGAGTTAGAAGAAAGAAAAAAATTTGTTGAAACAGTTTTAGAAACCAGTAAAGAATGTATTGCAGTTTATGGAAAAGATTTAAAAATTATTACCATAAACAAAGCAACCGAAATTTTAATGGGCCAAAAACGAGAAGATGTTGTTGGTAAAACCCTGTTAGAATTAATTCCACAATCCAAAGGCAGCAGGGAGGAATTACAACTTAAAAGTGCACTGGAGGGAAATAATATATATAATGAACCCTACCGGTCATCTATAACGGGCCGCTATATTGAAAACTACATTAATCCCTTAAGAGATGAAGCAGGAAATGTTTATGCGGCAGTTGCTATGGCAAACGATGTAACCAGTATAATAATGCGACAAAAGGAAATTGAAGCAGCAAAGGAGTTATTACAAATTCAAAATCAAACCTTTCAGTTGGCAGAAAGCGTAGCCAAGTTTGTAAGCTACAAATGGAATATTACCGGTAATGTATTAGAATATTCAGCTAGTTTGTTTCGTTTATTAGATTGTGAACCAAATGAATTTGAACCCTCTTTAGAAAAATTTACATCTTTTATTCACCCTGATGATTTGCAACAGGTAATAAAAAACAGAGAAGAAACTATAAAAACAGGTGTATTAGTAGAAACACCTTACAGAATAATAAGCAAAAAAGGAAAAATAAAACACCTACGTTCCAGCGGTAGTTTTATTGGAGAAAACGAACACCGCTTTCTTATAGGCACCGTGCAAGATATAAGTAAGGATGTAGAGGCTGCCGAAGATTTAAGAACAAAAAACCTTGAACTTGAATTTACAAATGCAGAACTCGCTTCATTTACCTATATAGCCAGTCACGATTTACAGGAACCATTGCGCAAAATACAGACTTTCAGCAAACGCATTGTAGAAGTTGAAAAATTTTCTGAACAAACACAGGATTATTTTAACCGCATTATTGCATCAAGCGAAAGAATGCAATCCCTAATAATATCTCTACTCGATTTTTCTCAAATATCCTCTACCAAGGTAGTTTTTGAACCATGCAATTTGAATGATATTATTGAAGAATCAGTGGATAATCTTCAGTTAAGTATTACTGAAAAACAAGTATTGGTTGAATTTGAAAATCTTCCGACGATTAATGGATCTCAAATCCAACTTTCGCAACTATTTACAAACCTTATTGAGAATGCCATTAAATACAGCAGGCAAGAAACAACACCACACATTAAAATTAAATCTTATATTGTGGAAGGCAAAGAAATTGATCATGCTTCAACAAATATCAAAAAAAAATATCATAAAATAATTGTGGCAGACAATGGAATTGGTTTCAAAGAAGAATATGAAAAAAAAATTTTCGAACTGTTTCAGCGGTTGCACAGTAAAAACGAGTATTCAGGCACAGGCATAGGATTATCTATTGTAAAAAAAATTGTGACTAAACACAATGGATTTATTGTAGCAAAAGGCAAGCCCGGCGTTGGTTCAACTTTCAGTATTTATATACCTACTACATGAACAAAGTATACTTAATTGATGATGATGAAGATGACCAGCTTTTATTTAAAGAAGCAATACTATCTTTAAGTGTACCAATGCATTGCGACACAGCAATGAACGGGCAAATTGCATTAGAGAATTTAAAAAAAGGCATCACAATGCCTGATATTATTTTTCTTGACTTAAACATGCCTATCATGAATGGCTTCGATTTTCTTAAGCAAATAAAAAAAGATGATAAATTAACCCATATACCTGTAGGAATATTTAGCACATCCAATAATGCAAGTGATAAAGAGCTAGCAAAAGAGTTGGGAGCAAATTTTTTTATTACAAAACCAAACGACTTTCAGGCACTCATTAAAAAACTTCAACAAATTCTCACTACAGATTTCGCCATAGCAAAACACTCATTAATTATTTAAGGAAGGCTGGCTTCCAATTATCCCAAATTGTACGCCATTCATAAAATAAAAATCCGCATATTTTGTGCGCAATGGTAAATAAAGTAATTTGGATACATCCTAACATTAGGAAGTTAATTTAAACAAACATTTCCGTACTATGAAGTTGCTTTTTTCTGCTATTACTACTCTCCTCTTTTTATCGTCCACCGCACAAACAGTAGATTTATCTAAAGAATTTAAAACAATGAAACCCCGTGCCATTGGGCCCGGCGGCATGAGTGGACGAATAACAACCATAGATGCTTTACACAATAACCCCAATATAATTTACCTGGGTGCTGCAAGTGGTGGTGTATGGAAAACTGAAAATGCAGGGAACAACTGGGTGCCTGTTTTTGATGAACAACCCATACAGAATATTGGAAGTATTGCAGTTTGCCAGAGTAACCCAAGCATAGTTTGGGTAGGCACGGGTGAAGGAAACCCACGCAATAGCATAAGCCTTGGCGAGGGGATTTATAAAAGTTTAGATGCCGGCAAAACATGGAAATGCATGGGGCTGGAAAAAACGAGAAATATTCATCGGGTTATTATTGACCCCACAAATCCTAATGTTGTATATGCCGGAGCCATTGGAAACCCATATGGTATACATAACGAGCGGGGTGTTTTTAAAACTACCGATGGCGGAGAAACATGGAGCAAAATTTTACACACAAACGATACAAGCGGTGTGGCAGATATGGTGATGGACCCTGCAAACCCTAATAAAATATTTGCGGCTATGTGGCAGCATACCCGTAGCCCTTGGAGCTTAAACAGTGGCGGAAAAGGAAGTGGTTTATATGTAACAATAGATGCCGGGAAAAGCTGGAAGAAATTAAATGGTGAAGGAGGATTGCCAACGGGTAACTATGGTCGTATTGGCATTACCATTTGCCACGATATGCCAAACAGAATATATGCCTTAATAGAAAGCACTAAAAGTGCCTTGTACAAAAGTGATGATGGTGGCAGCAAATGGGATAAAGTAAATGATGACCCGGCTTATACTGCAAATAGAAGTTTTTATTTTCAGGATATTTTTGCTGATCCAAAAAATGAAAACAGGTTATGGTTGATAAACCAAATTGTGAGCATGAGCGAAGATGGAGGTAAAACTTTTAGAACAGTTATTCCTTATAATGGCATTCATCCAGATCACCATGCTTTTTGGATAAACCCGTTGGATCCTAATTTTATTATTGATGGAAACGATGGTGGCATAGGCATTACAAGAGATAAAGGAAAGACATGGCAGTTTGATGAAAAAATTCCTGTTGGTCAGTTTTATCATATAAATGTTGATAATGAGATGCCTTATAATGTAATGGGCGGTATGCAGGATAATGGCAGCTGGCGTGGGCCTGCGTATACGTGGACAAATGCCGGACTTAAAAATTATTATTGGGAAAACCTTTGGGGCGGTGATGGTTTTGATGTAATGCCAGATGGGGAAGATGCTAATTGGATCTATGCCATGAGCCAAGGCGGAAATGTAGGTAGGTACAATATAATAACCGGCGAAAACTGGGACATAAAACCGCCAAGCGTTTCAAATACTGTAAACAAAGATCGAATTCGTTTTAACTGGAACGCTGCTTTAGCGCAAGATGCGTTTGATAAAAAAACAATATACTACGGCAGCCAGTTTGTACACAAGAGTATTAATAAAGGTGCAAGCTGGACAACAATAAGCCCCGACCTTACCACCAACGATACTGCAAAAACAGATCAAACTAAAAACGGTGGTATAAGCATTGATATAACAGGCGCAGAAAACTATTGTACTATTTTAGCAATTGAACCCAGCAAACTAAACAAGGATATTTTGTGGGTTACAACTGATGATGGGCAGGTACAGTTAACAAAAGACGGTGGACAAAACTGGATAAACGTCAGCAATAAAATTACAGGTATGGCAAAAGGAAGCTGGGTACCACAAGTAAGAGCAAGTAGATACAATGCGGGTGAGGCCTTTGTAGTAGCCAATGATTACCGCAAAGGAAACTTTGCAGCAATGATATTTAGAACTTCAGATTACGGCAACACCTGGACAAATATTTTGCAAAACAAAAACACAAAAGGATATGCGCTTTGTGTGTTGCAGGATCCTACAGAACCCAATTTAATTTTTGTAGGTACAGAACAGGGCTTGTGGGTTAGCCTGGATAATGCCGCCACCTTTCAACAGTTTAAAAATGGCTATCCAAGTGTGAGTACGTATGATTTGGCCATACAGGAAAGGGAGGCAGACCTATGTATTGCTACTTTTGGCAGAGCCATGTATATATTGGATGATATTAGACCATTGAGAAAACTAGCTGCGCAAAAAGGACTGCTTACAAAAAAAATAATAGCTTTTGATAACAACGATGCTTACCAGGTTACTTACAAAAATGCGCCGGGGTATGAATGGAGTACTTGGGGCACTTGGGATGCTGATAACAAAAGAAGAGGTGCGGCAATAAATTTTTACACAAAGATTTTGGCACAAAAAACTGATACATCTAAGGTGGTAAATAATCTAAAGAAAACACCCGAAAAAATTGAGATAAGTGAATTAAAAAATAATAAAAAATACAAAGACTCTTTAGATGAGCAACAGTTAAAACCGTCAGATTCACTTTCCGTAAACAATAAAAAAAATAAATCTGACAGTGCACTTGTAAACATTTATAACGACCAAAATGAATTGATCAGGACCCTGAAATGGAGTGTAGATACCGGCTTTAATAAAAAATACTGGCGTATGGATGAAAAAGGAACTAGATACCCTGCATCTGTAAAGCCAAAACCGGAAGCTGATGAAATAGGCGGTGATATGGTTATGCCCGGCAGATATAAATTAGTAATTAGTGTAAATAAAGAAAAAGATTCAGCTTATGTAAATGTAAAGGCAGATCCTCGAAAAACAGATAATACCGACATTTTAAAAGAGCAAAAAAAGTTAGCTCTAAAACTCAGACAGTCTGCAGAAAAACTCACACAAGGCACAGACCAGTTAACAGATGCGGAAGAAATTACCAAAAAATACGAAGCGCAATTAAAGGACATTGAAACGCCGATTGCAGACAGTATTCGTAAACAGAGTAAAAAAATACAAGACCAGATAAAAACCGTCAGAGAATTTATTTCGGGTAAAAAGGTAGAGCGTCAAGGATATGGCAAAGTACCAGAAGAAACTGTACTAACCGTCTATGAAGAAGCAATGGATAACATAAAAAGTAAAATGACCAGCCCTGCCATTCAGGAAGAACTGCTTGTAAAAAAAGCAGAAGCCAAAATAACAGAAGCAGTTACAAAAATCAATACATTTTTTTCTACCAAATGGAAAGATTACCAAAATTTAGTGGAAAATAATAAAGTGAATTTATTTAAGGATTTTAAACAGTTATAAAAAACAAGCTGCCAATGTGCAGAAATACACTTTTATTTTTTATAGATTATTCGTGCATTAGTGGCTAAACTCAACACTATGACCAACATTCCTTTTCAAACTGTAGACTGGACAAACGTACCAAAAACAGAGCACAAAGGTGAAACAGGAATTGCTTATTGGCAAACATTACAGTTTGATGGAATAAGGTTACGTATGATTGAATATTCTCCAGATTATTTGGCTGATCATTGGTGCCAAAAGGGACATATTGTTTATTGCCTCGAAGGAGAATTTATAAGCGAATTGGAAAATGGCGAGCAATTTGTTTTGTCAAAGGGCATGACATATATTGTTTCAGATGAATTGAGTTCGCATAGATCTGTTTCTCATATTGGCGTAAAACTGTTAATTATTGATGGCGGTTTTCTGGCTTCTGAATAAGTGCCTTTGCTATATCTTAAATATTAAATCTTATGCCCAAACTAATATTATTTTTATTTTTTCTTCTTCAACAATTGCATGTGCCTGCACAAGTAAAGTGGATTAATGTGGATAGTAATTTTAGGCCATTGCCTAAAAATTTCCATGTATATAAAACTACAGACAGTTTAGATGGAAAACCTTTTATAGCCTACTATGCAGAAGCTGATTTAAAAGACAAGCACTTGCAGTTTACGACAGATAGTACTTATAAAAGAAGATTAACCCCGCAAAAATTCTATCAAAAAAATAGCGGGCCATTACTGGTTGTAAACGGAACATTTTTTTCTTTCAGCACCAATCAGAATTTGAATGTATTAATAAAAGAGGGAGAATTGCTTGGTTACAATATTCATA
>Ga0105047_10014888_pt1 | contig 12299 bp, 7 predicted proteins | sample MAT04_FD_78384 | JGI IMG/M metagenome (GOLD analysis project Ga0105047, IMG submission 78384) | Freshwater microbial communities from Lake Fryxell liftoff mats and glacier meltwater in Antarctica - MAT-04 (megahit assembly) | ecosystem: Environmental > Aquatic > Freshwater > Ice > Liftoff... | reverse complement strand
CGGCCCGGTGGCCAGATCAAACGGCGGGAGTCCGCCGCTGGATGCCGTGGCCGTGTAGTCCGGCACAGCCGCCAGGGGCACGTCCGGCGCGTAGGTCAGTGCCCGCCCGAGTTGGGCGTCCGCCGCGTCGAGCAATTGGGCGAAGTGGACATACGACGAGTGGGCATAGAAATCTGCAATGGCATGGCCCGCCGCGCCGAAGCTCGACCAGTCGCGCCGGTCCTGCTGGAACTTCGCCAGCCGCGCGCCGACGCGCTGCCAGCCGGCCTCGATGTAGCCGTTGTCGAAGTGGTCGCGCGGGTCGTAGCTGGGGAGGGACACGTCGAGCCAGAGGCTCATGCGCTTCATGGCGGAAAGCGCGCTGGCGGGGAGGTTGGGAATGTCCTTCAGCGCCGTGTCGAAAATGTGGTGGTGAATCCCGGCGGCAAAGCCCGGATCAAACTTGTGCCAGAATTCCCGCCGCCCCCAGTAATCCTGGAAGCGCTTCAAGTGCGGCGCGTGCGGCGTACGGACCAGCCAGAGGTGGTCGGTGTTGAACACGAAGTGCGGGACGTACTCCGTCTCGGTGCCGGCGCCGGCCCGCTGGTGCGTGCGCAAGCGCGGTGCCTTCACAAACTGAAGCGGTTCGAGAATCTCCCAGACCCCGGCCTCGCTCTGATACATCACCCAGGAATGATCGTGGCGCCGCACCACCCCCACGACCTCATGCACCAGCACCGAGCCCAACGCAACGCGGATGCAATAGGGACTGATGCCCGCGGCCAGCAACAACGCGGCGAGCAGGAAGGAAAGATCTTCGCAGTCGCCGCCACCCTGGGCCAGCGTCTCGTCAGGATACAACCAAGCCTCGGGGCATTGCTCGGTCTGGCCGGTCGGCAGGTAGCGGAACTGCCGGATCAAGGCCAGGATGCAGTCCGCGCGAAAATCAAAACTGCCGCGGGAGTGCGAGCGGAAGAGGGCTTGCTCCTCATCCGGCAGCGCTTTGATCAGCTTGCCGAGGTGCTCGGCCACGACCGCGTTGTTCTTGGTGGTGAGGAACTCGCGGATGTCCGTGTCAAAGCGACGCTGGGTGCCGGGAATGGTGCGCGAGGCGGGAATGATGGGGCGGTGGACGATTTCGTCGCCCTGCCAATTCCACTGTGGCGCGGGGCGCACCGACGAGGCGTTCATGCACATGCCGGCAAGGTCGCCACGAATGCGGGCGGGTCAAGCCGCATCTCCGGGCACCGCCGGGCAGGCCAAGCTTGCCACCGTCCGCCGCGCCAGTTCACCCACGCGACTCGGCGCGGCGCGAGTGCGCCCCCAAGCCTCTTCCAATGGCGGGCAAGCCTTCAGGCTGTCGGTGGAGACTTCATCCAAATCGGTCCGGCAGCCCTGCCGGAAGCACCGTCGGCGCGAACCATCCTGAGGCGATGCCGTAGCCATGCAGATGCGAACTTGGCGAGGGCGAGGCGAGCTACGTGGGACAGGCGTCGCGCCTGTCTCTAACATCGTCTGAAACGGGTTCTCCCCCGAGTGCCAAGGGCCAGGGCAGAGTCACCGTCTAGCCCGAACTCCGAAATAGGAACGGGGAGCGCGCGCGTCTCGCCTGCCAGTTCGGGCGTCGCGCCCGAACTCTCGTCCCCCACTCTGTCGGGCGTTGCGGGCAGCATGAAGTGTGCGAGACAAAGTTCTCGGCGCGACGCCGAAAACCACACGCCAGAGGCGTAGGCTCCCGGTCCCGAGGGGCACTCCCATTTAGTTAAGCCGGAAGGGAGTCGGGGTGCCCGATGCTTGCGCTTGCTCCGGCTCTTAATCGTGATCTTCTTCGGTGCGCTGAGATTAGGATTAAGAGCAGGAGCAAGCGCAGGAGCAAGCGCAAGGGCCCCGGCGGACGGCTTAACTAAATGGCAGTGGTCCCGAGGGGCGGCACCCGGTTTCGACTTCGGATCTGGGGTTTAGTGACGTCAAGGAATGAAGCCAGAGACGGGCGCGACACCTGTCCCACGAGGGAGGCACGGCCAAGTCTCAACGCCGCGTCGCCAAAACGTCACTTTTGCGTCATGCAATTGTCACGCATCGAAGTTACCTTCGCTCCCGAACGTCTTTCGAGTCCAACATGCACACCCTTCGCTCTCTCCCCTTACTCGCCTTGCTGGGCGCGGCCCAGGCTGCGTCAGCCCAACTCGCGATCACCGAAGTCATGTCTTCTGCGGCCGCCACCTTTCAGGGCGGCACCGTCACCCCGCAGTCGGACTTCTGGGAACTCACCAACTTCAGCACCAACGCCGTGAACCTCAACGGCTACAAGTGGACCGACGACTCGAACTGGAACCCCACGCTGGCCGACCCCACGCCATTCATCGGCGTGACGCTCCAGCCGGGCGAATCCGTGATCGTGCTCTACACCAACGTCACCCCCACAGAGGCCGCCTTCCGCACCTGGTGGGGGCCGTCCGCGGCCACCGTGCGCGTGCTGTACCACGGTCACAAGGGCTTCAGCTCCAACGGCGACGCGACGCGCCTGTGGGATGCGAACGACCAATTGGTGGACGCCGTGGATTTCCCGGCGGCGACGGCGACGCGCGGGCGAACCTTCGTTTACAGCCCGGGGAACGGCCAGTTCGGTTTGCCCAGCACCAACGGCGTGGGCGGCGCTTTCAATGCCGCCACGGCGGACGACGTGGGTTCGCCCGGCACGACGAGCGGTGCCGTGCCCATCGTCATCACCCAACCGCCGACCAACCTGACCGTCAGCGCGGGCAGCCCGGCCCTGCTCACCGCCGCCGCCACAGGTCTGCCCAAGCCGCGCTACCAATGGACCTTTAACGGCAATTCGCTGCCGGGCGAAACGCTTGCCTCGCTCGTGATCAGCAATGCCCAACCCGCCCACGCCGGGGCTTATCGCCTGGTGCTCACCAACGGCTTGCAAGTCGTCACCAGCGTCGTCGCGCAACTCATGGTGAATCCCGCGCCCGCGGCCCCGATTGTCACCCTGCTGCCGCGCAGCCAGACCGCTTACGAAGGGCAGACCGTGACCTTTGCCACGGCGGCCGTCGGCAATCCCGCGCCGCGCTACCAGTGGCGTTTGAACGACGTGGACCTGCCCTTCGAGACGAATCCTGAACTCACGCTCTACGGCGTCCTGGCGGCCAGCAGCGGCACCTACTCCGTGGTCGTGGCCAACTCGGTCGGCGTCACCAATGTCTCCGCCCAACTCACCGTCACCACCAAGCCCCGCCTGGTCATCACCGAAGTCATGGCCAGCGAGGGCACCAACAGCGCCAGCGTCGTCGTGGGCCAGGACTGGTGGGAAGTCACGAACCTGGATGCCTTCGACGTGAACTTGCGCGACTGGCGCTGGGACGACGACGAAACCCGCGCCGGCGCGTTCGTCATCACCAACGACGTCACGCTTCGCCCCGGGCAATCCGCGATCCTCGTCGAGTCCCTGACGTCGGAACAATTCCGGGCGTGGTGGGGCGCAGCGAATCTTTCACCCGAATTGAAAGTCATTCGCTACACCGGCAACGGTCTCAGCTCACTGGGCGACCTCATCTCGCTCTGGAACGGCGCGGCGACCGACGACTCGGATCGCGTGGCCAACACGGCGTTCGCGACCGCCACGGCGGGGGTGAGCTTCGGCTTCAACTCCGCGACCGAAGAATTTGGCGCGCTGAGTTTAGCCGGCGAGTTCGGGGCGTTCCGCTCGGCCACTGGCAACGACCTTGGCTCGCCCGGCTATCGCTACCAACGGCCGGTAATCCTCTCCTTCACGCCCGTCACCGCGGGCCTGGAGATCACCTGGAGCACGCGGCCCAACGTGCCCTACGCCCTGCGCTCGGCGGCAGCACTCACCGGCCCTTGGAACACCTTGACCAACCGGATCGCCACCGGAACCACGCTCACCGTGCGCGAGGCCGCGGCTGCCGGCAATCGCTTCTACCGCGTGGTGGAAAACCCTTGAGGCCCACCTCGTGACCCCGCCCTTCCTTGCCCGCCCGGCCGACGCGGCGCTGCCCCCCGCCCTCTTCCTGCTGCGTCAACGGCAGGCCCGGCAGGGCGGTTGGACCTTGCGGGGCCGGATCGTGCGCGTGCCGCAACCGCCCGCGAACAGACTTCCCAGTGCGCCGCGCCGGCGTATGATGCCGCCGCCAAGCCCATGAACCGTCCAACCTGCAAACCCGCCTGCGCCGCGCCCGGCTTCACCTTGATCGAGTTGCTGGTGGTAATCGCGATCATCGCCATCCTGGCGGGCCTGCTCCTCCCGGCGCTGGGCCGCGCCAAGGCCGCGGCCCAGCGGACCTCCTGCCTCAACAAGCTCAAACAGTGGGGCCTCGCCCAGACGATTTATGCGCAGGACAATCAGGACAAGATCCCGCGCGAGAGCTACGGCACTTCCGCCACGCTCAACAACTGGGCCCAGATTCGCGATCCCCTCAGCCGCGACGTTTGGTACAACGCCCTGCCACGCCTCCTGAACCTGCGCGGCGCGGCGGATTATCCCCCGGCGGAGGTGGCGAGCTTCTATCAGAAGGATAACCTCGCGCACTGCCCGGCGGCGAAATTCCCGGCCGGCTTCGAGAGCAGCAGCTACGCGTATTTCTCGCTCGCGATGAACTCCAAGCTCATCAATGGCGACGCCGCCACGATTCGCGTGGTGAGCATCCTCAACCCGACCCACACGGTGTTCTTTCTCGAGAACCGGTTGAAGGATGATCCGAAGGTGGACCCGACCCAGACGGACGCCGAACTCGGCCAGCCGAGCGCCTACGCGACGCGCTTCAGCGCGCGGCACAGCGGCAGCGGCAACCTCGCGTTCGTGGATGGACATTGCGAGAGCAAGAAGGGCAATCAGGTCGTCGAGACGCGGGCCGGACCCGCACGCGGCCAAGCCATCCTGCCGCAGATGCAAATCATCTGGACACCCGACCCGCAGACGAATCCGAACTGAGCCGTGACTATCCAATCGCAGCAATAGCTGACGGCGCAGATCACCTTGTGGGACAGGCGTCGCGCCTGTCTCCAGCTTCATTCCCTAGCGTCACTAAAAGGTGACCGCACCCCAAGCTCGGCAACGCGGAGGTGGAACCGTTTCAGACCATGTCAGAGACAGGGCGCGACGCCTGTCCCACGCTCACGGCCGGTCCTTGAGCAAGGACTGCAATTGAACAGTTACGGCTGAGCCACAACGATGCAGTCGGAGCGCGGCTGGCTCAGCCGCAGCCGCGTTCGCCAGTTTATGGCGCAGGGCTTTGCCGCGGCGTCCGACGGCGCATTCGCCGCCACTTGTTGGTGGCCGTGGGCCCCCTTGGGGGGAAGGTGGCCCGGCCCTTGTTCTTCGCGGCTGCGGCTGAGACAGCCGCGCTCCGCAACTGTGAGCACGGCGGAGAGGCGCGAAGACGTTCACGCCACCTTCACTTTGAGCCGCTGGCCCTTCATGTCCGAGCGGTTGAGCTTGGCGATGACGGCGTTGACCTGGTCGCTGTCCACGTCGGCGAAGAGGTGGCGCTCGCGGACGTCCACCTTGCCGACGATCCGACCGGGCAAACCGGTGAGGCCGGAGACCTGATTCACGACGTCAATCGGCTGGATGCCGTGCTCCTCACCGACGCTCATCCACAGTCGCGTCTGGTGTTCCGGCGTGCGCGGCTCCTTCTTGCGCGGGGGACCGGCCATGTCGGGCGCGAGGGAGGCGAGCGCAGAGGCGCGGTCCTTGACCGAGCCGCGCGGCTTGGAAGCGGGCGGCAGCGGAACACGCAGCTTGCCGGGGTGTTCAGCGGAGTCAGACGGGCTGGAGGCCGGTTCCACTGCCTCAACCGGTGCGGGCGGCGGCTTGGCCACAAGTATGGCCGCAGCGGGCTCCATTGTGGAAGTGACGACCAAGGCGGGCACCTCGGCGGGGATCACAGGGGCGACCGGCGTTGGGGCTTTGGGCACCACTGGCGCTGGCTGCTCTGCGGTAACAGGTGCGGCGGGCTGCCCCGGCAGTTCCGCCACGGCAAGTTCGGTCGCGGCTGACTGAACCGCCGGTGCCAGCGCGGGCTTCGGTGGGGCTGGCTTGGGCTTGGGGACGGACGTAGCTGCTGGACGCGCGGCCACCGCGGGGCGCGGCAGGTAGGGTTTGGCCAAGCCTGCTGGAGCCGGCGGAACTGCCGGTGTCGCCGGCTCGGTCAAGGCGCGCGGCTTGGGCGGCGGGGTAACCACCTTCGGCGTGGGCCGTGGCGCTACTGCCGGGCGCGCGACGGCGGGCCGAGCCGGAGCCGCCGCTTCCACGCCGACTTCCGCCCAAGGCTGGCGCGGCGCAGCCGGCTTGGGCGGGGCGGCGGCGGGAGCGGACTCGTCGTCGCCTTTCAAATGATGCAGCAGCGCCGCCGCGACCTCGGTGGAGCTGAAACCTTCTTCCAGCAGCCGTTCGACGACCGGCAAGTGCCGCCGGAATTCTTCACCGCGCAACGTCTCTCGCACCTTGTCGAGGAAGAGGTTCACGCGCGCTTCCGTCGCCTCGTCGCGGGTCGGGATGCGTCCGCGAAGGACGCGGGTGTTGGTGTAGCGCTCGATGTTGCGAATCTGGAAAAACTCACGGCCCGAAACGAACGAGATGGCCCGCCCGCTCCGGCCCGCGCGGCCGGTGCGACCGATTCGATGCACGTAATCCTCGACGTCGTAGGGCAGGTCGTAGTTGAAGACCACTTCCACGTCGTCCACGTCAATGCCGCGCGCGGCGACGTCCGTGGCTACCAGGAATTCCAAGCCGCTCTTGCGGAACTTGTTCATCACCCGGTCGCGCATCGCCTGCGTCATGTCGCCGTGCAGGCGATCGGCGGAATACCCCTGCGCTTCGAGGTGCTCGACGAGATCGTCCACCATCGCCTTGGTGTTGCAGAAAATGATGCCCAGCTTGAGGTCGTGGAGGTCAATCAACCGCGTGAGCAGTTCGATCTTGTAGCGGCGGTCCACCTCGAAATAGACCTGCTCGACGGTTGGCACAGTGAGCGTCTTCTGCTCGATGCGGACGTTCTGCGGGGTGCGGGCGTAGCGCTCGATGAGGTCGCGAATGGGCCGGGGCATCGTGGCGCAAAAGAACACCGTCTGCCGCTCCTTGGGCACCGCTTGCAGGATGGTTTCAATGTCGTCGCGGAAACCCATGTTCAGCATCACGTCGGCTTCGTCGAGCACGACCATTTTCACCTGGTCGAGCCGCAGCGTGCCGCGCCGCATGTGGTCCATGACGCGCCCCGGCGTGCCGATGACGATCTGGGCGCCCTGCTGGAGACCGTGAAACTGGCGTTCGTAGGATTGCCCGCCGTAGATGGGCAGTTCCGCGATGCCGCGTTTGTAAAACAGGAGCTTGTGAACCTCCTCGGCCACCTGCACCGCGAGTTCGCGGGTCGGGCAAAGAATCAGGATCTGCACGCGCTTGCTGGTCGGATCCACCTTCTCCACCGCGGGCACGGCGAAGGCCACCGTCTTGCCGCTGCCAGTCATGGATTGGCCGACGACGTCGCGCCCCTGCATGAGGATCGGGATGGCCTCGCCTTGGATGGGGGAGGCTTGCTCAAAGCCCATGCGGACGATGGCTTTGAGGATTTCGGGCGAGAGGCCCAGCTCGGAAAAAAGTTTAGTGCTCACGGTAGTGTCGCCGGGCAGTGTATCGGAAGGCGAAGGGCTGGGGAGACATTTCTTGGCGGAGAACGCCGTGCCAAGGCGGCCCGGTCAGGGGAATGAAGGTCAGGGGAATGTTCTTTGCCGATGGCCTCTACCCTCATTCTCCTGCGGGCACGCCTCGGTGGCATATCGGGTTGAATCCGGACGTCAGTTCCCTACCCTGCCGCCGCCGATGCCCACAAATGAAGCGCGCTCGGGAAACCGCGTTCACCTGCCCGGTTCGGAATGGGGAACCGGGCGGCGGGTTGGCGCCCGCCGATGGGCAGACGGGACGCCTGCCCTACCTCGGACGCGGCCTGGCTCTGCACGGTGAGCCAGGCTTTGGGCATGGCCGAAGGCATGACCAACAAAGGCGTCCATCCCAAGGTCACGCTGGTCGAAACGACCTACGCCAAGGGAATCCGGCTGACGAAGAAACAGATGAAACCGTACGCGGCCTGTCTGGACCGGCTCCCCGGGCTGGGCAACTGGTTCCTCACCATCACCGCCGCCGCCAGTCTGGCCGGTGCCGCCCAAGGCTCCTAATTGGCGATTGTTTATTGGCCGAGTCCCTTATTTCAGGTACTTCGCGGCGTTTGTGTCCGCTTCCGTGCTCCTTGGAGGCCCAGGAAGAAACACCCGGAAGGCGCCGATTCCCCAGCGTCATCGCGACGGCACCGGGGCGGGATTCGCCGCCAAGCCCGACAAGCGTCGGGCCAGCGCGTCTTTGGCCTGCTGAAGCGATTGCTGGCCGGCCGGCTCAGTCGCCACCGCGAGGAATTGATCCAGCACCGCCAACCGCTGGTTGATGCCGTCCACCGTCTGCACCGCATCGCCCGGGAGCGTGTAGAAACTCTGGTTGCCGTAATTGATCCGCGTGGACTTGATGTCACTCCACGAGCCGACGTTGGGATACTTCGTCAGCACCGCGTCCACCGGAAAGAATTCATCTCCCGCCAGCGGCGCATTGAGGTAGGCCCAGAAGTTCGGCGCGATCTGGTTGCCGCCGACCTGGCTGAGCAGCGATTGCCGGGCCTCCGGACTCTGGACCGCCAACTGAGCCAGCATTTGCAAGGCGGCCAGCCGGTTGCCCTCGTTCAGGGTCGGATCCGCCATCCGCACCAGCGACGCCACCCCGGCGCCTTCCGGCAAGTTCGCCAGCGTGGCCACGGCGTAATACTTCCAACGTCCAGTAGCCTGCTCCAACTCGGGCACATTCGCCGCGCCGCCATACTTCTGAAACACCTCAAACAGCGGCGCGACGTCCACGTCGGACGCCGTCTCGGTCGCCGAGCGGGCCAGCGCGGCGCGCGCCGCAGTCAGTGCCTTCTCCCGGTACTGCCCCTCAGTCAAGCCGTCCAGATTCCAAGCCAGCGCCGCCAGTTCACGCGGCGACTTTGTCTCGCCCAGCGTTTGATCCATCAGGGCGATGGCTTCCGGCCCGCCGATTTGCCGCAGCGCATCGAGCGCAGCCAATCGCGCGGTGCGGAAACCAAGCGCCCGCGTGGTCTCGGTGTCGAAGACCGAGTCCTGGTTGCCCGCCAGGAAAGCGCTGATCGCCGGGACCGCCGCCGCGCCACTCTGCACCAGTTTTTCCAGATTGCCTTTCCAAGCCTGGATCAACTCGGGCGTCAGCGCATTCGTGCCGCGGAGGTTCACCAGTCCCGCCACCAGGCCGCTCATCCCAGGATCAACGGGCATGGCCGGAATGGGGGCGGGAGTTGCCAGCACCGCCGGCGGTGGCTCGGCTGGATCCGGAACCGGGGGCGGCACGGGCGTCGCCGGCGGCAGCTCCTGGGCCGCGCCATCGGCTTCTCCCCGTGGCTGCGGCCGGTCGAACGCGCCCACTGCCGGCGGGGCACTTACCGCGTTGGCCGCGACTGAAGCTGGAGGGCTGCGGAATTTCCAGAGCACACCGCCGAGACCCGCCAGCACCAGCAAAGTGGCTATCGCCCACACCCAGGAGCGCGCCGGACGGGGAGGCTCAGACTGGGACCGCTTGGTCCCGGGATTGGGGATTGGATTCATGGCCGAGAAACATGGCGGATGGGAGTGAATTTGTCACCGTTTGCGACTCGATAGCCGCGCCCAGAATTCAACGCGCGGAACTGAATCGCGCCGGCGACCGTCCAGCGGGCAATTCGCGTGCCCTGCCCACGCACAACCCAGTGGGAAGCCCCACCGCACCAAGCGTTCCTTCGCAGCTTGCACAGCGCGGCGTACTTCAGGGCGCCGCGGGCAGGCGTAGATTCTCCGGCACCAGGTCCGGCTGCGGGAGTGGCTTGGGGGAAGCTTCGCCGGACAGTTTTACCAATCGTTCGCCAGACGGACGCACCGAACGCTCGTAGCTGCCGACCGCTTCGTTGAAGGCGCCGCTGGCTTTCTTCAAGCCCTCGCCGATGCGCTCGAAATGCTCGGTAAACTTCGTGACGCGCTGATAGAATTTTTGCGCCTCCTCCCCAATCGCCCGCGCGTTCTCGGTCTGGGAATGTTGCTGCCAGCTCACCGATACCGAGCGCAGGAGCGCGATCAGCGAGGCGGGCGTCGCCAGCAGGATGCGCTTCTGGGCGGCCCAGACGATGAGATCGTGATCGCCCTCGAGCGCGGCGCTAAAGAGCGATTCCGCGGGCAGAAACAGCACCACGTAGTCGAGCGCGTTGGGAAACTGCGCGGGGTAATCGCGCTCGGCGAGGGCGCGGATCGTGTCCTTGAGCTTGCGGGCGTGCGCCGCGAGCGCAGTCGTGCGGGCGACGGGCTCGGCGAGGTCGAGCGCGGTGAGGAAATCCAGGTCGGGCACCTTCGAGTCCACGATGATGATCCGCTCACCGGGCAGGCGGACGACGAGATCCGGGATGCGATCCTGGTCGTCGGTGGCCTGCTGCTCCGTGAAATCGCAATGCGCGCTCATGCCCGCGGCTTCGACGACCCGGCGCAACGTCTCCTCGCCCCACTTGCCACGGGCCTGGTTCGAACTGAGCACCCGGCGGAACTGCTGCGTTTCCTGCGCCAGCGATTGGCTCAGGCCGGCGAGGGCTTCGAGTTGCTTCTTCACTTCGCCCAGCGTGCCGGACTGTGCGCTCTCGGCTTGCTGGAGTCGTTGTTGATAGGTCTTGAGCTGTTCCTCCAATGGCTTGACGAGCGTGGCGATGGCTTGCTGCCGCTGGGACAAGTCGCCCTGCGCGGTCGCCTGAAACTTGGCGAACGTCTCGTTGGCCAGCCGCAAAAATTCCGGCTGCGTGGCCTGCAGCGCATCGGCGCTGAGGGCTTTGAAGGCCTCGCGCAAATCGGCCAGCGACTTCTCCTGGGCCTGCTTGGCCTCGGCCAGGGAGCGCTCGTGAAGTTGTTTCTGCTCCGCGAGGAGTCGCTCCGCGGCAGCCAGTCTGGCCTCCGCCGTCGCGCCGGCCTGGGCGGTCGCGGCAAGCTCGGCCTGCGCCTGGCGGAGGGAAACGTCCACCTGATCGCGCCGCTGTTTCTGCTCGGCGAGGGTTCCGAGGGCCGCGGCCTGGCTGGCTTCCGCAGCGGCGCGCGCGGCACTGGCGGTGGCAGCGGCACCGCGGACGGCGGTGAGTTCGCTCTCGCGTTGGGCGAGCTGCTGGCGCAGTTCGGCTTCGAGTCGCGGGTCGGCGGAGGCGGGGCGGAGCGAGCGCAGCAGCCAGCCGAGCAACCCGCCCAGTGCGAGGACGGCGAGTGCGGCCAGCGAGAGTTGGAGGGTCAGTGGCATGAAGGGCGGAAATCTGAAATCCGAAGGCCGAAATCCGAAAGCAGCCCGCCGCCGGAATGCAGAAATCCGAAACCGGTCCCGGTGGGCTGCCCCATTCAGATTTCGGATTTCGGATTTCCTTCGGCCTTCGGATTGCGGACTTCGGGTTGCAGCTCACCCGCTCAGAAATGCGCGATGACCTCAATCTCGACGTTCGCGTTCCGGGGCAACGCGGCGACCTGGACGGTCGAACGGGCGGGAAAATCGCTGGTGAAGAACTTCGCGTAAACCTCGTTCATCCCGGCGAAGTCGGCGAGGTTGGTCAGGAAGACGGTGCTTTTGACGACGTTGGCGAACGTGAGCTTCTGGTCGTCCAAGATGGCTTTGACATTGAGCAGGACGCGCTCGGTCTGCGCCTTGATGTCGCCGGCGACAAGGTTGCCGGTGGCGGGGTCGAGCGGGATCTGCCCGGCGCAGAACAACAGGTCGCCGACGCGGACGGCATGATTGTAAGGTCCGACAGCGGGGGCGCTGTTGGCGGGTTTGATGATGGTTTTAGCGGCCATGAATTGTGCGGCATGGTCTAGCGGCTTTGCGGCAGCAGGTCAAGGAACGGATGCCTTTCCCAATCCTCGCCGCAACTCGCGAATTGCCCAAAGCCCGCTGGTGTGATGCGCCGATCGAGTCGGCTGAATCTCCGCAGCGCAATGGTGAAAGCCCCAGCCCCCTTCCCCGAACCTGACCCGACTATCGGACAACTTCGTGTTGCATATGCAACACAAACTTGTCTCGTTGGGTTGATGGCCGGGGAGCAGGTCCAAAAGGAACAAGTGGCCCTCGGCGATCCTGGTAGGGCGGAGTTGCCGCTCGGCCCATGCCACAAGGCGGCACGGCAGCGCCGCCCTACCAGGTCCATGGCCGCGCTGCAGGATCAAGGAATCGTGGCAGCTTTCTCCCCTCCCCGATCCAGCTT
>Ga0105047_10014887_pt1 | contig 12300 bp, 9 predicted proteins | sample MAT04_FD_78384 | JGI IMG/M metagenome (GOLD analysis project Ga0105047, IMG submission 78384) | Freshwater microbial communities from Lake Fryxell liftoff mats and glacier meltwater in Antarctica - MAT-04 (megahit assembly) | ecosystem: Environmental > Aquatic > Freshwater > Ice > Liftoff... | reverse complement strand
TCTTCGCGGTTGTCACGCTCGGCGTCGTGACGGTCACCGGGGAGTACGCCAGCACCATGATGACGTCAACAATGACGGCTGTACCGCACCGCTCCCGACTCGTGCTCGGCAAAGGGCTGGCGGTGGCGTCACTGACATTCCCGGTCGTGGTCGTCTCGACGGTGATGGCGTTCTTCGCGGCACGTGCAGTTCTGGCCACCTCCGGCATCAGCGTCTCCTTCGCCGAACCGCAAGTCGCACGCGCCGTCATCGGCGCCGGGTTCTACCTGACCGGGCTCGCCGTCCTGGGCACCGGGTTCGGCTGGCTCCTGCGCAGCACGACAGGCGCACTGTCCGCACTCGTTGTCGTCCTCATCGTGGTCCCAACACTTGCGCTGCTGCTGCCAGACAGCATCGGGGGGAAGGTGCTGCCCTATCTGCCCGACAACGCTGGCCAAGCCCTCATGGCGACCACGGCGTCCGGCGGACAGCTCGACCCGTGGACCGGATTGGTCGTCTTCGTGGCCTGGATCGTCATCACCCTGACGGGCGCTGCCCTGTGGGTGCGGCGCCGCGACGCTTGACCTCAAGCAGGTGGGCCGTGGGCTGTCCCGATCAAGGAACCCTCAACGAGGACGGGACTGGGCCGGAGTGGATGCCGACAGCCGTTCCAGTTGAGCCGTCCGCAGACGATTCCGGACCGGGGGTCGTTTGGGACACCGAGTTCAATCCCTTGCTCAACCCGGCCACGTAGCGCTGGTACGACAAGGCGGGCACCAAGGGGCGTCACCGGACCCGTCGATCTTCCTTGCGGCTCAACAGGGGGCGCCACTTCATCACGCGATTTCAGGTGCGTCTATGTGGGCGAAGTGGGGCACCCCAAGGTTGGCGAAGGACGCACCCTTCCTCGGCCCCTCCGTTGAGTGGGCGCGTTCCGTCCGAGCTGTGGCAGAGTTGAGTTCGACAAGGTCCGTCCCTACCCCAGTCCACCGGCACCCTCCTGGCCGGGAGTTGACTTCGGCGCCGTCCACCCCTGTCAATCGTGTTCTAGGTCGATAATGACTGGTGCCAGCGCTCACCTTTCCCATCTCTTGAGCATCACGCCCCAATCGGGTCATGGTGGAGTGTTCGCGGTCTGCGAAGACGGAGCCGCTCGTGACGGTCCGGCCGGTACGCTGGACGGGGTGACGACGAATTTCGTGACGTTCCCGTTCACCAAACGCTTCGCTTCGGAGCTGCCCGAGTTGGCGCTGGAGTGGCGGGCCGAGGAGGCGCCGAACCCGCGGTTGCTGGTGCTCAACGATCTGTTGGCCTCCGAGCTCGGCATTGACCCGGAGGCGCTTCGCGGCACGGACGGCCTTGGCCTGCTCACCGGCACGCTGGTGCCCCTTGGTGTCACCCCGGTCGCCCAGGCCTACGCCGGCCATCAATTCGGCGGCTACTCGCCGCGGCTCGGTGATGGTCGGGCACTCTTGATCGGCGAGTTGACCGACCGGGAGGGACGGTTGCACGACCTCCACCTGAAGGGGTCGGGGCGCACGCCGTTCTCGCGTGGCGGCGACGGCCGTGCCGCGGTCGGTCCGATGGTGCGTGAGTACGTGGTGAGCGAGGCCATGCACGCTCTGGGCGTGCCCACGACCCGCGCGCTGGCGGTGATCGGCACCGGCCGGCATGTGCGCCGCGAGACTGTCCTGCCGGGCGCAGTGCTAGCCCGGGTGGCAAGCAGCCACCTTCGCGTGGGCACCTTCCAGTACGCCGCGTCGATCGGCGTCGTCGAGCTGGTGCGGCGACTGTCGGACCACGCGATCGAGCGCCACCACCCGGCCGCAGCCTGCGCGGAGCACCCGTACCGTGCGCTGTTCGAGGCCGTCGTCGCGGCGCAGGCCGACCTCGTGGCGCGGTGGATGCTCGTCGGCTTCGTCCACGGCGTCATGAACACCGACAACATGACGATCTCCGGCGAGACGATCGACTACGGACCGTGCGCGTTCTTGGAGGCGTTCGACCCCGACGCGGTCTACAGCTCGATTGACGTTGGCGGCCGTTACGCCTACGGCAACCAGCCCGTGGTCGCTCAGTGGAACCTCGCGCGTTTCGCCGAGACGATCCTCCCGCTGTTCGCCGACGACGAAGACCGGGCGGTGACGCTGGCAGAGGAGTCGCTCAACACGTTCCCCACCAGATACTCGGCCACCTATTCGGCGGGCCTTCGGGCGAAGCTCGGGCTCCCCGCGGTGCTGGAGAACTCAGTCGTCGCGGAGCTCGGCGCGGAGCTGCTGGAGATCCTCCGCGGCAGCCACGTCGATTGGACCAGCGGCTTCCGCGCACTCGGGGCGGCGGCCCGCGGCGACACGCAGCCGGTCCGCCAACTGTTTCTCGACCCGGCCACCATCGACGACTGGCTCGCCCGTTGGCAAGCGCTCGGCCCCGACCCAGCCCTGATGGACCGCACCAACCCCGTCTACATCCCGCGTAACCACCTGGTGGAGGAGGCGCTCGACGCCGCGACAGACGGCGATCTCGACGCGGTCCACCGGCTCCTGGAGGTCGTTCAGCGCCCCTTCGAGGAGCGTCCAGGTCTAGAGCGCTACGCCGGACCAGCCCCAAAGGATTTCGGGCGCTACACCACCTACTGCGGCACCTGAGGGCCCCCCGGTGGGCGAGCCATGGCCCGCGTCGGCCCGGAACCGTTCACAACGCCTCTACGGCGCTCCAAGTTCGAGGGTCATCGGTTTGGCGAATGCTGCGACTCGACGCGGACGGCCCCCTACCCGACGGAGCGCGGCGAACTTGACCCCCAACGGTTCGATCGGTTGGGCCGACACCGGCGGGACCGCCCACCGAAGGCCGCACCTACTTCGACCGCAAGAAGGCCGCCGGCAAGACCTCGATGGAAGCCATGCGATGCCTCAAACGGCGCCTGTCCGACATCGTCTACCGCTGCATGCTCGGCGACTACACCGCAGGCAAGATGACGGGCCCGGGAGGGCAACGGGGCAACGACTCTGACTCCAGCGCGACCGGCTCACAACCCCACACCGGCACTTCGGACAAGCCACTTCCCGGACCCGCCACCACCAAGCCTACGACCACCATGCTCAAGGCCTCTTGACACAGAAGGGAGCCAGTTCCGGACGTTCTGCGAGATCCGGTCGCAGGGTAGTTCGGCCGTAGCACCTCCGACGATGTGGCTCGCGCCTTTACTCGATGACAGGGGCGGTGATCAGAGCCTCTGAGGCCAGCAGCCGTCACTGCGCCGCCCATGGCGCGGGGTGACTACCGGGGGGCACTTGCGGTGGAGGCTCGTCCTGACCGGGCGAGGGTGACCAGGTCGCGCACGCCAGCGTCGGGCAGGTATGCGCGGCTGAGCGCGAGCCCGATCCGGGGAAGTGCGGTCTCGTCGGGGAAGACCAGGTGGAGTGGGGCGAAGCGGGGCTGGAACTTCGCTTTGAAGGCGTGCAGGGAGCGGAACCCGTAGTACGGCTCAAGGGCGGCTCCGAGGCGGTCGAGGAAGAGGTCGAGAGTGCCTCGATCCAGGGCTTGCCCGCCGGGCCCGGCGGTGCTGCGAGCCAGGGGGGCGCCCGACAGCGAGACGACCTGGCAGCCCTCTTCTTTGAAGGCCAGGCACGCCGAGGAGATGAGGTACTCGATGGAGTACCGGAAGCCACCGGGGAGGCGGCGCATGACGTCCAGGGTCCAGCCGACCGGTTGGCCGCCGTTGACGTCGTGGATGGGCAGCCAGGAGGTCACCGCGTGCACGGTGGACTCCTCGTCGACGGCGAGGGCCACCCGCACGTGAGGGTCCATGGCCTCGTCGACGCCGCCGAGGGTGAAGCCCATCTCGGGCAGGCCCTTGTCGCCCACCCACTCGGAGGAGATCGCCCTGACCTGCATCTGGATGCCGCGGGGCATGTCGCTGAGCGGGCCGAGGCGCAGCCTGATGCCTTGTTTGGTCGCTTGGTTCTGGGCGGTGCGCACGTCCTGCCAGGCCTTGCCGGTGAAGCTGAGGTTTGGCAGGTCGATGACTGCCTCTTCGGCGACCTGCAGGCTCTGCCAGCCTTGGCTGAGCGCGTGCTGGGCCGTCTCGGCGGTCACCGTGAACAGGCAGGGCACCATGCCGGCGGCGTGAACCGCGTCGGCGAACGCGCCGAGCAGTGCGGAGCGGTCGTCCTCCTGCGCGGAGACCGGGTCGCAGAGCCCGATGGCGACCCCGGCGTGTACGCGGTAGGCGACGTAGCCGGCGATCTGGGGTGTGGTGAACCAGCGGTTCTCCGGCCAGGTCGTCATCCACGCCAACCGGTTCACGGACCCCGCCTCGAGCAGCTGTTGGGTGGCCGCGGCTTGCTGGTCCTCGTCGGCTGGTGCCACGAGGTTGCCGGTAGTGCGGCGGGCTCGTCGGGGTGAGGGGTTGCGGAAGGCGTGCCGGCCCAGGTAGAGGATCGACAGGCCAAGTGCGTTGCCGACCAGCTCGTAGATCGCCACGGGTACACCGGGCTCGCCCACGACGAGCATGACGACCAGCCCCACGAGCTCGACCGCCACGACCAACCCGAGCAGCCCGGTGGCCCAGCGCCAGGTGCGCCGCCGTCCCTTGTAGAGACTGCGGGCCAGCCAGAACCAGAGCCCGGCGATCACCAGCGAGGACAGGATCTGTTGCTGCGCGGGCTCCACGGAGCGGGCAGCGGCGGACACGGTGCTGGCCAGGGGACCGTCGGCGGTGGTGAAGGGCTGGATCAGCCCTTGGAGGGCGGCCAGGACGAAGAACGCACTGGCCAGCAGCCGGTAGTCGCGGCGGGTCAGCGGTCGCAGGCTCAGGCGTGGGCGCCGGCCCAGCAGGACGGGCCCGAGGGCGAGCCCCAGCCCCACGGCAATGACGTGCTCGAGGTCGGCGATGGTGCCCAGGTGGATGAGGAAAAGCAGGACGTAGGTGGCCAGTCCGGCCCGGAGCCGACCCCGCCACGGAGGAGAGATCGTGGCACAGGCGGCCGCCGTGGCGCCGAGGAACCCGGCGGACGGACCCGCGTCGCGCAGCTGGGCCAGGGAGGTGGCCCAGGCATACCCGTGGTCGCGGGTGGCCCACAGCAGCAGGGCCGCGCCGAGCGAGCCGACCACCTGGGTCACCAGCATCACGGCAGCGGTCCGGCGCCAACCCAGCCGCCATTCCGCGAAACCGCCGAACACCGCCAACCCGAACAGGATCGGCAGGTACTCCCCGGGCTGCAACGCGAAGAACGGCCCGACCACAAAGGTCCACCAGGCCCCGTCCTCCAGGGCAGGCAGGCCGTAGGTCACGGCGTCGGACAGGCCGCGACCGTCCAGGGCCACCCACAGCGTTCGGGTCATGACCGAGAGCAGGACCATGGAAACAACCAGGGCTGTCGTCAAGGGGACCCGACGCACGATCGTCCCCAGACCGAGCACTCTCGGCGAGTATCGGCTCGTCGCTCTGCGGTCAACCCCGTGTAGCGGGTCTCGGGTCTCCTCTGCGGCGGACATCAGACCGGGGCACTGAAGGGCGCGACTGCTGCGCAGACCGTGCAGAGGAGGTCGACGAGATGCCGCCCCTGGGTTCCCGCGTCCAGGGTGAGCGTGCTGGAGTAGAAGGTCCCCCCGAGTGCGATGAAGGAGACGGTGAGCGCGAGCCACAAGTTGCGCGCCGACATGCTCCGGGGCGTGGAGGTCACCAGCGAGGTGGTTCCTCCGCGTGTTTCGGAACTAGTGATGACTGACATGGGTGCTCCTCGGTGTCCTAGCCCCCCGGTCGAGCGGCGTGTTCCCAGCACATCGCCTCCAGGGCCGGCGGCCCAGCGTGATGGACCCACGACCTCCGTGGCTGGCCGACGACGTGGGGGTGGGGTGAACGTGCGGTTACCACCACCACCGGCGGTGGAAAGGCCCCTAGGCGCACGCGGTCGTCAGGAGCACACTGCGGACATGGGATCCCTGCGGCAGTGGCGCCGGCCCGCGGGCCGAGAGCTGGTTGCCGGGTTGCTCACCTGGGTTGCGCTGCTGGGCTTCGTGGTCCTGACCTATTTGATCGTCGTCCTGGGCGGAGCGGGCCTGCTGGGCGTCAAGGCCTCCCCGCTGGCCCTGTCCGTCCTCGCCACGGCCGTCGTGGCGCTGTTGTTCGACCGCGTGCAGGCCCACGCGGAGGCGACCGTGGCGCGGGCCGTGCGGCGAGGTCGTCCGATGCCGTACGAGGTGCTCCGCTCGTTGTCGGGGACGCTGGGAGGAAGCCACGCCGTCGAGGAGCTCCCGGCGCGGATCGCCAAGGTGCTGGTCGAAGGCACCGGTGCGACGTGGTGCCAGGTCTGGGTCGTGGTCGACGGCGATCCTGTGCTCGCCGCGACCTGGCCCCCCCAAGCGGTCACCAGGGACAGCACGGGCACCACCGACGCGCTCGTCCCGGGACGCCGGTCCCTGCCCGTCCGTCAGGGCGGCGAGCTGCTCGGCGTCATCGTGGTTCAGGAGCAGGATGACGTGCCCCTCACCACGGTGGAGGAGCGGCTGTTCGCCGGGCTGGCCGACCAGGCGGGGCTGGGGCTGCGCGGCGCACGGCTGCACACCGAGCTGGGGCTGCGGGTGGCCGAGCTGTCGGCACGGGCCGGTGACCTGCAGCGGTCGCGAGAACGGTTGGTGGACGTGCAGGACCACGAGCGCAGACAGCTCGAACGCAACATCCACGATGGCGCGCAGCAACACATGGTGGCACTGGCCGTCAACCTGCGTCTGGCCCAGACGCTCACCACCGACGCGCCCGACCGGGCACGGGCCCTCCTCGCCCAGCAACGGGCCGCCACCACCGACGCCATCGACACCCTGGTCGACCTGTCCGCAGGCATCTACCCGCCGACCCTGCGCGACGACGGCCTCACCGACGCGATCGCCAAGGCCTCCGCGCGCAGCATCATCCCGGTCCGGATCACCTCACGCCACGTCGGCCGCTATCCGTCAGCGATCGAGGCCGCAACCTACTTCGTCTGCCTGGAAGCGCTGCAGAACGCCACGAAGCACTCCCGCGCCGGGCGCATCGAGGTCCGGCTGACCGGCGAGCCCGACCAGCTGACGCTGCAGGTGGAGGACGACGGCATCGGGTTCGACCGGTCCACCACTCCGGCGGGGGCCGGACTCACAGGTATGGGCGACCGCGTCGAGGCGCTGGGCGGGACCCTGACCATGCGGTCGGTCCCCGGCTCGGGGACCCGGGTCGAAGCTCGTCTGCCGGTCCCCAGGCGCGCACCGGTGCAGGGGAGTGTGACATGAGGGCGCTTCTGGCGTGGGCCCTGGCCGGGCTCACCACCCTCCTCGTGGTCGCCGACGGCGTCATCATCGCGCAGTACCTGTCGTTGACGTCCGAAGCCGCGGTGGCCATGCAGGGGTTCCCGTTCATCCCCGGCGCGGTCCTCGGCTGCTCGGTGATGGGTGCGCTGATCATCACCCGTGACTCGCGCCACGTCGTGGGATGGTTGTTGAACGTGATCGGGACCCTGGGTGCGCTCTCGATCATGCTGGAGGGCTACGCCATCTGGGCGAGCGCCCACGACGGCCCCGGTTCGGCGGGGATCGCTGGGTATGCCGGTTGGCTCTCGACCCTCGTGGGCGGCCAGATCGCCCTGATGGGGATTGCGTTCATCTTCCTGCTCGTTCCGGACGGCCACCTGATCTCGCGGCGCTGGCGGTTGGCCGTGGCAGTCCCGGCGCTGGGCGGCATGCTCTGCATCCTGGCCGTCGGCACGCTCGACCCCAGCGCCTACTCCTTGACTGGGGAGGTCGGGCTGGCACAGACCGGGAACGGCGTGGTGTTCGACGCCGGCTTCCTCCTGATCGCTGCCGGGCTGCTCGCGTCCTTGGTGAGCTTTGGGATCCGGCTGGTCCGCAGCCAAGGCGAGCAGAGGCGGCAGCTGCGCCTGATCACACTGTCCGCCGGGTTCGTCTGTCTCGGGCTGATCTGGTCGGTGGTGGGTGAGGTGCGCAGCGGGGGCCAGACGTGGGCCACCTCCCTTCCGCTCTTCACGTCGTACCTGCTGATGCCGGTGCTCTTCGCGATCGCGGTGCTTCGCTACCGGTTGTACGACGTCGAGGTGATCATCAACCGGACGCTGATGGTGGCCGCGGGCACCGCCTTCGCGGCAGTCGGCTACACCGCTCTCGTCGTCGGCGCGGGTGAGGTGGCCGGCCGGGCGTCCGACCAGCTGTGGTTCTCCCTGGCCGCCACCATGGTGGTGGCCCTGGCCTTCCAGCCGGCCCGCCGCGTGCTGCTGCGGCTGACGCAACGCCTCGCCTTCGGCCCCCGCGCCCAGCCCTACGAAGCCCTGTCGGACTTCAGCGCCCGCCTGGCCCAGCTGCCCTCACCCGAGTCCCTGCTGGCGACCGTCTCCGAGGCTGCCGGAAGCGCGCTGGGCGCACGGCGCGTCACGGCACGGTTGCATCCCCCTGTCCCCGACACGGCGACGGCCGAGTGGGGGGCGACGCCGTCGCAGGACGAGCCGGAGCACGAGGTGTACGTGCACGCCCGTGGGGCCGTCATCGGACGCATCGGGGTATCGATGCCCAAGGGACATCCCCTGCGCGCCTCCGACCGACACCTGCTCGAGGCGCTCGCCGAGCAGGCCGGCATCGCGTTCAGGAACGCTGCCATGCAAGCCGAGCTGACCCGCCACGTCGCCGCTCTGGCGCGCACGACGGAGGACCTGGACCGGTCTCGAACCAGGATCGTCGAGGCCGACGACACTGTCCGCCGTGACCTGTCCTCCGCGATCGCACGGCAGGTGCTGCCGCACCTGAGGGCCGTGGAGGCCCAGCTCGGCCACCGCCCCCCGCCGGACGCCGGCGACGTCACGGCACAGGTGCTCGAGGCGATGGTTCGCCAGGTGAATACCGCCTTGGCCGCCTTGCGCGAGCTGACCCGCGGCGTCCACCCCACGCAGCTGTCCCGGCTGGGCCTCGAGCCGGCGCTCGCGGCCCTGCTGACGCGCAGCGGTGGGGTGGCCGAGCTCCACCTCGACCCCTCCGCCTCCGGGCGCCGGTTCCCCCCCCGCGTCGAGGCTGCGGTGTACTTCTCCTGCACCCAGTCCGTGTCGCCCGCCGCGGACATCCGGTGGGTGGGGCTGCGGGTCGACTCCGACGAACTCGTTCACACCATCGGCGGGGTCAGGGCCCCGGGAATGGACGTCACTGCGGTCCGGGACCGCGCCGGCGCGGCGGGTGGGCACGTCGAGGTGTCCGACGAGCTGCTCACGCTGCGTTTCCCGGTGGACGCCGACGTGTCGGTGGGCGCTCAGCCGTTGATCTCACGCCACAGCTCATCGAGCCGGTCCGGGCCGAACTCGGCCTTGGCGACGTAGGCAGCGGCACCGCATCCGGTCGCGTCCAGCTCGTCCACGTCGTAGGTGGACAAAAGCACCACCACCGGTCCACTGGGGGTCGCCGTGAGCGCACGGCTCGCCTCGATGCCGTCCATGCCCGAGAGCTGGACGTCCATGAGCACCAGGTGGGGCCGAAGCTCCTCGGCCGCCACCAAAGACGCCTCCCCTGAGTCCACGGCGCCGACCACCACGAACCCCCCGGTCGCCTCCACCACAGCGCACATCGCGCGTCGGAACCGTTCCTGATCGTCGACGACCAGGACGCGCACGTCAGCCACATCGCCACCTCATGCCACCAGCGTGCACCCCCCAGGGGACCAGAAACACCGTGCTGACCGCCCGGTGGGGTACGGCTGGCCTCATCGCTGGCCCGTGCCTCCTCGCGCGTCGAGGAACGCCAGGACGGCGACCACGCGCCTGTTCATCTCGGACTCGTGAACCAATCCGAGCTTCTGGAAGACAGCGCCGACGTGCTTCTCCACAGCGCGCTCGCTCATGAACAGCGCCTTGGCCGTGGCCGAGTTGCTGCGTCCGGCCGCCAGCTCCTGCAGCACCTCGTGCTCGCGCGGGGTGAGGCCGAGCAGGGATGAGCCGGCTTCGCGGGCCTTGCGGGCCAGCAGGGCCTCGACGACCGTCGGGTCCAGAGCCGAGCCGCCACGGGCGACGTCGTACAGAGCCCGCACCAGGTCGTCCACCTGAGAAACCCGCTCCTTGAGCAAGTACCCCAGGCCGGCCACCCCCTCGGACAGCAGCTCAAAGGCGTAGTCCGCCTCGGCATGCTGCGACAGGACGACGACACCGGTCTCCGGGAACTCCGCCCGGATCCGTTTGGCCGCCTCGATCCCCTCGATCGTGAAGGTCGGCGGCATCCTGATGTCGGTCAGCACCGCGTCGGGGCGATGCCTGGCCACCGCTGCATACAGCGCCCCGGGCTCACCGACACACTCGAGCAGCTCCACCTCCGGGCTGACGGCCAGCAGGGCCGCGACACCCTCGCGGACCAAGTAGTTGTCGTCGGCGAAGACGACTCGCACGGTCATCCGACCACTGTAGGCCCGGGCTGACGATCGACGGAGGTGCACCCACCGAAGACCCTGCTCATCCGCGGTGAAGTAGAGCTCGACGTCGTGGAATGGATCCTGCACGAGCGTCTGCAGATGAACGGCAGCCACTCGATGACCGCCGGGCAGCGGGTCGAATGGGAAGCCGAGATCCCCCGCTCCGCACTGGGGGCGCAGATCGCCGTCTCCATGGGGTGGACCTGGGTCGTCCTCGGTGAGGGCACCGCCGGTGCCGCGCGCATCCGCCAAGCCCTCAGCCCGGCTGCCACCCTTGACCACCAGTTCCAAGGCCACCTTCTCGCGGCCTGGCTCGAGGTCTCGGCCGGCGATGTCGCGCTCGCCACCCGAGACCTCGACCTCGCCCGAGACCTCACGCAGCACCACCCCAGCGAAGGTGCCGACGACCTCACCTCTGCGGACGTCGACCGGCACCAAGCATTTCTTGCCCTCCAACAGGGACAGCCCGACCTGGCGGCCGCCGCGGCGGCCCGCAGCGCTTTGACGTATCAGCGTCTCGATCGTGACTGGGAAACGGCGAGCAGCCTGGTCCTGGCCGCCTACGGCGCACTCATGCTCGGCGACACCGGATCCGCCGCCCGAGACGGCGCCGCCGCCGTCAGCCTCCTTAACCGCATCGGGGACACCTGGGGGATGGCGCACGCGCAGGCGCTGCTCGGGGGTGTCGCTCAGGCCGAGGGACGGCTGGCGGTGGCTGTACGTCTCCCTGTCATTCCATGGCTTCGGCGACGCCTCCGACGGTGCGATCCGCCCGGAGGAGAACACCGTGCCGACCTCGGAGGAGCTCGCCTCGATGAGGCAGGAGCTGAACAGGACAGACTTGCAAATCTCGCAGACCGACTCCCCCGACCCCGTTGCCGCAGGCACCTCGGTGACCTACACGGTCAACGTGAAGAACGTCGGACCGAACCCGGCCAACTCGGTCGCAGTGAGCGACACCCTCCCGACAGAGGCCACGTTCGTCAGCAGTTCCATCCCCTGCGCACGTGCCGCTCAGAGCCTGACCTGCCAGCTGGGCAGTATGGAGGCCGCGACCGACCGGTCGTTCACCGTGACTGCTTCCGTCCCTGCCGACCTCGTGTACACCCGCGGCGGGCCGGTCACGATCACCAACACGGCCACGGTCGTGAACGGGGCCGGACCCGACTCGGATCCGCCCAGCAACTCGTCCACCGAGCAGACCCGGGTGATCGCGGTTGCGGATCTCAGCGTCACCGCCGCCACCACGACTGCGCCGCTGGAAGTGCTCATCGGCCAAACCGGAAGCGCGAGCCTGAGTGCCACCGTTGCCAACGGTGGACCGTCAAGCCCGATCGACGCTGTTCTGACGACCACAGCTTCTGCTGACAGCGGCCTGACCGTGGTGCCGGTCTCATCGACGACGGCGGTCAACGCACTGGCTGTGGGGTCGCCTCGGTCAGTGGGCTACTCAGCGACCGTACGGTGCGACGCGCCGGGCGCCAAGACGGTCACCGTCACGACAGCAGTGACCACCAAGAACGCCGTCGACATCGACCCCGACCCGGCCAACAACAACCGGACGGTTCAGTTCAGCGTCGACTGCGTCGTACCGGTCGGGATCAATGTCCGACCCGGTGGCTCGCCCAACCCGATCAACCTCAACACCGATGCTGCCCTGGCCGCCCTGACCACGGTCCCCGGCGAGTACGGCCTGCCAGCATGGCTCCACGAGTACAACCACCACCGACCCCAAACCGCCTGCGGGAACAAGCCACCCGTCACCCGCTTAACCTCAATACCGTTCAATTAGGGTTACACCGGTGTAGTTTGTCGGTATGCCCCGTTCTGGTTGGAGGAAGTCGGAGTCGGACCGGCGGTTGCCGGATCTGGTGTCGGTCGGCCTGTTGATGAAGGTG
>Ga0105047_10014886_pt1 | contig 12300 bp, 8 predicted proteins | sample MAT04_FD_78384 | JGI IMG/M metagenome (GOLD analysis project Ga0105047, IMG submission 78384) | Freshwater microbial communities from Lake Fryxell liftoff mats and glacier meltwater in Antarctica - MAT-04 (megahit assembly) | ecosystem: Environmental > Aquatic > Freshwater > Ice > Liftoff... | reverse complement strand
CGCATGTCAGATCACCCCTCAAGCTCCGCGGTTCAATGTGCCGCCGAGCAAATCCTCATCGCGGGCGCGTCGTCGCAAATCGCAGTGCCCTTAACCAAGGCAACTCTTCAAATCTGCGGTTGCAAGGTCGAGATTGATGGCTTCAACGAGCTCCATCGTGTCGCGTGTGAAGCATACTCACACGTGGGCCCGTTGAAGGCGGGTCAGTCGCGCAAACTTGCCACGGATGTCCTTAAGCTCGCGATGGTCGACAAGCATCTCGGCGAAGGCTGTAGGAAAATCATTGTGGTCGCTGGGGCAGAAGCTCATGCTTGGCTTACCGGCAAATGCTGGCAAGCCGGTGCGGTTCGTCAGTTCGGCATCGAGGTGATGCGAGTCGAGTTGCCTGCGAACACCCACGCCGAAGTTCTAGCTACTCAGACTCTCCAATTCCGCTAAGGCGCTACTAGGTGACGCGGCTGCCGACTAACCAAACGCTGCAATGGACCGGCCCCGCGTCGCGCGTTTTGGTAAAGTGAAAGTCGGTCGGCGCGGTGCTGGCTCGGCCACTGGTCGGACTTACGTTATGCGGCATGAAGATTTGACTCGATCCGACCTTGAAGAACTCTTGAGCACGCTCCTCCCGTATCACGTTGTTCATCACAGTCGTCCTAATCTTTCATTTTGGATAATGCGGGCCACCTTTTTTCACCTGTTCATAACATTCGGCATCGGAAAATGGTCGCACACGCCAGGTCTTTCCGTCGTATATCAGCCAGATATTTCCGTCAAACGTCCACTTGTTTTGAATCTGGCTGGCGACTTCAACGACGGCGGACTTCAGCTCTCCGTCTTTTGATTCACGCCAGGAAATGAAGGCAGCTCTGGGCAAGCAACGCTCTGTTGGCAGAGTAAGAGAGAAAATTCTCTAACGACGATCGCCACTATGTGCAGGGGGACAACGGGAAGTCAAAGGAAAATTGATGTTGCGCCGCGGGGGTTCTGTTGGCGCAGCGGTGGATCAGAGAATCTTAAAAATATTTGACGTGGAAGGTGTTGTCATTGCTCGCTTGACGAACGGGCGGTGCGCGCGGCCGATCGTGGTGGCACAACATCGGAGGGACTACGGGGAGAGGTTGTGCGTTGCAGGGGAACGACATCGACTGGAAGGGAAGGGAGGCTTATACGTGGCCGACGAAACGAACCGAATTTTGGTGTCGGGGAGGCGATCAGGGGCTTTGCTCTTCAATCCTTGCCGGGAGAAGGACGGGCGCACGCCCGGATCATCTGGAACACGGGAGGCGGATTCTTGACTGATATCGTTGGCTTTGATGGGGAAACTGTCGTATCTTAACAGGGTTGCGCGTCGATTGCGTTGCGTTGGGGGAACGAGTGGGCTGCGTGCCAGGAACCTGGAGCATCACATGTGCGGAATCGTTGGATACATCGGTCGAAAAATCGCTCAACCCGTTCTGATTGAGGGACTTAAGCGTCTGGAATATCGCGGTTATGACTCGGCTGGGATTGCGGTGATCGACGACCAAGGCGAACTGCACATTCGCCGGGCGGTTGGGCGAATCAGCGTGCTGGAAGAGAAGCTTAAGACGCCCGACGATGCCCTGCCTCAGTCCCATATTGGTATGGCCCACACGCGTTGGGCGACGCACGGCGCGCCGAATGAGCTCAATGCCCACCCCCACGCCGACGACAGCGGTCGCATCGCGATCGTCCACAACGGCATCATCGAAAACTACGCTGCCCTGAAGCAGTTCCTCATCGAAAAGGGTCATGCGTTTCATTCGCAGACCGACACCGAAGTGCTGGCCATGCTGATCGGGCATCTGTACACGGAACTCAAAGCCAAGAACCACATCCCGCCCGGCACGTCGCTTTTGCAACGCGCGGTGCAGGCAGCGTTACATGAAGTCGAGGGCACGTACGGCATTGCGGTCGTCTGCCGGGATGAGCCCGACACCATGGTCGTCGCCCGCAAGGGTTCGCCCCTCATCATCGGTGTCGGCGAGGATGAATATATTGTTGCCTCCGACGCCAGCGCCATCGTCGAGCACACGTCGCGCGTGATCTATCTCAACGACAACGAGATGGCCACGCTGAAGCCCGATAGTTTTAAGACGACCACGATCGACGACATCGATTTTTCGCCTGTGCTGTCGGTGCTCGAAAACAAGATCGAAGAGTACGAACTAGGCGGATACGAGCACTTCATGCTCAAGGAGATTTTTGAGCAGCCGACGTCCGTGCGCAACTGTCTGCGCGGGCGTGCCGAGCAACGCGAAGGGCGCATCGTGCTAGGCGGGTTGACGACGCACGTGCGCGAACTTGTCCGCGCGCGACGCATCATCCTCACCGGGCAGGGGACCGCCTGGCATGCGGGCATGGTCGGCGATTATGTGATGGAGGATCTGGCCAAGGTCGTCACTGAATGCACGTATGCGTCGGAGTTTCGATATCGCAATCCCATTGTCGAAGAAAACACCGTGCTCGTCGCGATCAGCCAGTCCGGTGAGACCGCTGACACGCTCGCTGCCATGCGCGAGGGCAAGGAGAAGGGCGCGCTGGCGCTGGGTGTGGTGAATGTCGTCGGATCGACGATCGCGCGGGAAGTCGATGCGGGGATTTATCTGCACGCGGGGCCGGAAATTGGCGTGGCCTCGACGAAGGCGTTTACGTGCCAATGCGCGACGCTGATTTTGCTTGCAACGTACATCGGCCGGCGACGCACGATGAGTCAGCAGCAGTGTCAGGAGGTGATCGACGGGCTGTGGCAAATCCCCGATCAGATCGAGCGCGTGCTGGCACAGAGCGCGTTGGTGAAGTCAATTGCCGAGAGTTTTTGTGAGCGGGAAAACTGGCTGTTCCTGGGTCGCGGATATCACTATCCGGTCGCGCTGGAGGGGGCGCTGAAGCTGAAGGAAATCAGCTACATCCACGCTGAGGGCATGCCCGCTGCCGAGATGAAGCATGGTCCGATCGCGCTCATTACGCCGGAAATGCCGGTCGTCTTCATCGCGACGCAAGGCACGCAATATGACAAGGTGCTGAGCAATATCGAAGAGGTCCGCGCCAGAGGCGGGCGCGTCATCGCGGTCGCGACCGAAGGGGATACGAGCATCACGCGCTTCAGCGATCACGTGGTGTATGTCCCGGACACGATCGAATGCCTGCAACCGCTGTTAAGCGTGATCCCCCTGCAACTCCTCGCCTACCACGCTGCTGTCGCCCGCGGGTGTAATGTGGATAAGCCCAGAAATTTGGCGAAGAGCGTGACGGTGGAGTGAGCCGAACAACTTTGGAGGTATAATCAGGCGATGCTCGCTGAAGCGCGACGAGAACTTGCCGTGGGGTCGATCGGGTGGATGGAGTCCGACTTGGACGAGCCTGAGATCGCTCTCCAATGGGAGCATGGCCGGTTTGAACTTATCAATGGGGTTATCGCACGAATGCCTCCCGCATTTTTCGCTGGTCAAAGCACGCTGGATCGCCTGGCAGACCTCATCAAGGTACATACGCGCGCGGACGGTTCGCGATGGTCGTATGCGGCTGAGATCGACATTGTCATCGATGAGACGCGCGTTCTGGTCGCAGACGGGGTGTTCCTTACACCCGCACAAAAAGGCAGTCAGCTCCGTGCCGCGCGCCTTGCCAAGCCCAACCTCGACCCCAGCGGCGTGCGAATTCTTATCCCGCCGATTCTTGTCATCGAATCGGTCAGCCCGGGGCACGAGCGCCATGATCGCATCCTTAAGCGCGCCTGGTATGCGGAGTTTGGCGTGCAGCACTATTGGATTCTCGACTATTTTTCTCGCTCGCTCGAATGTCTGAATCTCGTCGACAAAATCTATCAGCGCGACGCGCTCGGCACGGAGAACGACGTGCTGGTTTTGCCGTCCCTGCCCGGCCTTTCCATCCCCCTCGCAGAGATCTGGCCGGAATGAATCTTCATGCACCTTGTCCTTTTTGAAGATCATCGCTGGGGAGATTTGGCGCCCCTTTCATTGACCCGGCCGACCTTCGCGCTTTTGTCTGGTGGATCGGCACTCGCTCAGAAGATCATTCGAAATATCAAGCCGTCCAGCGTCTCATTCTGGGTACGACCGGAGATGGAGGTGCTATGCGGATCGCTCGCCAAATCGTGGGGCATCGCAGCAGAAAAGCTTTCCATCAATCGGTCGCTGGGCGACGCACCGGCGTTGCTGGTGGCAGCCAACACGTTGCTGCTAGCGCCATTCCATCAGCCCGACGAATCTGCGGTCGACTTAGATGACGACCAAAATATCCGGGCTGCATACGTGCGGTCGCCAGGACTCTCGTTCGCCGACGCGATTGATCGGACGGAGAGATGGAAAACTCTTTCGTCTCTTCGGCGCATGCCGCCACAGGGGCGTATCGCGCGATATCTTTGGGATCTGCTTGCGTGGAACGAGGCCTCGCTGGCGGATGACTTTACTCACCATGCGTCACAGACGAGCGTGCTCCCGACGGGGCCATGGCATTTGATGCATCCGGAAAATATCTCCATCGATGCGTCAGCCACGCTCTCTCCCGGCGTTGTGCTGGATGCTGGCAAAGGTGCGATCGTTGTCGCAGCGGGCGCGAGCGTCGGCGCAAACAGTGTCGTGCAAGGGCCAGCATTCATTGGACAGAACAGTCACGTCCAGCCACTCAGTCTTGTCCGGCCAGGTGTATCGATTGGCCCCGGGTGCAAGGTGGCTGGCGAAATATCCGCGAGCATTATTCAGGGCAATACGAACAAGGCGCATCATGGATATCTGGGCGACAGCTACGTTGGCGAGTGGGTGAATCTGGCAGCAGGTACGAGCACGAGCAATCTAAAGACAACCTATGGCCAGATCAGCATGAACTTCGGATCGCGAAAAATCGACACGGGCAGGCAATTCCTGGGCTCCCTCATCGGTGACCACACCAAAACCGCCATCGACACCCGCTTGATGACCGGCACGTACATCGGCCCGTGGTCGATGATCGCCAGCAGCGCCCTCACCCCCACGCATATCCCCAGCTTCAGCTTCCTCACGGATCGCGGGATTGAGCCGTATAAGATTGAAAAGGCGATGGAAGTCTTGAAGCAAGTCTACTCGCGAAGAAATCGAAAAGTGTCAGTGGAAGATGAAGCGATGATGCGCTATGTCATGAGCAAGTCGGAGCAAAACCCTACCGTTTAGCCGCGTCCTGAGATTGCGGGGTTGGCTGCTCTGGCGGTGTCCATGAATTGCTTGGGCAGGTCGTACGCTTTGTGTTTAGTTCAATGGCGTCAATCCCAATAGTATCCTCACTCCTGCACCTCCGTCGCCAGCAATTTATCCAGCTTCTCGTGCAGGCGCATTACCTCGTGTTGGGCTTTTAGGTTTGTTTGATAATCGAGATCGGCCTGGATTTTTTGTCTTTCGCCTGCGTGGTTTTGGCTGATGAGGACGAAGAGGCTGAAGAAGATCGCTTCGATCGACAGGACGAGCGACAGCTTGTCAAACGGGGCCGGGTCGAATGCGCCGCGGGACTCGCCGTTGTATAGGATCCAGGTGGCAATCAGCACGGCATGGGCGAGCATGAAGGTCTTGCCTGCCGAGAGGTTGACAATGGAATCCGCCAGCTTTTCCCACCAGGTTGCCTGTTTTTCATAGACATCGTTGGGATTGAGAATCCCGCGTAGGCGGTTCATTCCTTCTCGCTGGCGTTTGCCCATCACGGTGATGATGTGGAACGAAGCAGCGGGGTGATCGCTCAGGAATAGATTGAACTGCTCACGGTCGAGCGACCGCAACCCGACAGGCGTCGCCGCCCGCGCGGTTGCGGTGCGCGGGCCGCCGTCGAGCAACGACAGCTCGCCGAAAAAATCTCCCTCCTTCAGGACGGCCAGGAAAATCTCCTTGCCATTCTCGTCGGGATAGCTGAGCGATACGTGCCCTTCTTCGATGACATAAAAATCCGAACCCTGATCCCCGATCCAAAAAAGGGTCTCATTGGCGATGCAGTCCCGACGCTTCATCAGCCGCTGCAACGCGTTCAATTCCTCAGCGGGAAGCTTTGCGAATAGCGGGATTTTGGAGAAATCGATGGGCATGGGGGAAGGAGTTGTTAGTTGTTAGTTGTTAGAAGCAGATGACCGCTTTTGTGAGAAGACGTTCGTATCAGTGTATTGAAAGTGGCTGAACACGTACGTCCCATTCATCAGAAGTTGACCAAGACTCGACTGCTCGACTACCAACTAACAACTACAGACTAACAACTTTCTCGTCCCCTTTTTATCCGCTTCCCTCTCTCGCGTATACTCTCGCTTTATGGCTGCGAGGATCATCGATGGTGTCGGGCTGGCCGCGGGCGTGAAGCAGGATGTCGCGGCGCGGGTGGCGGCGCTCGCGCGGACGGGGAAGCGCGTGCGACTGACCGCGCTGCTGGTGGGGTCCTCGCCTGCGGGTGAGTTGTACGCGTCGCGCCAGGCTGAGGCCTGCCGGGCGGTGGGGGTCGAGTACGACCTGATCAGTCTGGCGGGTGACGTCAGCCAGCGTGAGGTCAAGCAGCTTATTCGGAAGCTCAATGATGATCCGACCGTCACCGGCATCATGATGCACCTCCCGCTCCCCGCCCACATGGACCCGGCCCGCCTGCAATATGAAATTGATGTCGTTAAAGATGTCGAAGGGGTAAATCCCGCCAACATCGGATACGTCGTTTACGGGCACACCCTTATCGCACCGTGCACGGCCCTTAGTTGCATTCAATTGATTCACGCTACAGGTGAGAAGATCGAAGGCGCCGAGGCCGTCGTCGTGGGCGCCAGTGAGATCGCAGGCAAGCCGATCGCATTGTTGCTGAGTGAGGAGATGGCAACGGTTACCCTGTGTCATATTGCGACGCGCGATTTGAAGTCTCACACCCGCCGAGCCGAAATCCTGGTGGTTGCGGTGGGCAAGGCGGGGCTGATTTCGGCTGACCATGTGAAGGACAACGCGGTGGTGATCGACGTGGGGATCAATCGCATTACTCAGCCGGACGGATCGAAAAAAACCGTGGGCGATGTCGACTTCGATCAAGTCAAACACAAGGCTGCCCACCTTACCCCCGTGCCCGGCGGGGTAGGCCCGATGACCGTCGCGATGCTCCTGCAAAACGTCGTGCGCAGTGCTGAAATCCGTTATGAAACCCATTTGCGATGACTCGTTTTGAAAGGGATTGAGAACCGCATGCATACGGACCTCACACTCTGTGATTCGCAAAAAGGTGTCGACCCGCCGTCCGAGGACACGCGATATTTAAAAGAGCAGCTGATCACCTACATCGGAAATAAGCGCAGCCTGCTGCACACGATCCAGCAGGCGGTCCGGTCGATTCAGAAGCGACTGGGGAAACAGAAACTACGGATGCTGGATGCGTTTGCCGGGTCGGGTGTGGTGTCTCGATTCTTCAAGCAACATGCGTCACTGCTGATTTCCAACGATCTGGAACGCTATGCAAAGGTGATTGGCGATTGCTATATGACCAACGCATCGACGGTTGATCTCAAGATGTTGCGGGCCGTGCATGACGACGTCACCCGCGCCGCCCGATCGACGCCTGTCACGGATGGATTCATTCGCCGGCTCTATGCTCCTAAAGACGATCAAGCGATCCAGCCTGGCGAGCGTGTTTTTTATACGACCGAAAACGCGACGCGCATCGACTCGCTTCGTCATTACATCCAGGAAGTTCCCGCAGCATATCAACCATTCCTCCTTGCTCCGTTGTTGGCTGAGGCATCGGTGCATAACAACACGTCGGGCGTGTTTAAAGGCTTTTATAAAAATGAAGCTGGTATCGGGCAGTTTGGCGGGACACATCGCGACGCGCTCACGCGTATCAAGGGCATCATTGATTTGCCCCTGCCGATCTTCAGCCGTTTTATATGCGACGTGGATGTTCGGCAGGCCGATGCGAACAGCCTCGTGCGGTCGATGCCCGAGGTCGACATCGCGTACTTTGATCCGCCGTACAATCAGCACCCGTACGGATCAAATTATTTCATGCTGAACCTGATCGTGACCAACCAGGAGCCTGCCGACATCAGCAAGGTTTCAGGGATTGCGCAAGGTTGGCAACGATCGAGCTATAACAAAGCGACATCAGCAGCCGAGGCCCTGGCTGATCTGGTGACGCATACAAAGGCCTCGCACCTGCTGATTTCGTACAACAGCGAAGGTTTCATCTCCCGGGCGGAGTTTGATCAGCTCCTGGGTCAGCACGGGCGGGTGGAGGTCATCGAAACGGTCTACAATACGTTTCGAGGGAGTCGTAATCTAAACGCACGTTCGCTGCACGTACACGAGAACCTTTTTTTGCTTGAACGGTGGTGAGGGGGAACTGGCGCCGTCGTGGAAGCACGATGCAAGTCCGCGGGGTCGGGGGGAATGAAGGGGATTGAGGGGCTTGAAACCGCAACTTTTGGTTTGACCCTAAGCGCGTTGCTGCGGTATCCTTCGTGGGTTTACGGGTTCTGGCGTTGCTGCGGGCGTCGTGAGGATACGAATGTTTTGCTCTTTTTGCCGTTAAGGGGCTACATTGCCCGTACTTGCGCGTTGGCAACTTCGGATATTGCACCTTTGTCGTTGGCGGAGGATGTCTCATGGGTAAGCGTTTGGCAGGTGTGTTCACTTTATTCAACCGTATGGCCAAGCTTCGCTCCGCGACAGCTGGGGTGTTGGCGTCGATCAAGCCACGCGCTGTGGTTGTAGAGGGGCTTGAGCGTCGTCAGATGCTCTCGACCTCGCCGAACGACCCCTCCTATCCCCTGCAATGGCACCTGAATAACACCGGGCAGTTTGCCGCCGATACCGGAGACGTGATCGATGGACAGATCGGTACGCCCGGTGCTGACATCAATGCCATCAACGCCTGGGATTTGACGACCGGCTCCGGCGACGTGGTCGTTGCAGTTCTGGATACTGGGTTGGACGTGGATCACCCCGATCTGGCTGCCAATGTCTTCACCAACACCGGTGAAATCCCCGACAACGGGATCGACGATGACGCCAATGGTTTCATCGACGATGTGCATGGCTGGGATTTTGCCGACGGGGACAATGACGTCACCGATATCGAAGGCCATGGTACGCACGTGTCCGGCATCATTGGTGCCGTTGGTAACAATGGTGTCGGTGTGTCGGGTGTGAACTGGAACGTAAAAATCCTCCCGATCAAAATTTTCCGTAACACCGGCTCGTTTAATCTTGAAGGATACGTTGCAGGTTTTGAGTATGCGATCGCCCTCAAGCGTAGCGGCGTGAACATCGTCGCGATGAATGCCTCGCTGGGTGGGTTTGATCCACTTTATCCGGAGGTCGAGGCCAAGGCTGTCGAGCGCGCGAATGAGGCGGGCATCCTCTTCGTCGCAGCTGCGGGGAATGACCGGGCGGACGTCAATCTCAATCCGTTTTACCCTGCCCGGTTCTCTCTCAATCTTCCCAACACGATAACCGTTGCCTCAACCGATAATCAGGACCTGTTGAGCAGATTCTCCAACTTTGGGGTGAGCACCGTACAGGTAGCTGCGCCGGGCACTGCGGTCACCAGCACCTGGTCGCGCGATGCAGATGAGAATGGCGACGATATTCCCGATGGTACCGCATACAAAGCGATCAGTGGCACGAGCATGGCCACCCCGGTCGTCACCGGTATCGTCGCGCTTGCCAAGGCGTATGTCCCGTCGGCGACCCCCGCACAGCTGAAGGAGGCCATCCTCGCAGGCGTGGATCGCCTGTCATCGCTCGATCCGTTGTATTCATTACCCCCTTACGTATCGACGACCGGGCGCATTGATGCCTATTCCGTCCTCAGGACCGTCGCCAACAGCGTCTACGGAAATCTGAAGACCCTGGGCGGAAGTTGGATTCGCGCGTACGGCGGCGAGGGGCATGTCGTCGTTGGCTCGACGTCCTCCATCCCCACTTACGTCAACTTCAGCACGACCGGCGCTACTGAAAACATTCTCGATCCAGAGACAAATCGAAATCTCGCCTTGCAGACGCCCGATGGGCAATCGCGCGTGCTGGCGCAACTCGAGAGCGCGAGCAGCTTTTCGATCAACCTCGACTTCACAGACAACAACGAGCATCGCGTGACGATCTACGCGGTCGATGCACAAAAGCGCAACCGCTCGCAAACCGTGCAGGTGGTCGATACGGCCAGCGGAACGGTTCTTCGCCAGGTCAACATGAGCGGTTTTGAAAAGGGTACCTATGAGACGTTTGACCTGCGCGGAGGAGTGAAGCTGGTCGTCACCGCAACGGGGCGGGGCAGCGCGATTGTGAATGGCGTGTTCTTTGACGCCGTTCCCGTGGAACGTGAAGCGCTGGTCGCGACTGACACCACCACGCGCGGATCATGGAAAAATAAATACGGGACCGCTGGCGCTTTCGTCGTCGGGGATTCGCGTCGCTTTCCGAGCTTCGCCGGTGTCGATGTAGTGGGCGCGTCGCAACGGACGATCAAATCCACGACGACCAGCTCCCCGGCATTGCAAAAGGTGACCGGCAGCAAGCGCACCGTGAGCTACCTGCGCAGCAAGACCAGCTTCGATATTCGCATCGACTTTACTGACGACGAAACCCGTCGCGTGGGTCTGTATATGGTCGACTTCGACGCCAAAGCCCGAGCCCAGCGCGTGGATTTGCTCGATGAAAATGGCCAGGTACTCACCAACGTGATTGTGAGCAAGTTTACCAAGGGTCAGTGGGTCTTTTTCGACTTTGACACAGTCGCAGGTGCCAAGACCCTGCGGGTCACCAGCATTGCAGGCAAGGATGCAGTGGTCAGCGGAATCTTCTTCGACGCTGCTCCGCAGCAGAACGCGTTTTATCGTGGGACGGATTCGACAACGTCGGGCACTTGGAAGGGAAAGTACGGCTTTGACGGCCAGTATGTTCCGCGTGATCCCGATTCCAACATCCCGAGCTTTGTCACGCTTACTGAGAACGGTGAGATAGAGACTGTCGCGACCTCCACCAATGACCCGGTCGCCCTCCAGAAGATCGCCAACGGCGCTGATCGGCAGGCAGGGTATCTGCAGGCACCGGGCACGCTGACGGTCGACCTGAACTTCACCGACAGCAGCTCCCACCGCGTGAGCTTCTATGCAGCCGACTTCAGTGGGGGCAACCGGCGCCAGCGTATCGATATTATTGATGCATCGACGGGCCTGCTGCTGAACACCGTCGACTTTGGCAACTTTGAGAATGGCAAATATGTCAGTTACGACGTGAGTGGCCATGTGACCGTTAACATCCGGAATATCTCAGGACCCAACGCCGTTCTCAGCGCGATTTTCTTTGACTGATGTCCCGTTGCACGAATGTGCATTTTGGGTGATGCCGCCCTGCCTTGAGCGACTCAACCGCAACTTCGCCAGCGCGCACCGGAGCGGCCTTTGCCGCCGGTGTCGTGACGCTATTCATCCTGTCTTATGTGGACTGGCGAACGGGTATCTCATTCAACCCGAGCTTGGCCTACGCGAGCTTGATGCTGCTGGGCTGGTTGATGTCGGGCGCGCGCTGGGTATGGTTGATGGCTGCCTTGGCGGTCGCGTTGACGTTTGCCGTCTTCCTCCTGGAGGACGGTGATCAACGGTCGTTTGTCCATCGATGCCTGAGCGCATTTACCGTGATGACGACGGCAGCGGGGATGCACGTGCTCATCCGCATTCGCGATCGTTTGGAGGAACGGAACCGCGACCTCCAGGAAGCCGTTGCCCAGCTGGCCGCCCGGGAGGAAGTCGTCGCCCGGCAGAATCGTGAGCTCAGCGACCGCGGAGCGACACTCGAATCCCTCCTCAAGGAAAACGACGACCGCCGACGCCAGGCCGAGGAAACCAGCGAGCGAAAAACCAAGTTCCTCTCCATCGTCAGTCACGATATTCGCAATCCCGCCAACGCCATCGGACTGCTGGCTGAACTGATTCGACGGACTGCTTCGCGTCCCGATCTGGTCAACGAGATTCCCCAGATGGCCACCGATCTGCACACCAGTGCGATGGGCCTGGTCAATCTCGTCACCGATACGCTCGACCTGACGCGCATGGATGCCGGGCGGGTGGTTTTGAGCGAAAGCGAGTTTCCGCTCGGGCGGTTCCTGGAGGAGGCGTGTCGGAATCTCACGCCGCTTGCTCGTCAAAAAAATCTTGAGCTGGAATGTCGTCCACCATTGCGTGAACTCACGCTCCGCACGGATCGGGTGAAGCTTGGGCGCGTCGTCGACAACGTGGTGGGTAATGCGATCAAGTTCACCCAGCGGGGGCGCGTCAGGCTTGAGACGAGT
>Ga0105047_10014885_pt1 | contig 12301 bp, 13 predicted proteins | sample MAT04_FD_78384 | JGI IMG/M metagenome (GOLD analysis project Ga0105047, IMG submission 78384) | Freshwater microbial communities from Lake Fryxell liftoff mats and glacier meltwater in Antarctica - MAT-04 (megahit assembly) | ecosystem: Environmental > Aquatic > Freshwater > Ice > Liftoff... | reverse complement strand
GCCACCACCCTGGCGACCCACGAAGCCTTCCCAGGCGCCATGAACGCCGCCAGTGCCGAAGCCGGCAACCCAGCCGGAGTTCATCAAGCCGCCCATGACGCCGTCTTCGTCACCCATACGGACCTGACCGAAGCGGGGGTGAGCGATGAAGGCGTACATTTCGTCAATCTGCATGGACGTCTTGCCAGGGTTCGAACGATTTGCCGACCCCAACCCGCGGCCTTCTAGGGCATTGCCATTGATCGAGATATTGGCGCCGTAGGTCAGGCCATTGGCCAGCTTACCATTCACGATCACGTCAACGGACGCGTTCGAAGAGATGTCGTGCTTGCCGAGGCGAGCGATGTTGGTCGCACCAACGACGTTCGAGCCCAACACTGTCGGCGTGCCAGCAGGCACGAACACCGAGCCGCCGCCAACGCCGGTCGGCAGGCCGGACGAAGTAATGGACTGCTGGCTGGTTTGGTTGGTGTAGCCATAGAGTGCCTGGAAGCTACCACCGATACGAACTGTCGGCGCTGTTTGAGCGGAGGCCTGGGGTGCCATCATGGCGCCGCCCACGACCGCCGAGACGACTGCTGTCGTGCCCAGCAAAATCTTGCGCATGTTATACTCTCCTCACATGCCGGACTCAGCCGGCGGGTTCCCCTGACCCTCCCCCCCCATCGCTGGAGGAGGCCGTAACCGCCCAGGTCGCGAATGCCCCGGCCGCGGCCGGAATGCATACACAACCCAGTGATCACTAGGTCCGGAGCAGACTATGCGTTGGCGGATTGCGGGACGGCAACCGGCTTCATACCCCAAACGCGACTTCCCTGAGACACTGTGTCTCTCAAGCCACACGGGCCACTGGCCCAAACGCCCCGATCGCCGCCCAGCCCACCGCCCAGCGCCCCGGCAGCCTGCGTATCGCCCGCGCCGACATCCCGCCCAACGCCACTGCCGGCCGCCCGCAACCCCGCGCCAAAGCGGCCCAACGCAAGCCCCCCAGCGCGGGCGCGCCGGGGTGGCTCAGCGTTGAAAAGGCTGGCGAAACCAGCACCACCGCCGCCCCAATCCGCCTCGCCCGCGTAACCCCGGCCCGCCCATGCACCGCAGCCGAAAGCAAGCGCCCCCGGCGGTTCAACAGAAAAGGCAGCACATCCCGGGACGTCGCCCGGTCCGGCAGATGCAGCCCCGCCCCGAGTCGCAGCGCCAGCCGCCCCTGGCCCGAAACCAGCAGGACCAGCCTGCGCTCCCGGCAGATGCGCGCCACCCGCCGCGCCACCTCCAGCGTTGGCCCGCGCAGCAGCACCGCGGCGCCCCGCGGCAAGCCTGGCAGCAAAGGCGAGGGGTCGGGAAGGCGAATCGGGTCGCTCAGAAGCCAGATTCGAGGGATGGCGCCGCGCCCACCTCTCCCTATTCTGTGATTCATGCCCGACATCATCGCCGACAACCTGACCGAAATCCGTGCCCGAATCGAGGCCGCCGCCGAAAAGGCCAAGCGGGACCCGGATTCGGTCCACCTTGTCGCTGTCTCCAAAACCAACCCGGTGGAGGCGGTGCAGGCGGCGCTGGCCGCCGGGCAACTCCTCTTTGGCGAGAACCGGGTGCAGGAGGCGGCCGGGAAATTTCCCCCCCTGCGCGACGCCCACCCCACGATGCGGCTGCACATCATTGGCGCGCTGCAAACCAACAAGGCGCGCGATGCGGTGCGCCTGGCTGATGTCATCGAAAGCCTGGACCGCCCCAAGCTCGCCGCCGCCCTGGCTGACGCCATGGAAAAGGAAGCCCGCCGCCCGAGCCTGCTCATCCAGGTCAACACGGGCGATGAACCGCAGAAGGCCGGCATCCCCCGCGCCGAAGCGGAAGCCTTCATCCGCGCCTGCCGCGAAGACTGGAAGCTCCCCATCACCGGCCTCATGTGCATCCCCCCCGCCGAGGATGACCCCGCGCCTCACTTCGCCCTGCTGGCCGCACTCGCGCGTGACCACGCGCTGGAGACGCTTTCGATGGGCATGAGCGGCGATTTCGAAACCGCCATCGCCCACGGCGCCACGCATGTGCGGGTCGGCTCGGCGATTTTCGGGCATCGGGGGTGATGTCGCGCTCTCGGCAGGGCGGTGAGTGCAGAAATAACCAACAACGACCACATATTTTTGGAAATATTGGGACAGGTCGAGAATCTTCGGACCAAAACCTGAAACTGTTGCGAATGGCGCCGAGCTTCGGATGGACAAGCGGCCGCCGCGTACCCAGCGGGATTTGCTGAGTTCGGATAGCAAGGTGACGACGCTGGTCGCCTGCGGAAAGGCTATGAACACTTTCGCGCCACGGCGCGCGTGATGCGCCGGCGGCCTTCCGTATGCTGACTGGCCGCGCCGGTTCGGAAAAGACCAGGCGCCCAATCGAGACGTGCGCCGCGGCCGAGGATGAAGGCTGGGTGGCGGGCTTTGTTGATGGCCGCGAAATTCAGCGCTTTGACGCCCTGTAGAACCTTGCCTCCTGGCGATCGCCGGTGACAACCTTCATGGTCTGGACGAGGCGGCAGGTTCGGCGCGCATCCTTCGGAAAGGGAGGTTGTCGGCACACGCGGGTCTATTGTCTCCACAAATCATGAGAGGAAGCTGAAATGTCGTTGTTGGCCATTCTGGTGAAAGCGCTCGATGCGCTTGATCTTGACGATGATGTGAACCGGTTCGTGATTGACCGGGCCGTGAAGGTCACGCGAAACCGACCGCACCCATGGACGACGAAACATGACTACATCTCGTGGACCGGGCTGACCGACCGGACCTACAACGCGCGGCTGCTTCCGGCCAAGCCCTATCCCGATGTCGAACAACTCAGGACGCGGCGGCCACCGCTTGGAGATGTCGCGGCGCTGTTCGCCCGGCCTGCGGGGGCTCCGCAGCGGCTGTGCGAGAAATCAACCGGGCTGTTTCCGGCGTTTGCGCAGTATCTGACGGATGGCTTCATCCGTACGCAGCTCCATAATGAGCCTGCGCTGACCGACCGAAAGCGGACGACATCAAACCACGAGATTGACATGAGCCCCCTGTATGGGCGCAACCCGGCGCAGACGATGGCGCTGCGGATGATGACGGAAGCGTCAGGCTCACGCGGAAGACTGAAGAGTCAGACAATCAATGGAGAGGAATTCTCGCCATTTCTGTTTGCCGCCGACGGGACGATTGCTGAGGGCTTTGCCGATGCCAGGGGCGGTCCGCTGCTCGACACGCCGCTCGGACTGAAAAACGCATCCGCGTCAGGCCGGGCGACACTCTTTGCAGTGGGCGGAGACCGGGTGAATGCTGCGCCGCAGACGGCGATGGTCAACACGGTGTGGCTGCGCGAGCACAACCGCCTGGCAGCGATGCTGGAGGCGAAACACCCGGACTGGGATGATGAGCGGGTGTTCGAGACGGCGCGAAACATCATCATCGTGATGTTCATCAAGGTCGTGGTGGAGGAATATATCAACCACATCAACTCCACCGAATTTCCGTTGAAGTCGGACCCACAGGCCGCTTGGGGTGCCAGATGGAACCGCCCGAACTGGATGACCGTGGAGTTTGGCCTGCTGTACCGCTGGCATGGGCTGGTGAAGGAACACGTGCAATGGGGCGGGGTAGAGCGACCCGGCCGCACGATGCTGCTCGACAATACCCTGTTGCTGGGGGGCGGATTGGCTGACGCCTTTGTACAGGTTTCGGCCAACCGCACTTCGGCCCTTGGATTGGAGAACGGCGCCAGCTTTCTGGAGGAAGCCGAAAAGAACGCGATTGATCAATCGCGGCAGAATCACGTGGCGGGATACAACGACTATCGGATTGCGATGGGAATGGAACCGGCGCGAAACTTTGCCACCATCGTCGGGGCGAGCGACGATCCAGCGAGGGCGGCGCGGCTGGCAGCGCTCGCTGCGCGATTGCAGGCGCTCTACGGCGACGTGGACAATGTCGAACTCTATGTCGGGCTGTTTGCCGAGCGCGTGGAGAAGAACGGGCCGCTGCCCGAACTCGTCTCGGCGATGGTCGCGATGGATGCCTTTTCACAGGCGCTGACCAACCCGCTGCTCAGTGAGCATGTGTGGGGCAATCCCAATAACAGGAGATTGGCGTTTACCGATGAAGGTTTGGCGGCGATCGAGGCTACAGTCACTTTGCGCGATGTGCTTGAGCGAAACTCTGAAGGGCTGGGCAATGGCTTCGTGGGGATGACGCGGCGGGAATGGCAGCGGGTGTGAGGCAGGGCCGCCCGCTGGCAGGGCCGCCTGCTGGCGGTAGCGCAGGGTTTGGCGAGGACAGCGCCCTCCCCAAACTGCCAACCTCACCCGATGCGTGAATCCGCCGCGCGCGCTTCGGCAATGGCGGTGGCCATGCGCGCGGGGTTGGCCAATTCCGACCAGCGCTGATACGCGGCCTGGACATCGGCCGTCGCGATGGGTTGGCGTTGGAGGGCGAGTGGATCGGGCTCGCCGCGCGCGGCGGCGCGGATGCGTTCCAGGGGTTGGGTCATCTCGATAGCCGACATGATGCCCGCCAGCGCCATCCCCAGCGCCCCGCCGGTGAGCCCCGCGCCGAGCACGCGCATGGCGGGGTGGATCTCGGTGCCGGTCGCCGCCCGGTAGATCATGCCCACCCCGGGCAGATGATGCAGCGGGTTCAGCCCTTGCAGCACATCGTCGAAACTCATCTCGCCGGGGATGGGGATGGCTTCATCCGGCCCCAGCGCCGGGCCGCGGTCGAGCGGTTCGGGCACCTGAAGGCTGCCGGGCGGGCGGAAGGCGAGGCGAATGGGATCAGCCAGCATGGCGCTCTCCTCTGGGTGGGTGCCATGCGGTCTTGGCAATGCCCGTGCCATCTGTGGATGCTTGTCAGTGAATTGAATCAGGACCACATAGGTCCTGTAAACCGACAGGAACACATCATGTTCATCGAGACCGAAGGCACGCCCAACCCCGCAACCCTGAAGTTCCTGCCCGGACGTGACGTCATGGGCCAGGACGGTACGGCGGATTTCGTTGCTGGGGATGATACGGCGCGCTCTGCGCTGGCCACGCGGCTTCTGGCGCTGGAAGGTGCGGCACGCGTCTTCTTCGGCGCTGATTTCATCACCGTCACCAAGTTTGACAGCGCAGAATGGCAGGAATTGCGCCCGCAGGTCCTGGGCGCCGTGATGGAGCATTTCCTGGCCGAACTCCCCGTGATCGTGGGTGCCGGCGCCGATGCAGAGGAGGATTTCGATCCCGCCGATGCCGAAGCCGTCGCCCAGATCAAGGAATTGCTCGATCAGCGCGTGCGGCCCGCGGTCGCCAGTGATGGCGGCGATATCGTGTTTCGCGGGTTCCGCGACGGCATCGTGAAGCTGAAGATGCAGGGCGCCTGCTCCGGCTGCCCCTCCTCGCGCGCCACGCTCAAGCATGGCGTGGAGAACATGCTGCGCCACTACGTACCCGAGGTGACGGGCGTCGAGCAGGTTGAGGCGTAAATGTCCGAGACTTTGAACGACGCTGCGCTGGACCAACTTTTTCGCCAGGCGCGCACGCAGAACAAGTGGCAGGATAAACCTGTCGCTGAGGAGACGCTGCGCGCGCTGTACGACTTGCTGAAATGGGGCCCGACCAGCGCCAATTCGTCGCCCGCGCGCTTTGCCTTCATCAAGTCCGATGACGGCAAGGCGAAGCTAAAGCAGGCGCTTTCACCGGGCAACATTGAAAAAACGATGACGGCACCGGTTACGGTCGTTGTTGCGCATGACCCGAAATTCTATGACCAATTGCCTAAGCTTTTCCCTCAGGCCGATGCGCGCAGCTGGTTTGCGGGCAATTGGTCGCTGGCGGATACCACGGCGATGCGGAACGGAACCCTGCAAGGCGCATATCTGATCGTCGCGGCGCGAGCTCTGGGATTGGATGTCGGCGCGATGAGCGGCTTCGACAACATGAAGCTGGATGACCTGTTCTTCAGCGAGACCGGCTGGAAGTCCAACTTCCTGGTCAATCTCGGCCATGGCGACCTTGACGGGGTGTTCCCGCGCAATCCGCGACTGGATTTCGACGAAGTCTGCCGTTTCGTCTGAGAATCGGCCGTGTTCAGCGCCGTGCTTCGCTCGCCCAGTTCTGCACGATCGCGCTGGGCGCCGCGTTGGAAGAAGCGCGAAGCTGTGCTGTCAGGCGCGCTTCACGCCGCAGCAGCGCAAGGCGCTGTTTGTCGCCGTGACGCCTCTTGCTGTCATGCCAGACGAAGATCAGCGGAATGCAGGCCAATGCCAGCATGAAAATTCCCAGCATGTGTGGCGAAACATCGGCAAAACTGCTGAACATGGCATCCAAACTCCTGGCACGGCCGACCGGGCTTCAAAGCCCTTGTTTTTCGAATAGCCTGCTGCGCCTGAACGTGCGCTGAGTGCGTGATTCAGCCTTCGTTCAGCCACAAACCCGCACTCAGCGCCATGTTTCTAAAATTCGTCGTACTCTGCCTTGCGCTTCTGCCCCTTGCGCTGCCCGCCACCGCGCAGGAGCGTCGCGATCATGAGCGTGCCCGCGCGGCATTGGAGGCAGGCCAGATTCGCCCCCTATCCGACCTCCTTGCCGAGGTGGAGCGCCGCTTCCGTGGACGAGTCATCGAGGCCGATCTGGAGCGCGACGACACACAGTGGTTGTATGAGCTGAAAATCCTGCCGCCCAACGGTCGCATCTTCATTGTCGAGCTGGACGCTGCCACCGGCGCACTGGTCCGCTCGCGCGGCCCCGTGCAGGAGCGCCCCCAGGGTGAGGCGCAGCCCCGGCCGCCGGCTCGGTGAAGCTGGACGCGCGGCCCAGCGCCGCGCATCTTCCAATCCATGCGCCTCCTCATCGTCGAAGACAGTCCCGAACTGCACCAGCAACTGCGTTCCGGCCTGACCGAGGCGGGCTTCGCGGTTGATGGTGCCATGGATGGCGAGGAGGGGCTCCATCTGGGCGAAACCGAGCCCTATGACGCCGTGGTGCTGGACCTCGGCCTGCCGCGCGTGGACGGGCTGACGGTTCTGCGCCGCTGGCGCGCTGGCGAGCACGCCATGCCTGTGCTGATCCTTACCGCCCGCGACTCCTGGACCGAGAAGGTGGAGGGCTTGAATGCCGGCGCCGATGACTACCTGGCCAAGCCTTTTGCCATGGCAGAGCTGGTGGCGCGGCTGAACGCGCTGATCCGCCGCGCCAATGGCGTCGCCAAGACGGAGCTGACCTTTGGCGACATCCGCCTGGACACAGCCGCCCGGGCGGTATCCCGCGCCGGCCAGGCCGTGCGGTTGACGGCGCTGGAATATGGCATGCTGGCCTATCTGGCCATGAATGCCGGCCGCCCCGTCTCCAAGACAGAACTGACCGAGCATCTCTACGCCCAGGATTTCGACCGCGATTCCAATACGCTGGAGGTGATCGTGGCCAGGCTGCGACGCAAGCTTGGCGATGCCCTGATTGAAACGGTGCGCGGCCAGGGCTACCGCCTCATCGCCTCCCCTCCTGCTGGTCCGGTTTGAATTCCCTCACCCACCGGCTTACGCTGTTGACCACCTTATGGGTGGCCATCGGGCTTGGGCTGATGGGCTGGTTCGTGGTGCGCACCGATGAACGGCAGATCGAGACGGCTGCTGATGCGCGCCTCTCCAGCCTGCTCGATGCGGTGGTGGCCGCTTCCGCCTTCGACCCGGCCACCGGCCCCGTCCTGACGCGGCCCCTGGCCGATCCGGAATTCAACCGCCCGCTCTCGGGCCATTACTGGCAGATCACGGGCCCAGGCGGCGGGCAGGCCACCTCGCGCTCCCTGTGGGATTCCCGACTCTACCCCCCGCTGCGCGAGTCCGAAGGCATCCGTGCCCGCAACATGGCAGGGCCGCGTGGCGAGCGGCTGCGCGTGCTGGAGCGGGACGTCCAGATCGAGGGGCGCGGCGGCGCCGTGGCGATGACCGTGCAGGTCGCTGTGGCGCGTGAGGGCACGGACGCCGAGATTTCCGCCCTGCGCCAGAACGTCATCCTGGCCTTTCTGCTGCTGGGCACCGGCCTGGTTGCGGTGGTGGCGCTGCTGGTCGTCTGGGGCCTGCGCCCGCTGCGCCGCACGCAACAGGAACTGGTGGAGGTGCGTGAGGGGAGGCGCCTGCACATGGACATCGCAGCGCCCACGGAAATCGCGCCGCTGGTCGCCGAGATCGAGGCGCTGATCGAGCAGAATCGCGCAACCGTGGACCGTGCGCGCCACCATGTCGGCAATCTGGCCCATGCGCTCAAGACACCCATCGCGGTGCTGCGCAACGCATTGGAGGTTGGCGATGTCGGCGGTGCGCGGGCGCAATCGGCGACGCTGGAGCGCCTGGTGCAGCATCATCTGCGCCGCGCTCGCGCCGGCGCCCTGGCCGGGACCGCCGGGGCGGAGAGCGTCCCTTTGGCGGTGGCCGAGGCGTTGGCGACGGCCCTGAGGCGCCTTACCGCCGCCAGGGGAATCACCATTGCGGTCCATGGTGAACCTGCGGCGCGCATTCGCGCCGACAGCCAGGACCTGACCGAAATGCTGGGCAATCTCATGGAGAACGCCTGCAAATACGGCAACGGCCGGGTCGCGGTCCGCGTTCGCCCGGTGGACCCAGGCCGGGTCGTCGTCGAGGTCGAGGATGACGGGCCGGGGCTGGTGGAAGGCGAGGATGGCGCGGCACTGCTGCGTGGCGTTCGGCTCGATGAGGCCAAGCCGGGCTCCGGCCTGGGCCTTGCCATCGTTTCCGACCTTGCCGCGCTGTATGGCGGGCATCTGACGCTGGAAATGGGCCAGCGCCTGGGCGGGCTGGTCGCGCGGCTCGACTTGCCCGGCCGGGAGGCGTCGGATTGAGGCTACCCGCCCAGCCGATACCCACCCTCATCGGTCAGCAGCAGCCGCGCCTCCTGCGGGTCAGCCTCGATTTTGCGGCGCAGGCGGTAGATGTGGGTTTCCAGGGTGTGGGTGGTGACCAGGCTGGAATAACCCCAGACCTCGCCCAGCAATTCCCCGCGCGGGACGGCGCGCCTGCCCGCGCGGTGGAGGTAGAGCAGGATTGCCGCCTCCTTTTCCGTCAGGCGGATGCGTGCGCCATCGGGGGCCTCCAACAGCTTGCCAGCAGGATGGAAGGAATAGCCGGGCAGCGCGATCGCCGCCCCGGGCGAGGCCTCGAAGGTGGCAAGCAACGCGTGAAGCCGGGCCAGGAGTTCGGGCACCCGCACCGGCTTTGCCACGCGTTCGCTGATGCCTTCGGGCAGGGACTCGGCCTGCCCGCCGAGTTGCAGGACGGGCCGCCCGCCTCCCCCATCCCGCAGCAGGGGACCCCAATAGGCAGGGCCAAGTGGGGTGGCGGCATCCAGCAGGCAGGCATCAATCCGCCCAGCTGCGGCGGCCAGCAGAGCAAAACCGGCTTCGGGCGGCACGGCCTCGGCTTGGAACTGGCTGCCCTGGGCAAGCCGGGGTGGCAGCAGCGCAGCCAGCGCGGCATCCTCAGTCAGCAGCAGAATTCGGCGGTGGCCAGACATGAGGTGCCAAACATCGGATGCGATCACGAGGTGCCGTTCAGGGAGAGCGGCACCTTTCGGTGATCCCCCCATATAGCATGGTCCCAGGAGGGGAGAACAATCCCGGCGGCGTGGCAGCGCTCTGGGGGCTCGCTTCCGGCGCCGTTACGCCAAGTCAAGAAAGTTTCTCATCTCCCCCCTGCCACCGCGCATCCAATAGCCACATTTGGGCGTAGAATGTGAGTGTTCCTGGATATCCATCATGCAAAACACGGTTTTTCTTCCCTCTGGCCATCCGGCCCAGAGGTCTCCTTCGGCTGAAGTTCTCGCCCTTCGGGCCGTGCACCGGGCTGTCTCGGAGCTGCGGCGCGGCACGCCCATCATCGTCGAAGGCCCGTCTCACGGCCTTGGGAGTTGTCTGGTGGTTGCGGCAGCCGAAACCGTCGGCGCCCAGGGACTGACCGAGATCATGGCACTGGCTGCCTCTCCGCCAGTGCTGCTGCTCTCGCCCGTCCGCGCCTCGGCCATCTTGCATCGTCCCGTGCCGATGAACGCCCCCGATGAGGGCGCTGTGGCATTGCGCCTGCCGGCTTCCCTCACCGCACCTGAGCGTCTGCGCGCTTTCGCCGACCCCACGGCAGAACTCCTGCTCGGGACTGAGGGCCAGGCGATGGAGCGTGCCTCCCTGCCCGCGCTGGCCCCCGCCGCGCTGTTACTCGCCAAGCTCGCGCGGTTGCTGCCGGCGCTTGTGGCAGCACCCGTTGCCCAGGCCACCGAGGCGGGGCTGCTGCGGGTGAGCGCCGCTGATCTTCTCGCTTATCCCGCTTCCGTCGCCACCTCGCTGCGCCGTGTTGGCGAGGCGCGCGTGCCGTTGGAGGACGCACCAGAGACGCGCATCATCGCCTTCCGCGCGGCTGATGGCGGCATCGAGCACCTGGCCATGCTGGTGGGCGACCCGGAGGCCGTGGTCGCCGCCGGGAAGGCGCCCATGACGCGCCTGCATTCCGAATGCTTCACCGGGGACCTGCTGGGTTCGCTGCGCTGCGATTGCGGCCCGCAGCTCAAGGGCGCGCTGCGCCGCATGGCCGAGGAAGGTGCCGGCGTCCTGCTATATCTGGCGCAGGAGGGGCGCGGCATCGGCCTGGTCAACAAGCTGCGCGCCTATACCCTGCAGGATGAAGGGCTCGACACGCTCGATGCCAATCGTGCGCTCGGCTATGGCGCGGATGAGCGCAATTTCCTCGTCGCCGCCACCATGCTGCGCCTTCTGGGCGTGCCGCGCGTTCGGCTGCTGACGAACAACCCCGACAAGATCGCCGGCCTCGCGGCCTGCGGGATTGAGGTGGCAACGCGTGAGACGCACGCCTTCGCGGGGAATGGAGTGAATGACTTCTACCTGGCGACCAAGGCCGAGCGTTTTGGGCATATGTTCGAGGAACAGGGCGGTTCTTCGGAGGGCTGATCCGCGTCTCTGGCAATTTGGTCAAAGACGGTCCTGATCTGGGCCAGGTCCGTTCCATAAAGGCTCGATCCTACTTTATTTTTTGCATCTTTATCGGATCAGTCGCTTTCACTTGAACGGACCATGCTCTGACGTCGAGGGGGATCGCGACTGAGTCCCTTCAGCGCAAGGGCCTGTTCATACTCCGCCCAGAGCGACTCCTGCTCGCTGCCCAGGCGGTGCAGCACCTCCCAGCTGAAGATTCCGCTGTCATGCAAGTCGTCGAAGGCGATCCGCACGGCGTAGTGTCCCACCGGCTCCATGCGCATGATCCCGACATGCCGCCTGCCGGCGACGATCACCTTTTGCCCCGGCCCATGGCCCTGCACCTCTGCGGAGGGGCTTTCCACGCGCAGATATTCGGCGGGCAGCGAGAACCTGCTGCCATTGTCAAACGCCACCTCGAGGGTTTTCTCGGCCGAGCGGTAGCGCAATTCGGTGACAGAGACGGGCATGGTGGGCGCTCCCTGGGAGATTCAGGTGCGGTCTTGCTCTGCGTTGCAGCTCACCGCAATCCCTGCCACCCAACCGTGCAGGCTCTGCCTCGGTTCATGTTCCCCGCGCATTGCTGACACGCGCAGGAAACACTCCGGCCACCCCCGGGGCGTATCCGGCATTTCGCCGCGCCTCCCCTGGGGGATTTCGGCGGGGATTCCGGCGCCCCCGGGGGGAGACGCGAAAATAATTCGCGGGAGCAGAAAAACCGCTTGCATTCCGGTGCGGTTGAGAATAATAAGTTCCTCACAAGACGCAGTACGCACGTGCCTCTGGCCCCAGGCCCACGGAGCTGAGCCCTTCAATAAGGCTTGCCACCGCGGCGCAAGGTTCACGCAACGACGTCAAGCGTTCTGGCAACCCCGTGCGGCAACGCGCGGTTTCTTTCTGGTCGCTGGTTCGTTCGACCGTTTCGTTAATCTGGGGCCTCCCCTCCTGGGGATGGTTCCGCATTTTGTGGAGTCCCGTGCGATGACCCCGAAGGTCGCCCGTTACCTTGCCGATTTCCAGCCAGCCACGCCTTGCCTGGTGCTGGATGTGGACCGTGTCGCCGCCAATTTCGGCCGGCTGCGCGATGCCATGCCGCTGGCGCGCATCTATTACGCTGTGAAGGCCAACCCAGCCGCTCCCATCCTTGACCGGCTGGTGGGCCTGGGTTCGTATTTCGACGCGGCTTCCTTCCAGGAGGTCTCCATGTGCCTCGCCTCGGGCGCGGCGCCGGATGCCATTTCCTACGGCAACACCATCAAGCGCGAGCGCGACATCGCCGCCGCCTATGCCGCTGGCGTGCGCATGTTCGCCTTCGACAGCGAGAT
>Ga0105047_10014883_pt1 | contig 12301 bp, 8 predicted proteins | sample MAT04_FD_78384 | JGI IMG/M metagenome (GOLD analysis project Ga0105047, IMG submission 78384) | Freshwater microbial communities from Lake Fryxell liftoff mats and glacier meltwater in Antarctica - MAT-04 (megahit assembly) | ecosystem: Environmental > Aquatic > Freshwater > Ice > Liftoff... | reverse complement strand
TTTTAACCATCGGCCCCCGCTGCCAGGTTATGTGTGTCGATCGTCTTAAAGGTGATCTGCTTTGGGGCCTTGATCTGGCGGCCGAATACAACACCGAAGTGCCGTTCTGGTATACCGGTCAATGCCCGCTGATCGATAACGACACAGCAATTATCGCCACCGGCGGGAAATCACTGCTGATCGGCATCGATTGCAAAACCGGAAAAAAAGCCTGGGAAACGCCAAACCCAAAGAACTGGAAAATGTCGCATTCCTCCATTATGCCGATGGTTTATAAAGGCAAGAAAATGTATGTTTACTGCGCTATTGGCGGGATTTGCGGTGTATCGGCTTCCGGAGCCGATAAAGGCAAGCTACTATGGGAAGTTACCGGTTACTCACCTGCTGTTATTGCACCTTCACCTTTGGTACTTGATGATGGCCACGTTTTTATGACAGCTGGTTACGGTTACGGCTCCGCCTTGATTCAAATAAAAGAAAACGGCGGACGTTATTCAGCAGAGGTAGTTCAGAAATACAAGCCGCTCGAAGGTCTGGCTTCGGAACAGCAAACACCTATCTATCACAAGGGTTACCTATTCGGAATTTTGCCCAAGGATGCAGGTGAACTTCGTACTCAATTTGCCTGCTATAAAGACAGCGACACCAAGAAAGCGGTAATGAGCAGCGGTAAAACTGTACGCTTCGGACTGGGACCCTTTATTCTTGCCGATAACAAATTCTTTATTCTGAATGATGATGGTGAAATGACAATTGCGAAATACTCGACATCTACCTTCAAAGTACTGGATAAAGCAAAAATAATAGAAGGCCAGGATTCGTGGGGACCAATTGCGATCACCGGTGGCTATTTACTAATGAGAGATTCTAAAACAATGGTTTGTTTGGATGTAAGAGCTAAATAAAAAAAAATGACAGATTCGAATATCGAAATATATAAAACTGAAAGCGGAGAAACTGCAATATCTGTCCGATTGGAAAAAGATACTGTCTGGTTAAGTCTTGCTCAATTGGTTGAATTGTTTCAGCGTGATAAATCGGTTATATCCAGACATTTAAGCAATTTATTTAAGGAAAGAGAATTAGAAAGAATTTCAGTTGTTGCAAAATATGCAACAACTGCCAGTGATGGGAAAGTATATCAGGTCGATTTTTACAATCTTGACGTTATTATTTCCGTTGGTTATAGAATTAAATCAAAGCAGGGTACACAATTCAGAATTTGGGCAAACAGAGTATTAAAAGATTATCTTATAAAGGGTTTTTCAATCAATGAACTAAAAATTCGTCAACAAAAAGAACAGTTAAAGGAGCTCCAAAATTCGGTAAAAATACTTGGCAATGTTTTAAACTATAAGTCTCTGTCAAACGATGAAAGCGTCGGACTATTGAAAATAATTTCCGAATATGCTTATGCTTTAGATATTCTTGACCAGTATGACTATCAAACACTTGAAATAAAAGATACTTCCGGAAAAGCAACCTATCAGTTGACCTATGAGGAGGCGTTTAAACAGATAATGCTGGCTAAAAAAGTACACGGAAACAGTGATTTGTTTGGTCGCGAAAAAGATGAATCATTCCGAAGTTCTGTGGCATCAATTTATCAGACTATCGATGGCACTGATGTGTATCCAAGCATCGAAGAAAAAGCTGCTAATTTACTTTACTTCATCACAAAAAACCATTCATTCACCGACGGGAATAAGCGGATCGCTGCTTTTTTATTTCTGTATTTCCTCGAAAGGAATGGAATATTGTTCGACACAAACGGCAATAAACGGATTGCCGACAATGCGCTGGTTGCATTAACGCTGATGATCGCTGTAAGCAAGCCGGAAGAAAAAGACACGATGATAAAAGTAATTGTGAACCTGATAAACAGGAATAATTAATAACCCGAAATTGATGTAAAACCTTTTTCACAAAAAAGCAAAGAAATATGAAACAAAAGATAATCATAATTTCCGCCATAGCCTTGCTGCTTCTGCTGGTTGCCTTTATGGTAAAAGACTTTTTTTTCAGTAAGCCCGACAATGCCAATCCTTACGATTTTGAACTGAATAAAGTCAGAATCGGTGATACAGCCATGGCTGCCTATAAAGAAACCGGGCAAATCAAAACCACCCTCGAAGAAATTCACGGCATTGCATTGGATGCTTCCGGCAGGATTTATGTTGCCGGAAAAGGTGGAATTGAGATTTTTGATCCTTCAGGAAAGGCTAAGAACAAATTCAAGATCGAAGGTATAGCACAATGCATTTCACTCAATGAAAATGGCAATATTATCCTCGGGATGCAGGATCATATTGAAATCCTGGATAAAAACGGTAAGAAAATTGAAAAATGGAAATCCTATGGTGCTGATGCGGTGATCACCAGCATTGCAGTAAAGGGAGACAATATTTTCGTGGCTGATGCCGGGCAAAAAGTAGTTTCTCGCTATGACGAAAAAGGAAACCTTATCAACAAAATTGGTCTGAAAGATCCTGCCACAGGAGTACCTGGATTTATTATTCCAAGTCCTTACTTTGATCTTGGTATAAGTAAAGGCGGAAATCTCTGGGTGGTAAATCCCGGCAGGCACGCTTTCGAGAAGTATGACTTTGACGGGAAACTGATTTCTTCATGGAGCAAAGCTTCCATGGCAATGGAAGGATTTTGCGGTTGTTGTAATCCATCTAACTTTGCATTTATTCAGGATAGCTTGTTTGTAACCAGTGAAAAAGGCATTGAACGTGTTAAAATCTATAATGCTGACGGGTCTTTTAAAAGCATTGTAGCTACTCCTGACCAGTTTGAGAAAGGAACCACCGGCCTCGATATCGCGGTAGATAATCAAAATCGTATTCTTGTGCTGGATCCGGTGAAAAAGCTTATACGTATATTTGAACCAAAAGTGAAATGAATAATGAATATAGAACAAGGAACATCGAATCATGAATTTGTCATTGCAGAAAAATAGTTTAAGACATAGAAATAAAACTTCAGAATTCAGCATTCCTTGTTCATTATTCGAAATTTTTGAACCAATAAATTAAACGGTCTATGCAGAACCGAAGAGACTTTTTAAATATGTTGTGCCGCGGAACGATCCTCACAGGACTAGCTGCCACTGCTGGTGTGCTGACTTTCCGTTCCGTTAAAGGCGGTAATTGTCAGCTTGGTTCTTCCTGTAATAATTGCGGCAAATCAGGTAGCTGTAATTTGCCCGAAGCCTTGCTTTACAACAATACCGTATGGCAGCTCGATCCAGCAAAGTGCATTCAGTGCGGTCGCTGCGCCGATAATTGTGTTATGACACCATCGGCCGTAAAAGTCACCCATGTATATGCTATGTGTGGCTATTGCGATTTGTGCGGCGGCTACCTGAAACCGGATACCAAAAACATCTCCACTGCAGCCGAGGTTCAGCTTTGCCCCACCAGCGCCATCAAACGCAAATTTGTAGAAGATCCTTTCTATGAATATACCATCGATGAACCACTGTGTATTGGCTGCGCCAAATGTGTGAAAGGCTGTGGTGCCTTTGGCAACGGTTCTCTTCAATTGCAGATTCGCCACGACCGCTGTGTAAACTGCAATGAATGTGCCATCGCGCGGAATTGCCCTGCGGATGCTTTCAGTCGGGTACCGGTAAGCAAGCCCTATTTGCTGCAGGGAATTGAGGCAAAAAAAGAAGAAAAGGGTTAGGGCTTGGGGATTAGGCTTTAGGGAGTCAAAATTGGATACCAAACACAAAGTACAAACCACTAAGCACAAAGCACCAGGCACCAGGCACTAAAAAATAGAAATGAAAAAATCACTCGCATTGGCCTTCCTTGTATTCCTGTCTGCGGTTCAGTTTCTGAACTCGTATGGAGTCCAGCGTTTCCCCAAGCCTGAATTTGAGTCGGGATATATTCAGCCCGAAACCCTGTTGCCAAATCCCCGTGCCGAAGCGCTTGCGCTGATGGATATAGCCGTTCTGATCATTTCATTGTCGGTAGTTTCGTGGCTGGTCATCAAAAAACGCTCACGTAACGGCGTTTTCTGGATGTCATTATTTGCCTTGGCATATTTCGGATTCTACCGCGAGGGTTGTATTTGCGCCATCGGATCCATCCAGAATGTTACGCTTGCATTTTTCGATCATTCCTATTTGATCTCCATTTCGGCAATTGTTTTCTTTGTTACTCCTTTGGTTTATACTTTGTTTTTTGGCCGGACTTTCTGCGCCGCCGTTTGCCCTTTCGGTGCCATGCAGGATTTGGTGGCTTTCAGCCCACAGAAACTTGGATCGAGACTAAACACCGTTCTCGGAATCATCCCATACATCTACCTTGGACTCGCGGTTTTATATGCTGCCACAGGAACAGATTTTATTATTTGCAGGTACGATCCGTTTGTCGGAATCTGGCGGTTGAATGCTTCGTTCGGAATGTATATGTTTGGAGGCTTATTACTGGTAACCGGTATTTTCATTGCCCGGCCGTATTGTCGCTTCCTTTGCCCATATGGTGTTTTATTAAACTGGGTCAGCCGCTTTTCGCGGAAGCATATTACCATCACACCTTCCAATTGCATACAATGCCGCCTCTGCGAAAACTCCTGTCCTTACGACGCCATTGATATGCCTGTCACCGTTAAAAATCCGGAAGACAAACGCACTATGGGCCGCAAACTGATCTTTATCACATTTCTGATCCCGTTCCTGATGCTTGCAGGTGGCTGGACTGGTTCACGTCTTCACGAGCCTTTGGCCAGTGTAAATGCAAAAGTGAAACTGGCAAAGCAAATCCTGAACCCGGTTACGGATAAAAACCAGGCAGAAACGTTTGAAATAGAGGCTTTCAAATCGGCGGGGAAACAACAGGCACAAGTATTTGCCGAAGCTTCTGAAGTGTTACATGAATTCTATATCGGGGGTTGGATTTTGGGAGGTTTCATCGGGCTTGTCTTTGGCGGATTGATCGTCGGCAGGATGATTACAAAACACCGGACCGATTATATACCCAATAAAGGAACATGTTTCAGTTGCGTGCGCTGTGTGGATTATTGCCCTGTAAAACTGCCATAGAAAAGACGAAATGAAGAACGAGAAAAAAACATCGGAAAAAACTATCCGCCTGCTTCAAAGTATAGCTTTTGCAAGCGCTATGCTGGCATTTGTTCTTTGTATACTAATTTCGGTAAATTATTTCCAGGTGAAAAGCAGCGATCCGTTGAATTCACCGGTCATGAAATCACTGACCGAAAAGTATAAAAGCAACCCGGATGACGAACAACTTAAAGCCGAAATCCGCGAGCTGGACCTGCTCGCGCGAAAAGCTTTTTTTACTAACAAATGGCAGATTCGTACCGGCGGTTATCTTTTGTTGTTCAGCGTTCTGATTGTAATTATTTGCCTGAAATCAGTGGAGTTGATAATGGTGAAATTGCCCGCTGTTCCTGACGATAAAACTGATAATTTCTGGAATTTACGTAAAATAAACCGGAAATGGGTGGCATATTCGGGAATTTTCCTGGTTTGTATTTCCTTGCTTTTTGCTTTTCTTACTCATAACAAGCTTGGAGAAACACTGGATCTGACAGCGAAAGCAGGTTCTATGACTGATTCCACCCAAAAAAATACGAATGACAATCTGGCAACAGCTTCTTCGACAGTCGCAACAGACAGTACAACTCAAACAGGCAAAGATTCAACGGCTTCTATCCAAACCATGGATGGTTTTCCAACGCAACAGGAAATTAATGCTAATTCACCTGCTTTCCGTGGACCTGGTAGCAACGGAGTGGTTTTTCAACGCGGTTTCCCTACAAGCTGGAATGGCAGCATCGGAAAAAATATAAAATGGAAAACAGCTATACCTCTTCCGGGATATAATTCACCCGTTGTGTGGAACGATAAAATATTTCTTTCCGGTGCTAATGCTACAAAGCGTGAAGTATATTGTTTTGATCTGAATACAGGCAAGATTCTGTGGCAAACTCTGGTTGATAAAATCCCCGGATCTTCAGCCACAGCCCCAAAAGTAAACGGAGAAACCGGTTTTGCAGCTCCCACCCTTACTGCTGACGGCCGGAGGGTTTATGCCATTTTTGCCAATGGCGACCTTATCGCCATTGATTTTGAAGGGAAAAAGGTCTGGGCGAAAAATCTTGGATTACCCAAAAACCATTACGGCCATTCCTCGTCACTTGCCATGTATCGCGATCTGCTAATTGTCCAGTACGATCAATCGGGAAACACGAATGTAATGGCGCTGGCAGCCAAAACCGGAGAGCAGGTATGGAAAACCAGCCGCGATGTGAAAATTTCATGGTCGTCGCCGATCATTGTTAACACAGGTAAGCAAATGGAAGCCATGCTGGTTGCTGAACCATTCGTTATCTCATATAATCCTGCAACAGGAAAGGAACTCTGGCGTATTAATTGTATTTCTGGCGAGGTGGGTCCTTCGCTGGCATATGCTGATGGTGTGGTATTTTCGGTAAATGATTATTCAAAACTGGCTGCCATAAAAATCGGTTCTCCGCCACAACTGTTGTGGGAATCCGATGAATATATGTCGGATATTCCAAGTCCGGTTGCAACTTCCAAATATCTTTTCCTGCCGACAAGCTATGGCATGATGATTTGCTACGATGCTAAAACCGGTGAGAAGTACTGGGAAAAAGACTTCGCAACACCAACTTATGCCTCGCCTATGCTTGCCGATGGAAATGTTTTCCAGATGGATAAAAAAGGTGTGATGCATATTTTTAAAACTGACAAAACATATACTTCGGTAAATGAATCGCCTCTTGGCGAAGGTTCGGTCTGCACACCTGCTTTCGCAAACGGGAAAATCATAATTCGCGGAGATAAGAACTTATACTGTATCGGGAAGTGATGGGGTTGTTCCCTTACCCCGGCCTTCAGGCCGGGGACTCAGCCAACTCTCTCAGCTCCCCCAACCCCAGCCTTCAAGCCGGGGTCCCAGCCAGACTCGTACCATCCACCAACCCCGACCTTCAGGTCGGGGCTATAAAAACCAAAAACTACCTAATATGTCATACGTAAAAATCTGGGTACACGCCGTCTGGGGAACAAAATACCGCCACCCTATCCTGGCGAAATCTATCAGGAAAAACCTGTTCCAGCACATCCGCGAAAATGCAAAAAAGCATGACATCTATATCGATTTCATCAATGGTGTTGAGGATCATGTGCATTGTCTGCTGCTGCTTAATGCTGATCAGTCAATCGGGAAAACGCTTAATCTGATCAAAGGTGAATCATCACATTGGGCTAACCAGGAAAAAATCATATCACAAAAATTCGAATGGGCTGACGATTATTATGCTTCTTCAGTATCTGATTCAGCTGTGAAAAAGGTTCGTGAATACATCCGCAACCAGGAAGAGCATCATCATAAAGTCACTTATGAAGAGGAATACCAGAAATTCCTGGATGAACAAAGCAAAGAAAATGATACTCCATCCAAGTTAAACCAAGACGACATCGAATACTACCAGCTTTAAACCACAATAAACTGAATGCTTCCGTCAAACGAAAATATTATTGAGATCGTCGAACAGATCGTTGCAAAGCGCGGCACGGCTGCCGATGCGGCTATTCCCATTTTGCAGGATATACAACAGGAATTCAATTACCTGCCCGATGAAGCATTGAAGCATGTCTGCGAAATCACCGAAATTACGCCATCCCGGATCACAGGTATCTCAACTTTTTATTCCCAATTCCGTCACCAGCCTGCCGGGAAACACATTATCCGTGTTTGCACCGGTACGGCCTGCCATGTGAAAGGCGCCTCAAGGGTTTTTGATGCGATTTCCCGCGAACTCAAACTCACTGACGGACAGGTTACCGATCCTGAAGGCTTGTTCACACTCGAAAAAGTGGCCTGCCTCGGCTGCTGCACCCTTGCGCCTGTGATTAAGATTGACGAAACAACATACGGACATATCCTTCCGGAAAAAGTGGGTGAAATCATGCAGGATTTCCTGTCGAAAAGCTTACATACAAATCATGAAAAAGTTACTTCCCGTAAAAACAACTCCGAAGTAATGGGCGAAATCCGTATCGGGTTGGGCTCATGTTGTGTGGCAAGCGGAAGCGAGGAAGTGAAGCAGGAACTAGAAAAAATCCTGAACGAAACCAGGATCAATGTCAATGTTAAACAAGTCGGTTGCGTTGGCGTTTGCAACCAGGTTCCGGTTATGGAAATCATCAAACCAGGGCAGGAACCTGCATATTACACAAAAATTAAACCCGAAGAAGTTAAGGAAATCGTTCTGAGTCATTTTCAGCCTGTTGGTTTTTTCAACAAGCTGAAAAATAGTTTTGTGAACAGCTTCGAAAAAGCTATTATAGAGGATGAACCCAAATTTTTCCGAAAATACAATGCCGACCAGCGCGATACACCCATTTCCGAATTTCTGGGCCCGCAGATGGCCATTGCCTCCGAAAACCGTGGCGTAGTTAAACCCTGTGATATTATCGAATACCGCACAGGCGGAGGTTTCACTGCTTTACAAAAATGCCTTGATGAGATGACACCACAACAAGTGGTTGATGAAATTACGAAAAGCGGTTTGCGCGGTCGTGGTGGTGCTGGTTTCCCCACCGGGCGCAAATGGCAGATGGTGAAAGACGAAAACAACATTGAAAAATATATTATCTGCAATGGCGACGAAGGTGATCCCGGTGCTTTTATGGATCGCATGTTGCTGGAATCGTACCCTTTCCGTGTTATTGAAGGAATGCTGATTGCCGGGTATGCAACCGGGGCAAGCCATGGAGTTTTTTACATTCGTGCTGAGTATCCACTGGCGGTAAAAAGAATTAACGAGGCGTTGCAGATTTGCCACGAAAACAGGCTTGTCGGTTCTTCGGTGATGAACAGCACTTTTTCGTTTGATGTACGGGTTTTTGAAGGCGCCGGGGCATTCGTGTGTGGTGAAGAAACCGCCCTGATTGCCTCCATCGAAGGCGAACGCGGCATTCCGCGAATGCGTCCGCCCTACCCTGCCGTAAAAGGACTTTGGGGAAAACCAACACTTGTTAACAATACTGAAACTTTTTCACTGGTTTCCTGGATTTTTCGCCATGGTGCAGAGGCTTTTGTCAACATTGGTACTTCCGGCAGCAAAGGAACCAAGGTTTTTGCCCTTGCCGGGAAAGTAAACCGGGGCGGACTGATTGAAGTCCCGATGGGAATTACCCTGCGGCAGATAGTTGAAGAAATCGGCGGAGGTATAGCCAACGACCGTAAATTCAAAGCTGTACAGATAGGCGGACCATCCGGTGGTTGTATTCCTGCCTCAATGTACGACTTGCCAATTGATTTCGAGGAATTAGCAAAAGTCGGTGCCATGATGGGTTCCGGCGGATTAATCGTGCTTGATGATACCGATTGCATGGTGGATATTGCCCATTATTTTCTCTCTTTTACCCAGGATCAGTCGTGCGGCAGATGCACTTTCTGCCGGATCGGAACAACCCGTATGCTGGAGTTGCTTGATAAAATCCGCAACGGAAAAGGGAAAAGAGAAGACATTGACCATCTCGAGAAACTTGCAATTAGTACAAAACAAGGAAGTTTATGCGGACTGGGGAAAACAGCGCCTAATCCTGTCCTTTCAACATTAAAATATTTCAGGGATGAATATGAGGCACATATTAATGGAAATTGCCCTTCCGGAAAATGTCTGCCATTGATCACCTACCAGATTACAGATGAATGCATAGGCTGCACCAAATGCGCCCAGCGTTGCCCTTCGGATGCAATCAGTTTTAAGCCTTACGAGATCCATACCATCGATATGGAGAAATGTATTAAATGTGATATCTGTAGGCAGGTTTGCCCGGTGGATGCGGTGAAAGTTAGTTGAGTAGATTTAGATTGATTTAGTTGAATGAGTTGAGACGGAAGTCGGAAGACAGAAGTCGGAAGACCGAGGACGGAAGCCAGGAGACAGAAGTTAATGGTGCCACTAAGAAACAATAGTGAACCTGAAGAAAAATGGAAACACAAATGTATTAAATACAAATCTTGATAAGCAAGAGATATGTTTTTACAGCGCTTCGGTCTTCCGACTTCGGTCTTCCGACCAAATTGAAAAATAAATAAATATTTGTTGAGCAATAAAATGATAAAACTTACTATAGATAACACAGCCATTGAGGTAACCGAAGGCACAACTGTTCTGCGGGCAGCGGCAGCGCTGGGTATTGCAATACCTGCTATGTGTTATCTCGAAGGACATTCCTGCCATCCGTCCTGTATGGTTTGCATGGTGAAAGATGCCGACAGGGGTAATTTCTTTTCCTCCTGCGCCATGCCTGTAACTGAGGGAATGAATATCATAGCAACCTCCGACGAAGTTTCCGATATCCGTCGCGAGGCTCTTGAGCTTTTGTTAAGCGACCATGTGGGCGATTGCGAAGCACCCTGCACACTCACTTGCCCGGCTGGAATGGATATTCCACTGATGAACCGGCTGATTGTCAATGGAGAATTTGAAAAATCACTGCAGGTTGTCCGTGAAGAGATTGCTTTGCCGCTCATACTAGGTTATATCTGCCCAGCTCCCTGCGAAAAAGCATGCCGCCGCAAACCCATTGATGGAGCGGTTTCCATTTGCCTTTTAAAACGATTTACTGCTTTTGATGCTGCCAGAAGAAATACTAACCTTTTACCTGATATCGTAAAAACGGGGAAAAAAATTGCCATTATAGGAACCGGTCCTGCTGGCTTGTCCGCTGCATTTTATTTGTTACGTGCCGGTCATGAATGTACGCTCTTTGATAAAAATGAACTGGCTGGTGGCGCAATGCGCTACAGTATTGACGAAGAAAAACTTCCCCGCGAAATGCTGGATGCCGAAATTAATGGTATTCACAAAATGGGAGCGGTTTTTGAATTGAATTATCCGATTACTGCTGAGATTTTTGAAAATAATATTATCTCTAAATTCGATGCCGTGATCCTGGCAACAGGAAATCGTATAAACCAACCTGTTGAAGATTTTGGTATAACCGATTCCGGGCATGAATTTGCAAATAAAAAAACCTCTGTAACAGCTCGTCCCGGAGTTTTTGCCTGCGGAAAGATGATCCGCGAATCTGAAATGGCTGTAAGGGCTTCGGCTCAGGGCCGGATTGCTGCGACAGAAGTCGGCATCTATCTCAATACACATACTCCGGTTAAAAAGATTCATTTCAATTCTGTTTTCGGTCATCTTTCAAAACCCGAACAGGAGGAATACCTGAAAGAAAGCATTCCGGGAATGCCAATTGAACCGGAAGGAGGATTTATTGCCGGATTTAATGCTGATCAAGCTATTGCTGAAGCCAAACGCTGCTTGCATTGCGACTGCCGAAAACCGGCTTCCTGCAAGCTGCGCATTTATGCGAATGAATATGGAGTAAACCGCAAAAGATATCTTGGACCCGATCGTAAAAGCCTCACAAAATCTTTTCATCACGACCTGATTGTGTATGAACCTGAGAAATGCATCCGTTGCGGCTTATGTGTCGAAATTAGCGGCAAAGAAGAATCGTTGGGACTTACGTATATCGGTCGCGGTTTTGATGTCAGAATCAGCGTTCCTTTTAATGAAACCATCGCGGAAGCTCTTAAAAAAACCGCTGCTGCCTGCGTAAATGCCTGCCCAACCGGAGCTATGGCGTTCAAGAACATGGAAGAACGACTCAAACCCTGAGTTGATTTACGATTTACGAATGACGATGTACAATTATTCCCCTGAAATATGAAATGCTTCAAGATTTGATACCTTAAACCAAAATTTCTGTCACACTAAGCGAAGTCGAAGTACCCTAAATCCCAACCCCTAAATCCTAATCCCTTCTGATGAACCCTTTACTTTTCATATCACTCCTTTACCTAACCACCTCTATGACTGCTGCTGCCCAAGTAACCGGGCCCAACAACTGGCCATCCTTCAGAGGAAATGCCCAGCTAACCGGTGTTTCGGCAGCTAAAATTGCACCTCCGCTCAATTTATTATGGTCGTACAAAACGGAGGATGCCATAAAATCTTCTCCGGTCATTTCCAACAACACTATTTTCGTTGGGTCTGATGATGGATTTCTGTATGCGCTTACCTCCACGGGTACTTTGAAATGGAAATTCAATGCCGGTTCGGCCATTGAAGCACCTCCGTTGGTGATAGATAATGTAGTGGTTGTTGGTTCCCTCGAAGGCGTTCTTTTTGCCATTGATGCCACAACCGGCAAACAGAATTGGAAATATGTAACTGAAGGACAGATTTCGGGTTCCTGCAACTGGAC
>Ga0105047_10014882_pt1 | contig 12302 bp, 13 predicted proteins | sample MAT04_FD_78384 | JGI IMG/M metagenome (GOLD analysis project Ga0105047, IMG submission 78384) | Freshwater microbial communities from Lake Fryxell liftoff mats and glacier meltwater in Antarctica - MAT-04 (megahit assembly) | ecosystem: Environmental > Aquatic > Freshwater > Ice > Liftoff... | reverse complement strand
CGTTCAAATGCACCCAGACGAATCCGCCCGATTCGAGCACCTCACCCAACGGCGCCAAGCCGTTCTCGGCTTTCTCGAAATTGCACACGCCCTCGAATTCCGGCGTGCCGAGGAGCTTCCCAGCGAGGTCGTACGTCCAACCGTGGTAGCGGCAGCGTAACTTGGAAACGCACCCCGATTCTCCGTTCAACACCGGTGCGGCGCGATGCCGGCAGACGTTGAAGAACCCGCGTAACAGACCATCGGCCCCGCGCACGACTGCGATCGGTTCCCCTGCGATCTCCGCCGTAAGGAACTCCCCCGGCTTCCGCACTTGCTCCGCACGGCCGACGCACTGCCAAGAATCGGCGAACACCGCGTGCCTTTCCCGCACGGCCATCGCCGGATCGGTGTACCAATCGCTCGGAATTGTGCGGGCCGATTCCAACGGCAACGATGGATCGAAGTGGGGCATAGTTGATTGAGCCACAGAGGCGTAGAGAACATCGAGAAGACAAGCCGAGGATTTTCTCGGTGTTCTCTGTGCCTCTGTGGCGAATTTCTTATTGTGAATGAGGATTTCGTCCCGTCACTCTACTTGATCCACTGCCATGGCTCTCCCCGAAACCGTTTTGCAATTCGGCTCCGGTCGCTTCCTCCGCGCCTTCGCCGATCTCTTCATTCACCACGGCAACACCGGAGGCCAGGCCATCGGTAAAGTGGTGATCGTACAATCGACCGGCGAGGGCCGTGCCGGGGGGCTGAACGCCCAGAACGGCAAGTATCACGTCGTCGTGCGCGGATTCGAGAACGGCGAAGTGGTCGATCGCGTTGAGGTATGCGAAAGCGTCAGCCGGGCGCTGCACGCGGGTACTCAGTGGAACGAAGTGTTGCAACTCGCGGCTTCGCCGGAGTTGAAAACGATTCTCTCGAACACCACCGAAGCCGGGTTCAAACTCGAAGACGATTCCCCGGGCGATGCGGTGCCGAAATCCTTCCCGGCGAAGTTACTCGCGGTGCTCAAAGCCCGTTGGGAAGCGAAGCAAGCCCCGCCGACGGTGATCCCGTGCGAACTGATCGAAGGCAACGCGAAGATTCTCAAAGACCTCGTTTTGAAGATCGCGGACGATTGGAACTACCCGGACGCTTTTCTCGGTTGGCTGATTCGCACGCCGTTCTTGCACACGCTTGTCGATCGCATCGTCACGGGTACCCCGGCCGATCACCCGCTTTTAGCCAGCGATCCAATGGTAATTGTGGCCGAGCCTTTCGCTTTCTTCGCTTTGGAAGATCATCCCAAATCGCAATTCCAACTCGTTCACCCCGCGATTACCCGTGCTGAGGATGTCGCTCCGTACTTCCTGCGTAAAGTTCGGATTCTGAATGCGGCCCATACCGCTTTGCTGATTCGAGCCGTGCCCAAGGGATTCAAGATTGTGCGCGACGCGGTGAACGATCCGGAACTCGGGCCATGGTTGGAACATTTATTGAAAGAGGAAATCGTACCGGCGTTGCAAGGTCGTGTCGATGGGGGGGTACGCTTCGCCGAGCAAACGATCGAGCGGTTCAAAAACCCGTTCCTCGATCACAAATTCTCGGACATCGCGTTGCACCACGAGAGCAAAATGAAAGTGCGGCTCGTGCCCACGCGGGACGAATACACCGCGAAGTTTGGCAAAGCCCCGCCTCTGCTCACGCGGGTAATCGAGGAAGGATTCGCAAACAAGTAAGGGGTTGGATTGACCCTCTCTCCCCAGCGGGAGAGAGGGTAAGCAAAGAACTGCCGCCCGCCTTACTTCTTTTTCCCGAGGGATTGCCTGGCCAGATCGCTCAGATCGACCAAACGTTGCTGAGCTTCCGTGGCGGAACAGAATGCGACGAGATCGCATTTGTCCGAACTCCGAGTGGCCGCGCTGATGTCCGAATCGACCGCGAAGTAATCGTACACTTGGTTGGGATGGCCCGCGACGCCGAAGGAGCCTCCGAAAAAGCTGCCGAGCCGGACGATCTTATTCATGAGCTTACCCCTGATATGGCGGGCCGGTGTCTGCACCCGAAAGGCTAGTTTACCCCTTCGGTATCCACAGGGGTTGCACAATCTCCTCAGATTTCCGATTTGAACCGAAGGGGGAGGTTTCCGCCCGCTCGCCGTGCCGAGAGCGAATCTATAAATCGGAAGTGTATCAGCACGTTCCGAAACGCTTGGGCCAACAATCATGACCAACTTGCCGTGGTGGGTATATGTGATCTTCGCGGGGCTTTCCTGGGGCATGTACGTTCCGATCATTTTCTTCGGCGGCCAGTTACTTACGCCGGACGGCAACACTGGCATCGGCGGGCGGCTCGCCAGCATTCTCTGCGTCGGCGTGGCCTACTTTCTATTGGCGGTGCTGGTTCCCTTGGCGTTAATGGCCACGCAAGAGAACGCGACCCCCAATTGGCGCACGGTGGGGTTGGTGTTCAGCGGGTTGGCAGGCGTCGCAGGGGCCGTAGGTGCGATCTGCGTGATCTTTGCTAGCTCGGCAGCTTCAAAAACGGCGGGCGAGGAATTCAAAACGGAAATCGCCGCGTTGAAAGCCCAAGCCGAGGCTGAACCGGATTCCGTGAAGAAAGCGGAGATCGAAGAAACGATCAAGGAAAAATCTCTCCCGGCAAGTCGGAAGAAGTACATCGCCAAGTATCGTATGTTCATCGCGCCGTTGATCTTTGCTCTCGCCCCGCTCATCAACACGCTGCTCAGCTTGATCTGGCATCCCGATGCGGCCAGCGGCGTCTGGGGTTTGGAAGCGTTCCACCTCGAAATGCCCAATTGGAAGCTGCCCCTCGGCATCATGTTCGTCGCCGTCGGTACGTTCTTGGTGCTCTTCTCCAAAGAAGAAGGCGAGTTGAACAAAGGTGCGAAGCATGCCCCGCCCGCAATGAAAGCGGGCTGATGCAACAACGGAAAGCGACGTAATGGCAATTCCAACGGAGCCGCGAGTTTCGCTCCCGGCTCTGAAGTGCGAACCGCTCTAAGCCCCTTCGGGGCGATCCGGGTAGCGGTGGGGTTCTGGCGACTGATTGTAGATTGTGCTGGGAAAGTACTCAACCAAGTAATGCACGATCCGTTTCGCCGAGAGAATCCCGATCGGATGGTTCTCTTCATCCACCACGGGGAGGTGGCGGTAGCCCCCTTGTTGCATCCGCGTGATCGCGGTGCTGATCGAATCTTTCGGTTGCACCGAAATCGGCTCCTCGGTCATCACGTCGCGGAGCGGATCGTTCAGCGGCTTCCCCACCGCGAGAACCCGCTTCAACAAATCGCGTTCTGTGAAAATCCCGACGAGCGCCCCCGCCTCCGTGACCAATAAACAACCGACCCGTTCCGAACGCATCATCTCCACCGCGTCGGCCACGGTTTGTTCCACGTCGATTTGGCGCGGGGGCGTCGGCTTGAGCCGTTGCACGCTTTCCACCATCAAGTTCCGTGTCAGTTCCATGTTGCCGATTGTCGGGAAGTGCGTTCGCTCGGCAAGCCCCGCGGGGCTATAACATGGGCATTCCCAAAGCCGAGGCCCCGCGATGCCCGCCCCCGAACGAATGCTCACGATCCTCCGGCGCGCGACCGAATTCGTGAAACGCACGCCCGGCAGGCATGGCCATACCGTCTTTTTGAAGGACGCCAAAGACGTTCTCGTGGCGGGCGATTTGCACGGCCATTTGGGCAACTTTCAAACCGTGATGAACGCCGCGGCCCTCGCGGCCAACCCCAAACGGCACCTCGTTCTTCAAGAGGTGATTCACAGTGCCTTCCGCTACCCCACCGGCGGCGATAAATCGCACCAGTTGCTCGATCTCTTCGCCGCGTTGAAATGCCAGTTCCCCGAGCGCGTTCACTTGCTCCCCGGCAACCACGAAATGGCCCAAATGACCGGCCGCCCCATCGGCAAAGGGAACGAATCGTACAACGAGTTGTTCGTGGAAGGCATCAAGGCGGGTTACGGCACGGCGTGGGGGGAGATTCACAAAGCGTACATGGAAATGCTGAAGGCGTTGCCACTGGCTATCCGCACGCCGAACCGCATGTTCATCAGCCACAGCTTGGTGCCGGCGCGGAACATGGCAACGTTCGATCCCGCGAGCTTGCTCGCGGAGAGTTACGACGAAAAGGAATACCTGCCGGGCGGCTGCGTATACGGTTTGCTCTGGGGGCGGGATACTTCGCAGGAGAACGCCGAGGAATTCCTGCGGAAAGTGGATGCCGACTTGCTCATCAGCGGACACATCCCCACGGACACCGGCTACGATACCCCCAACACGAAACAGTTGATCGTCGATTGTTCGGAATCGCCCGCCGCGTATGTGCTGTTCCCTGCGGATACTGCAATCACGCACGCCGAGCTCGTGGCGTGCGTGCGAACGATTTAATTACGATCCGATCGGCTGATCGGGGAGAATCCGCGGAGGCGGTGGTGTGGCTGGGTAGATTTCCGGGCGCGGAGAATTGGGGCGGCCATCATCGGGGGGATCGTCCGGGATGCTCGGAGGCGGCAGCGTAAGAGACTTCGTTCGCAATCGATCGGCGTTGCCGACGAGTTCTTCGTTTTTGATCGGTTTGGCGGGTACGAGTTTCAGGTTCACATATCGAACATCTTCAATGCGGAACGGCCAAACCACCTCGGCGAAGAAATCGAGGCCGGGGTAATCGTGCCACTTCGGCTCGAACTTCTCGCGAACCACCAGCGATTCGTAGCCGGGTGCAGACGCGCGAAACTCGTAGAACCCGCCGTATTCCCAGCGCCCATCGACCGGAGCGGGGCCTAAAGTGTGACCGTCCACGGCCACTTGGGCCGCGGGCACGTTGGTCGCCACAACGAAGCGACGATCGACGCACCCCGCAAAAACCGTGGGGACTGCCGCGAGGATCAACGAACGCCATAACTGGCTCGGCATTCTTCGCCCGCCGCATGAGTACTGAATTTTTGGGTACGGCGGGGGCGATAACCGAACGTTCGATTTCCGTCAAGCAAGGATTTTGGCGATTTGGCACCTCAACCTAAAACGGTGCCGATGAGGTGACGGAAACGGAGATTCGTTTCGCTGCCGATTCCCCAAGGACGATCGGCTTCGATGGCCACGCTTGCTCGCTCGTAACCAACAGCGTTCGGGGGGAAACCCGTTCCAACACCTGCAGCCCGGCCCGCTTCGCCAACTCCGGCGTGTTGCACTCGCGGCTCAGGTGAAGTTGGATTACGGCTTGCAGGTTGCAGAATTCGCCGGTGCCGAGGAGTGCGGCCGCTTGTTCGTTCGAGAGGTGGCCGTCGTCCGAGAGTACCCGTTCCACCAAGAATCGCGGCCGTTTGCTCCGCCGTTGCATCGGCACATCGTGGTTGAATTCCAAACCGAGGGCGTCGATACCCTCGAACAAGTCGATCAAATGCTCGTCGATGCATCCCAAATCGCTGGCGTGCCCGTAGGCCCAATCTTCCGTGTCGAATCGGAACGCCAAAGTCGGTTCACTATCGTGGCAGACTCGGATGGCCGTGGCTCGAATCGGGCCGAGTTCGAACGGAAACGCTGGGAGGTATTCGCGGAGCAACCCGGCGGCTTGCAGGGGAACGAAGGCGTCGCAATCCTTCAGGTACTCGCGGTGCTGCGGGTGCAAGTACAACGGGATCCCCAGCGAACGCAAGTGTTGCAGTGCGAACTTATTCCAGTGATCGGAATGCGTGTGGGTGAGCACGACGGCGCGAACGTTCGACCACGAACGCCCGATCTGCTGCAATCGATTGGCGATTTCGCGTTGGTTGAATCCGCAATCGACGAGGATACCGAACTGCCCCGCTTCGATGAGCGTTGCGTTGCCCGAACTGCCGCTGCCCAAAACCGTGATGCGACCACTCAAGCGATGAATCCGTTCCGGGGAATGTTGAAAGAATTAAACTATCCCGGATGCGGCGTGTAGGGAAGCGCGAGTCGTAGGGATGGATCACGGCGTGCGGATCGCCTTCGCCATGCCGGCGGCGAAGCGTTGCCCCAATTCGATTTGGCTGGCGGCGTCGAAGTGCGTGCCCATATCGAAGGTTTTCAGTTTGTCGGCTGGAACGAAGAAGGTTCCTTTCACCTCCTTGGCCGTGGCCTTTTGCGCGTCTCGTACGCTGTCGCGTTTGCCGTTGTCGTACACCTCGCCGATGCCGAAGGGCAACTCGGGCGATTTCAAATCGGTGCGTACGCGGCCGATGAACGCGGTGAGCATCTTCTGATATTCCTCGGCTTTCAACGAGGCATCACTTTCGCCTTGGTGCCAGATCATGCCGCGGAGGGCGAACGTGTGCCCCTGCGTTTTCAGGGTTGCCAGCGATGCCTCGGTGAACTTGAGGAACGCGGGGTAGAGCCGATCCTTGATGTCCGGGTTCCAATCCTTGGCGAGGCTGGTTCCCCCTTCTGCAAACTTGATGAGTGCGACCTTCTTGCCGGGGAGTTGATCCGCCATCGCCCGACCGAAGGCGAGTTCCGGGCCGAAAGTATTGGAAGGAAGCTTGGCTGGTTTACCTTTACCGGGGGCGACGCTCCAACCCGGTTGCAATGGTTGGAAGCCGTCGCTGGCTAGGATTGGGCCTCTCAGCTCGGTACAGGAATAGGCGATAAGCACATCGGCTTGCGGTTTGGCGTACTTCGCCAGTGTGCCCGTGAGTTCGGCGGCTTTCCCACGGCCATCGCAATTGGATTGCCCGGCGACGATGAAGATTTCGTAATGCTCCGCACGGGCCGTGGAGACGGCGATAGCGAAGCAACCCAAGATCAGAGCGGAGAGAGATCGCATCGTTTCGTTCCTCGATTGCGCACGGGGAGAGTACGCATCATACACTATCGGAATCCCTCCTCAATTCGGAGTTCCCATGCGTCGATTCTTCACAGCCATCGCAGCCGTACTTGTGGTGCAGTTCAACGGCAGCGCCGCCGAACCGGCGAAAGCAGACGATGGCTTCGTTCCCCTCTTCAACGGCACCGATCTGGCCGGTTGGCACAACGTCAATTGCGCCCCGGAAACGTGGAGCGTGAAGAACAACGAGATCATCACCACCGGTAAACCGACGGGCTTCCTCCGCACCGCCAAGCAGTACGAAAACTTCGAGCTCGAATTCGAGTGGATGCACATCGAGAAGACCAAGATGGCCAACAGTGGCCTATTCGTGTGGGGCGATGCGCTGCCCGCCGTGGGAACCGGCTACACCCGCAGTATCGAAATCCAAGTGCTGCTCAATTTCAAACCCGCCGACGGTTGGGCCACGAGCGAAGGGGACATCTTCAGCATCTGGGGGGCGAAGTGCAAACCCGATCGCCCGCACCCGAAGGGCATTGAACGTTGCCTGCCGAGCGAGAACCGCACTAAGCAAGCCGGGGAATGGAACCATTACAAAGTGATTGGCAACAACGGTGTGCTGAAGCTGCACGTGAACGGCAAGGAAGTGAGCGGAGTTTCGGAATGCACGCCGCGAAAGGGTTACCTCGCGCTCGAAAGCGAAGGGGTGGAATGCCACTTCCGTAACATCAAGCTCAAGGAACTGCCGAGTACGAACCCGAAGCCGGAGGAAATCTGCACCGTCGATACCGGCTATAAACACTTGCTCGAAGGCTTGACCTTGAAAGGTTGGAAATGCGCCGACGGCGATTGGAAAGCCGGGGACGGCGCGATCCGATCGGCGGGCAAGGGTAGCATCACCTCCGAAGCGGAATTCTCCGCGAGTGAACTCGTGATCGATTACAAGTTCCCGGCGAAATCGGCCGGGAAGCTGATCGTGACAGCCAATGGCAAAGCCTTCGAGTTCCCCGCCAAGGCCGCTTGGGCACGCGAGATCGTCAAGTTGGATCCCAATATGAAGGGGACGATTTCGATAGCCGGCGCCGAAGGGCTGGATGTGCGCAACGTGTTCGTCAGGTAAATTTGAACTGGATGCGTCTGCGACGGTCAATACGTTGTCGTCGCTGACGCATCCGGCTGAAAACAATCACACCAAACTCACGGCCCGCTTCTCGCGGAGCATTTGCTTTTCGCTCGGTACACTGCGGATCACGTCGTTGTAGAGCGTGTCGCGTTCGCGGGGTTCGCGGCCCGCCTCTTCGATCAATCGGCGGATATCGTTCACGGTCAATTCCTGCGGGGAATCTGAACCCGCTTCGTGGTAAATCTTCTCGTGAACCACGGTACCGTCGAGGTCGTCGGCCCCGTAGCTCAAAGCGATTTGTGCCGTCTTGATGCCGAGCATGATCCAATACGCTTTCACGTGTTGGAAGTTGTCGAGCATCAACCGGCTGATCGCTTGCACCCGCAGATCCATCAATCCGCTCGGCTTCGGAATGTGACTCAACCGCGTGTTGTCCGGGTGGAAGGCCAACGGAATGAAGGTTTGGAAGCCGCCGGTTTCGTCTTGGAGTTCGCGCAACATCAGCAGGTGTTCAATGCGATGTTCGGGTTTCTCAATCGAACCGTAAAGCATCGTGGCATTCGATCGAAGTCCGCATTCGTGGGCCGTGCGGTGAACTTTCAGCCATTCGGTGCCATCGGCCTTGTGTTCGCAGAGAACGTTTCGCACTTCGGCATTGAAGATTTCCGCGCCGCCGCCGGGAAGGCTTCCCAAGCCCGCGTCTTTCATTTCCAGCATGAGTTCGCGGAGCGGTCGTTTGGTCAGGCGTTGGAACCAATCCCATTCCACGGCCGTCCACGCTTTCAGGTGCAACTTCGGGTAAGCATCGTGGATGATGCGGAGGATGTTCAAATACCATTCGTAAGGTTTGAGGTGGTGCAAGCCGCCGACGATGTGCAATTCGGTCGCCCCGCGCGCGGTGGCTTCTCTGGCACGTTGCACGATTTGTTCATCGCTCATCACGTAGCCTTTGGGCGATTTCAGATCGGCCCGGAAGGCGCAGAACTGGCAGCGGTACACGCACACGTTCGTCGGGTTGAGGTGCGTGTTGACGTTGTAATAGGCGACGTTGCCGTTCTTGCGTTCCCGCACGAGGTTGGCCAGTTCCCCCAACGCGAACAGATCGTTCGAGCGTTCCATGGCCATGCCGTCGTCGAAGCTGAGCCGTACGCCCGCGTGAACTTTCTCTCGAATCGATAGGGGAAACATGGAAACTCCGGCATCGGACGGGGTGATTGGGAATTGTAGTTTTCCCACGATTGCAAGCCAATCACCGCCACTCCGATTTAACCGCATTTCAGCGGAAGGCGCAACCCAAGCACGAAATACGGAGGGTGGAATCGTAACGGTTACGAAACTCAGTTCAATTCAATCGCATACCGTTGCGCAATTTCCAACGCCTCTTTCGCGGCGTGGGAATCGGGCCAAGCTTTCTTCATCTCGGCGACCTTGGCTTTCATCTGCTTCAACACGGTGGCATTGGCCTTCTGGTATTCCGGCATCCGTGAGCCGTCGGCTGTGCCAACCAAAGGGAGTTCGAGTTTCTTTAGCGCTGTCAACGCCGGGCGGGCCGCGAGTTCGGCGAGAACAACCTTTTCCTTTTTCCCTTTGCCGATCCTCTCGGTCGACTTCGTGGCGAGAGGCGTGCCTTTGTAAGTCGTCGGCAGCTTTTCCACGAGAACGAATGCGGCGAGGGCGTCTTTTCCTTGGAGTTCTTCCGCTTCTTTGAGTTTCTTTTGGCCTACCGCCGTCATCGATTCGAGAAGTGCCTTGGCCTCGGTTGCGGTTTCACCACCAGCAGACTTCAAAGCGACGACCTTCGCCAGTAGCGTTGCCGGGGATTTCCCCGCCTTGAGCTCCTTCACCACGGCTTGCACGGCGGGGCTGAATTTGTCTTTGCCCGTTCCCGAAACAATGGCATTTCCCACCGCGAGGCGGATTTGGGCATCGGCCGGGCCGGGCAGGCCCCGGTAAATGCACATGCCTGTGTGATCGAAAACGAAGCAATGAGGGATGCCTTCGAGATCGCCATCGTCTTGCGCGCGCGTCTGCTGGCTGATGTGGAAGTTAACGCCACGTTGGATCGCCGCCACGCGGATCTGCTCCGGCGTACCTTCCTGAACGTGCGACCCGAGTACGACCAAGCCGTAATCGGAAAGTTCCGCGTTCAGTGCCGCGATGGCGGGCATCGACTTCAGGCAAGGCGGGCACTCGATCCCCCAATAATCGAGGAAGACCACGCGGCCTTTCAAATCTTCGGGTTTCACCATCGGCCCGGAGTTGTGCGTGCCGATACGGATGTCGGCGGCCTTCGATTTCAGGCTGAACTTGCCCACCGGCTTCGGCGGTTCCGCCTTGGTTTTCGGGTCGGCCTTCGGTGTTTGTGGCGCTGCCGAGACGACAGCGAACATAGCCATCGCCGCGAAGGCGATGGCCACCATCCAAGTGCGAACCATGACACGGTGCCCCGATTGAAGACCATAGAGATCTTGGATTGTCCGAGACCTATCGCCCGGGGTCAAGAAGAAAGGGATTCACGCGACCAACCGCATCGTGCCTCGGAGGTAGTTCGAGCACACGTCGATCACCCGTTTTTGTTGAGCTTCTGTGATTTCCGGGAAGATCGGCAGGGCGAGTACCGATTTACTGGCCGCCTCGCTGATGGGGAAATCGCCCGGCTTGTGGCCGAGGAACTGCACGCACTCCTGCAAATGCAGGCACAGCGGGTAGTACACCTCGACGCCCACTTTTTCGGATTTCAAATAGTTCACCAGGCTATCACGGTGATGGGCGGGTACGCGCACGACGTACTGGTTGAACGTGTGCCGGCCGTACGTCTTCACCACTGGGCGTTGGAACAGCCCGAGGAGTTGCTGGCTCTCCAAGAGGGCATCGTAACGCTTGGCCGCGGCTCGACGGCCGGCCAACCAGGTTTCCGTGTGCGGTAGCTTCACGCGCAGAATCGCCGCGTGAATCGCATCGATGCGGGCGTTCCAACCCAGGTACTTGTGGAAGTATTTCACTTCGCTGCCGTGGTTGCGGAGGGCGGCCATCTTCTTGTGCAGCCGTTCGTCCATAGTGGTGACCATGCCAGCATCGCCGAGGGTTCCGATGTTCTTGCTGGGGTAGAAGCTGAAGCAACTGACGACTCCCAAGGTGCCGCATTTGCGGCGTTCGTAGCAGGCCCCGTAGGATTGTGCGGCATCTTCGATGACATGCAGTTTGTATTCCGTGGCGAGCTTCCAGATCGGGGCCATGTCGGCGCATTGGCCGTAGAGGTGAACCGGCATGATCGCCTTGGTGCGAGCCGTGATCTTTTCTTCGATCTTGGCCGGGTCGATGTTGTAAGTCAGCGGGTCGATATCCGCGAAGATCGGTTTGGCGCCGACACGGAGAACGCTGCCCACGGTGGCGAAGAAGGTGAACGGCGGGAGAATCACTTCGTCGCCCGGCCCGATATCCAAAGCGTGCAAGGCGAGCAACAACGCATCGGTTCCCGAACCGCAGCCCAAGGCGAAGTTCGCCCCGCAGTATTCCGCGGCTTCTTTCTCGAAGGCCGCAACTTCCGGCCCGAGGATCACTTGGCCGGAACCAAGAACCCGCAACACCGCGGCATCGATTTCCTGCTGCAAGTTCAAATACTGGCCTTGGATATCGCAAAGGGGAACGGCGTCGTATTTCATCGGATTCATTCCGGGGGAACGGGGCAGTCTGCAACCTAGATAGGCGGTTCGGGCGAACTTGTCAATCCGGGGTGAAAGCTAGCCCGCTCGACTTGGAGCGAAAACAAAGATTTATCAATTGAACCTTCGGGGAAACCACGGCTCGATCAGTGGCCCTTCCACAGGCCAGCAGCGCACGAAAAAACCGAGGATCGCAGAGCGATACTCGGTTTATTCTCAACACGCGAACGAATCCGCTTAGCTAGGGGCTTTGACGGCGGTGCCGACTCTGCTGAAGGTCGTGCTGGATGCCGTGCCGAGTTGGGTGATCGCGGCGATGCACACCACAACGATCAGCGCGAGCATCACAGCGTATTCGACGGCCGTCGGGCCTTCTTCACGCTTCAGGAAGTTGACAGTGCTCTTGATGAAATTCTTCATGACCATCTCCAAAAAGGTTGTTCGCCGATTCGATTGGGGGCGGCGAGAGTACTAACCCGTCGCACTTGGTGGCCCGTTCACCGGCTGACAAGAAGTATCTAGTTCCACTTGCGGCACTGTGCAAATCCTCGCAACCCTTTTTTTCGGATTACGCCGGGCATCCCAATTTCTTCGCGCAGAATATCAACGATTCGGCCCGAAAGTCGCGCCGCAGAAGAACCTTAACGCCGAAGGAAACACTCTCACGAATCGACCCGCAAGGAAACGCCGATCATCCACGCGGAAGCCATGGCGAAGAGCAGCCGTTGCATCGCTT
>Ga0105047_10014880_pt1 | contig 12303 bp, 9 predicted proteins | sample MAT04_FD_78384 | JGI IMG/M metagenome (GOLD analysis project Ga0105047, IMG submission 78384) | Freshwater microbial communities from Lake Fryxell liftoff mats and glacier meltwater in Antarctica - MAT-04 (megahit assembly) | ecosystem: Environmental > Aquatic > Freshwater > Ice > Liftoff... | reverse complement strand
CGACAAGCCGAACTCCGGATTTTCAGACACGCTGAAACGCCCGATCGTGTTTGACGGTACCGCATCACCGGTCAAGACCGCGCTCTTCTTAATCATTTGTGCCGCGTGGTTACTGCCCGGCCTGATCGGCCACGACCCGTGGAAGCCAGATGAGGCGATGGCCATGGGTATCGTGCATTCGATGCTCAACGAAACCGGCTGGCAAGCTTGGTGGGTACCGCAGATTGCCGGTGCCGCCGATAGCGACTACCCGCCGCTTTACTACTGGGTATCAGCGCTGATCGCAAAGCTGTGTACCGGGCTGCTGGCGCCGCACGACGGTGCGCGTCTCGCCAGTGGACTGTTCATGGTGGTGACGCTGCTCTACTTGTACAAGGCGGCCAACAAACTGTTCGACGAACGCGCCGGCCGAATCGCGGTAGCACTGATGATCGGCTCGCTCGGGTTGTTGCTGCGTGCCCACGAAATGAATCCGGAGATCGCCGGACTGGCGGGTATGTCAGTGGCTATCTACGGCCTGACGCGCATCCGCTTCGAGGCGCGCAAAGGCGGCATCACGGCCGGTGCCGGCAGCGTCATCATCGCGCTGTCGGTGGGTCTTGTTCAGGCGTTGGTTGTCCCGCTTGCGGCATTGGTGATGATGGCGATCTTGCATGACTGGCGCAACATCGCCTTTCGGCGCGGCATCGCCACGGCGACCGCGTTGCTGATCTTCGGCGCGAGCTTGTACCCGGTTGCAATCGCCAGTGTTGGTTTGCTCACGCCAGCGCTTTGGCACGATGCAATATTGGGCACGCCGGTTTTCGATACCAGTACGCGCGCCAGTATTCAGCCTTTCTACCTGCTCAGCATTCTGCCGTGGTATGCCCTACCGACATTACCGATCGCGATCTGGCTGTGGCGCAAGGATCGCAGAATCATTCGCGAGCGAATCGAGCTTGCGCTACCGTTGGCGGTGTTTGTCGTTTCAATCGTATTGCTTTCTCTGCTGCGCGAGGCGCGTGATGTCGTAGGCTTGGCGCTGCTGTTGCCACTCGCGCTCGCGGGCGCAAATTCACTCGACCGCTTGCCCAAGGGCGTCGCCAGTTTCGTCGACTGGTTTGGCCTGGTGTTCTTCGGTGCGCTGGCGCTGCTGATATGGTTGTATTGGTCTGCCGCATTGCTCGGCGCACCGGAGGCCGCCGCCCGCGCGGTTGAGCGTCAGGCACCAGGGTTCGAGTTCACTTTTGCGTGGGTGCCGTTCACCATTGCCGCCGCACTGACGCTGGTGTGGCTCTACGCGGTGGCGATGGCGCACCGAAACAATCGTCGCGCGATCGTCAACTGGGCGGCCGGCGTCACCATCATCTGGGTGCTGCTCAACCTGCTCGGATTGCCGGCGGTTGACCACGTGAGAAGCTACCGGCAACCGGTCAATACGGTCGCCGGGTTTATCGAGTCCGCCCCCGGATGCGTGATCGGCACCAACATCGGCGAGCCGCAGCGTGCGATGTTTGACTACTTCGCCAACATCCGCTTCGTTGCACCCAAATCAGAGGCGGCTGCAAATTGTTCGTGGCTCGTCATTCAAGGCAGCAAAACCAGTGCGCCGGACGTTGCCGCGCTTTGGTCGCTCGTTTGGGAGGGCGCACGGCCGGCAGAGCGCGTGGAGCAGTTCCGGTTGTATCGACGCGGATAGTGGGGCCGATGGTCGGCCCACCAAACTCCTTTATTGGCGGGCACTTTCAGGCGTTTTGGCGTGAAAATGCCCGTCCAATGTAGAGGTTGCATCACAGGCCTGCGACGACAGGCTACGCTGAGAGGGACGCCGAGGTTGGAAGATGGGATTGGTAATCCTGCGCTGGAAGCGAAGGGAGACCTTGAGTGGTGCATATATCGTGCTTACCCCCATGGCACTACCTTAAGCATGTCTCCCCGGCGAAGGCCGGGGCCCAAGTTTCGTTAATTCAATGAAACAACCGACTTGGATCCCGACCTTCGTCGGGATGACAGAGGTGAGATGGGCAGACAGCAATTGATCCTAGTCTGTCATCGGCAAATTAAAGGTTCTAGGCTCGCATTAGTTCCACAACAATCGGGCGCTCATAAATCGAAGCGCTCTAGATACATTGTCGGGTCCAACAACCTCCCGTCGCGGCATAGAAAGAGCCCGGCCCTTTTTCCCCGACGCTTCCGCCGTCAACACCGCGCCCATTGCGCGCCCACCAAACTCCTTCATTGACGGGCACTTGCAGCCATTTATGCCTGAAAATGCCCGTCAACTGGCGACTTTGGCCAGCAAATTTTAAGTATCGAGTCGCTCGTCAATCAATTCAATCCAATGCCGGATCGGCGCTCCACCGCTGGCATTCAAGCCCGCCTCGATGTGCGCGAGGCAACCGATGTTGGCAGTTGCGATGATGTCCGGCTTGCCCGACTCAAGCGCTTGCACCTTGTTGGTCAGCAACTGCTGCGAGAGCTCGGGCTGCAACAACGAATAGGTGCCGGCCGAGCCGCAGCACAGGTGGCCGTCTGGCACTGGCGTCAACACGAATCCCGCATCCTGCAACAGCGCCTCCACCGCGCCCCTGATTTTCAAGCCGTGCTGCAAGCTGCAAGGCGAATGAAACGCAACCCGCGTCGCTGGCGAATCTGCTGCGGCGCGCAACCGCGCCGAAAGTGCTGCGCGCTCTGCGGCAATGACCTGACTGACATCGCGAAACAGTTCGGATACCCGTGCCGCTTTGGCAGAATATGCTGCATCGTCGCGCAGCATGTGCCCGTACTCCGCGACCATGGTGCCGCAGCCCGATGCCGTGACGACAATCGCCTCGACACCGGATTCGATCAGCGGCCACCACGCATCAATGTTGCGCTTCATCATCACGTGACCGGCGTGGGCGTCATTCAGGTGATGCGGGATCGCGCCGCAACAACCCGCGCTTGGCGCGACCACCAGACTGATCCCCGCATGGTCAAGTACCCGCGCCGTGGCCGTGTTGATGGATGGCGCCATGGCCGGTTGCACGCAGCCAGCAAGTACGAGCATCTTGCGGGCGTGCCGAGTCTCAGGCCACATTCCCGGATCGCGCTTGGTCACGATTTTCTTGGCGAGTGCTGCTGGCATGAGCGGCTTTACCAAACGTCCGGCGGCGAGTGCGGCGGTGAACAATCCCGTCTGCGGCAAAAGATTCTTCAGAACGCTGCGCTTGGCAGCTTCGATCACCGAGCGTCCAACTTTCTTGTCGACAATCTCACGTCCAATGTCCACCAACCGACCGTACTCCACGCCCGACGGGCACGTCGTTTCACACGCCCGGCAGGTCAGGCAACGATCCAGATGTAGTTGTGTTTTCTCGGTCGGCTGTACGCCTTCCAACACCTGTTTCATCAGATAGATGCGCCCACGCGGCGAATCGAGTTCATCACCGAGCAAATTGTAGGTAGGACAGGTCGCCAAGCAAAAGCCGCAGTGCACACACTTACGCAGGATCGCCTCGGCTTCTTCGCCCGCCGCAGTGCCTTGAAATTCAGTCGCGAGATTGGTTTGCATAGTTCTGGCGCTACAGCGCGATATTGTCCATGCGGCCCCGATTCAGCACATTGGCTGGATCAAACGCCGCTTTGAGATTTCGATTCAGTTCCGCAAGTTTTCCGTGAAGGGGATGAAAGACCGCCGCGCCGCTGATGCCTCCGCTACCCGCGCGCATTAATGTTGCGTGCCCACCAACGGCGGCGATTTGCTGGCGCAATGCGTCGGCGTCAACCTCTGCCCGCAACCAGCGTAACGCGCCGCCCCACTCAATCAACGGTGCGGATGGCAGTGCCAGCGTGGCGGTAGTCGCGGCAACAGAAAGCCGCCACAGCGGTGACTCGGACCGTTCAAAGAACGCATGGCGCTGATCGCGCACCGACGCCCAGAACGTCGCCGCCTGTGCCGCCTCGACCACTTCGCCACCGAGCTTTTTCTGCGCGGCCTCAACGCCCGCGACCGCCCCCGACAGCCGTACCATCGCAATGCCGTTTTCCCAGCAGGTGGCCGACAACGGCAGCGGTTTACCCGCCCATTCGTTGAATTGTTGAATGGCGGTTGCTTGATCCATCTCATAGCGCAGTGTCGCCTCCCGGGCAGGCTTGGGCAGCACCTTGAAGCTGATGTCGAGCAAGATGCCAAGTGTGCCCATGGCACCGGTCATCAGACGCGACACGTCATAGCCGGCGACGTTCTTGATGACGCGCCCGCCAAAGTGTAGATCCTCGCCTTTGCCATTGACGATGCGCGTGCCGAGGACGAAGTCACGCACCGCACCGGCGTAGGGGCGGCGGGGACCGGAGAGCCCGGCGGCTACCGTACCGCCAATGGTGGCGCCCGCGCCAAAATGCGGTGGCTCAAACGGCAACATCTGCATCTCATTTGCCATTGCGGCCTCAATCTCTGTGAGCGAGGTTCCGGCGCGCACCGTCAGCACCAGTTCGCGTGGCTGATAGGCGATGATTCCCGAGTAGGCACGCATGTCGATGGCTTCACCGATCGTCTTGGCACCGTAGAACGACTTGGTGTTGCCGCCGTGGATCACGAGCGGCGTGGCGGCTGCCTGCGCACCACGAACGCGCTCCTGAAGATGCGCTACAAACGAATCGGTCATGGCGCGGATCGTGGTCAGAAGCGCGGAATGTCGGGGTACGGAAGCTGCCCGCCGGAGACGCGCATGCGACCGTACTCGGCGCAGCGGTGCAGCGACGGAATCGCCTTGCCGGGGTTGAGCAACATCTTCGGATCAAACGCTCGCTTGACGTCAAAAAATGCCTCACGCTCGGCGTCACTGAACTGGCTGCACATTTGATTGATCTTCTCGATGCCCACGCCGTGCTCGCCAGTGATGGTGCCGCCGACTTCGATACAAAGTTCGAGCAGCTCCGCCGAAAAAGCTTCAGTCTTTTCCAACTCACCCGGCTTGTTGGCATCAAACAAAATGAGCGGGTGCAAATTTCCGTCACCGGCGTGAAATACATTGGCGCAGCGCAAGCCGTATTTGACTGACAGCTCTTCGGTGCGGCGCAATACGTGCGCCAACGCCCCGCGCGGAATCGAGCCGTCAATGCAGTAGTAATCAGGCGAAATTCTGCCGACGGCGGGAAAGGCCGCCTTGCGGCCCGACCAGAACTTGAGTCGTTCGGCTTCGTCGCGCGAGACGCGGCAGGCGGTCGCGCCGGCAGCCTTCATCACCGCCTCCATCTTGGCAACCTCCTCTTCGACCTCTTCCGGTGTGCCATCGGATTCGCACAGCAATATTGCCGCGGCATCCATGTCGTAACCGGCCTTGACGAAGTCCTCCACCGCGTGGATCGCAAGCTTGTCCATCATCTCGAGCCCGGCCGGGACGATGCCCGCGCCGATCACCGCGGCCACCGCCTCACCAGCTTTCTCGACGTCGTCGAAACTCGCCATCACCACCCGCGCCAGTTGCGGCTTTGGTGTCAGCTTGACGGTAACTTCAGTGGTGATACCGAGCATGCCCTCGGAGCCGGTCATCAACGCCAGCAAGTCGTAGCCCGGGCTGTCGAGCGCGTCTGAGCCGATGGTGACTGATACGCCATCAACGGTCACAATATTGAGCTTCAGAATGTTGTGTACCGTGAGCCCGTACTTCAAGCAGTGCACACCGCCCGCATTTTCGGCCACATTGCCACCGATGGAACACGCAATTTGTGACGAAGGATCGGGCGCATAGTAAAGGCCCAGCGGAGCGACTTGTTCGGAAATCTTCAGGTTACGCACCCCTGGCTCAACCAGCGCAGTACGTGCCAGTGCATCTACGTTTACGATCCGACTGAATTTTGACAGCGACAAGAGGATGCCGTCAGCCAACGGCGTTGCACCGCCGGACAGGCCGGTACCGGATCCGCGCGCAACAACATTGGTATTCTGCGCATCGGCGACTTGCATGATGGCCTCGACTTCAGCAACGGATGACGGCAACACGGCAAGTATCGGTAGTTGACGGTAGACAGACAGGCCATCGCATTCATAAGGCCGCAAATCTTCCACCGCTGTCAACAATGCCGCCGGCGGCAGGAAGTGCCCCAGCGCAGCAGACAATTGCTGCCGATGCAATTGGCGTTCCTGGTGGTCCTTCTGCGTAATGTGCTGCGGGTCGTTCAGAACAGCGGCCATGGTTTATCCTCCTCGTCAATACAATGATATGGCATTCGCCACGCGGCCGCCCCAGCAGGTCAAAACAACGGCTTATACCCCGCTCGGTGCAATGCGCCGTTGAGATACACCGCAAGGCACCACTTGAACTTCGCGACCGCGAGTGCATCTATGAGGGTCAATTATTCAATCGGGTCAATCTATGGAAGGCAACATCGTCTACCTGCTCTGGGCGCTCGCCGTGCTACTGGTTCTGATCGGCTTTGCGGGAACGATTCTACCGGCCTTGCCCGGCGTACCGCTGGTATTCGCCGGGTTGTTTCTGGCCGCCTACATCGGTAACTTCGAGAAGATCGGATGGCTCACGCTAACCATTCTCGGCACGCTGACGGCGCTTGCGCTCATTGCCGACTTCGCCGCCACGCTGCTCGGGGCCAAGCGTGCCGGCGCTTCCAAACTGGCGTTGCTCGGCGCCGGCATCGGGAGCATTCTTGGCATTTTTTCCGGCCTATGGGGGCTGCTGGTGTTCCCCTTCATCGGCGCTGTGGCGGGAGAATTGGTTGCGCGGCAAAAACTCGACCAAGCCAGTCGCGTTGGCGTTGCAACTTGGCTGGGGATGATGATTGGCACCCTCGCAAAACTCGCGATTGCGCTCACCATGATCGGCGTATTTATCGTCTCCTACGCCATCGGCAAGTGAGTCGTCAGGTGACCGTCAGACGCTGATTCGCCGTTTCGAGCCGTTCAACCAACGTCGTCAGAAACTTTCGATCAAACAGCGCGCGACACGATTCGGTCGCCGCGTTGAGGTCGGCGGCCGGTATTTTCATCAATACGCTCTGCGTCGCCGTGGCCACCGTTGCCGAACGCGGTCCGACGCGCGTCGCCAGATAGGACATCTCGCCGACGCAGTCACCGGCCGACAACACGTTGAGCACCTTCTGGTTGCGCGTAACCTTTACGCTACCCTCGGCAATGATGAAAAATGAATCCCCCTCGTCACCCTCCTTGATCAGGATCGTATTCGGGGCAAACGAGCGCCACTTGCTGATGGTAACCACCTCCCACAATTCGTTCTCCGGGAAATCTTTAAAGAACGCGAGGTTCTTGAGAAAACCGAAGCGCTCAGTGTCGGAAACTTCACCAGTCGTCTTTTGCGGCGTGTGTTCGGTGCGCCACAAGGCCGACAAATCGCGGCCAAATTCGTCCCAACTCTGGTAGCGCCGCGAGACATCTTTCGCGATGGCCTGCTTGACGATGTCTTCCAATGACGCAGAAATCCCCGGATGGAACTGCGACGGCATTTCCGGTTCGTGATTGATGATCTGATAGGCAAGACTCTCGTGACTGCTGGCCTCATATGGCGCGCGACCAGCCAGCAGCACGTACATCACCATACCGAGCGCGTAGATATCCGACTGCATGCTGGCATCGCCACCGGAAATCAATTCAGGGGCCATGTACAGCGGTGAACCAACTGCCGGCCCGCCCGACTTTGCGCCGGTCTTCACCGACGCGCCGAAATCACCAATCTTGATGTCCGTTCCGGACTTGAACAGGATGTTTCCCGGCTTGATGTCACGATGAATCAGCCCCTTGAAAAACGCGAATCCAAGTGCACGAATTGCCTTGAAAATGATCTCGGCAACCACCTGCTGGTCCAACAGATTCTCTGACGATACGTACTTTTCGAGCGTGCCGCCTTCAACATATTCCATGACGATATAGCTCATGTCGTCGGCCACCACCGCATCGTAGATTGCGACGATGTGTGGATGATCAATCTTGCCGGCGAGGCCAGCTTCATTGAGAAACATCTGGCGATAATGTGCACCATCGGCAGAATCCGTGAGTGCGCCGGTAAACATCAACTTGATCGCCACATCCCGGCCGGTGAATGGATCCTGTGCGCGATACACCGCACTGCTCGCGCCTTGCCCAAGCTTTTGCAACACCCGGTATTTGCCAATGCTTTCCATAAATCTCCTCGACGCGCGGACAGCAAACGCCCGATCGCTTGATCGCGCTGCCAGTCCAGACGACTGATGAGTTGATTTTGGCACACGCCGGCGCGGCGGGCCTATAACGCCAATAGAGCGGCGACCGATCTCCGCCGCTCTATCTTGGATTGCCCAGCAGGGAAACCCGCTAGCGCATCCCGATCTAGAACAAACCGACGATCTTGCCGTTGTCGTCCACATCGATGGCCGCCGCCGATGGCACTTTCGGCAAGCCTGGCATGGTCATCACGTCGCCACAAACCATCACAATGAATTCCGCCCCTGCGGCGAGCCTGACCTCACGGACGGTGACCATATGCCCTGATGGCGCGCCCCGCAATTGGGGATCGGTTGAAAACGAATATTGCGTCTTTGCGACACAAACCGGGTAGTGACCGTAACCGTCGTCCTGCAATTTCTTGATTTGACCGCGAATTTTGTTATCGGCCGCGATGTCCCCCGCGCCATATATCTTGGTGGCGATGGTTTTCATCTTGTCCCACAGCGGCATGTCGTCCGGATAGACAAACTTGAAATTGCTCTTCTGTTCGCACAACTCGACGACGTGGTTTGCGACTTCGGTCGCGCCTTTGCCACCCTCTGCCCAATGCTTGGCGATGACAACCTTGCAACCTAGCTTGCCGACCCGCTCCATCAGCAACGCGACTTCCGCGTCGGTGTCGTGGGTACGATGGTTGACACTAACGACGCAGGGCAGACCGTAATTATTCATCACGTTATTCACGTGACGTTCAAGATTGACGATGCCTTTTTCAAGCGCGGCCAGATTTTCGTTCGAGACTTCCTTGACATCCATGCCACCATGAAACTTCAGCGCGCGAATCGTTGCCACAATGACAACCGCATCAGGACGCAAGCCTGACTTACGACACTTGATGTCGATGAATTTCTCGGCACCCAAGTCGGCACCGAAGCCGGCCTCGGTCACCACGTAGTCGCCGAGCTTCAGCGCGGTTTGCGTGGCGATCACGGAATTGCAACCGTGGGCAATATTGGCGAACGGTCCGCCATGAATGAAGGCCGGATTGTTTTCGAGCGTTTGTACCAGATTCGGCAGCAGCGCATCCTTCAGTAGCGCGGTCATGGCGCCTTGCGCATGCAAATCCTTGGCCAGAATTGGTTTCAGGTCTTTGGTGTAGCCGACGACAATCTTTGCAATGCGGGTTTTGAGATCCTTAAGTGAGGTGGCCAAACAGAAAATCGCCATGATTTCGGAGGCAACAACGATGTCAAAGCCGTCTTGGCGCGGGTAACCGTTGCCCGGGCCGCCCACCGCGATGGTGATATCGCGCAGTGAACGGTCGTTCATGTCCATGACCCGCTTCCACGTTACGCGGCGCACATCGAAGCCCAGCTCATTGCCGTGGTTGATATGGTTATCGATTAGCGCGGCCAGCAAATTATTCGCCAGCGCGATCGCGTTGAAGTCTCCGGTGAAGTGGAGATTAATGTCTTCCATCGGTACCACCTGCGCGTAACCGCCGCCGGCCGCGCCGCCTTTCATGCCGAACACCGGCCCCAACGACGGTTCGCGCAGACAAATGATGGCGTTCTTGCCGATATGATTGAGCGCATCTCCGAGGCCGACTGTCGTCGTGGTTTTGCCCTCGCCGGCAGGCGTCGGCGAAATTGCCGTCACCAAGATCAACTTGCCGTTCTTTTTGTCTTTCAGGCTGTCGACGTATTGCAGCGAGACCTTCGCCTTGTAGTGTCCGTACGGCTCAATCGCGTCTTCGGGGATCCCCAGTTTGGACGCGACTTCGTAGATCTTCTTCATCGATGCTTTTTGCGCGATTTCGATATCACTCAACATGGCGGCTCCTCTGTCAACAGTGTATGGCGAAGTATGGAACTTACCGCCAGGCATTCACCATGATGATGGTCAAGTACAATGCTTGCGCCAAATCAATTTTTCAGCCCTAAATGACCGATTATTTCCGCCCGAAGGAACGTAACATTCTGTTTCGCCGCATCGAGGGCATCACGGCAGAAACGCGCTCGCTGGACACGCGAGTCGGCGGCCATGAGCTGATTTGCCATTTCAACAACAGCCTGCGCGAAATCTGCGGCCTGCAGATGGCCACATCTACTGCTAACGTTATTCAACGCACGCTCTATAAGTGGCTGGTGTTTCACGTAACGCCGTGGCCGGAGCGAACCCCCCGCACGCCGCAAGCACTGCGCGCGTTTATCGGCAGCAAGCCGTTGGCCACGTTCGAAGCAGACCACGACGAGTTGGTTGAACTACTGAAAACGTTTGAACAGAAATGTCAGGAGGGCAGCCTGCCCCCACACCCGGTTTTCGGCGCGCTCTCGCGCGACGCCTGGGGCCACTATATGTTCTTGCATCTTGATTACCATCTGACGACGTTCGGCATCCATGGAAACTTCCATGCACTCAAATGAAAAACTGATCCGCGATTTCTACGCGGCGTTTGCCGCGCGCGACGCCGACGCTATGGCGCGGTGTTACCATCCCGACATCATCTTCACCGATCCGGCGTTTCCATTGCTCAAAGGCGCCGAAGCTGGCGGCATGTGGCGCATGCTGGTTTCAAGGGCTAAGGATTTGCAGCTCACGCTGGTGGAGGCTGGCGCGGATGACAATGGCGGTCGCGCAATCTGGGAGGCGCGTTACACGTTCTCTCAAACCGGGCGACCAGTCGTCAACCGCATTCGCGCCGTCTTCGCGTTCCGTGACGGCCTGATCGTACGCCACGTCGACCAGTTTCCGTTCTGGAAATGGGCGCGTCAAGCGCTGGGGCCAATCGGCTTGCTGCTGGGATGGTCGTGGCCGCTGAAGGCTTTGGTGCGCAAGAAAGCGGCCGCATCACTCGCGGGCTTCATGGCAAAGTCCCCGGCCGGCTAGCTTGCTGCGGTTTCGCCCGCCGGCTTGCGCAACATCAGAATGTTGCCGCCGACTAACAGCACGACGCCAATCGTGGTCATCCAGCCCCACTCGAATTTCTCAAAAAATACGGACACGACAAGTGCCACCACCGGCACCATCACGCCGACGTACGATGAACCGGCCGCACCAATGCGTTTGAGCAAAGTCAGGTAGCAAGCAAAGGTGATGACGGACCCGAATATCGCCAGATAGAGCAGCGTGGCGATGTAGGGCATGGTCCAGACGATTTCCAGTGGGCGTCCGATTGCCAGCGCGTAAACCAGCGCCAGCGCGCCGCCGTAAAGCATTCCCCAAGCCATCGACGGCCAGGTCGCAAAGCCGCGCTTCTGGGTGCGCATCGCCACCATGCTGCCAGCACTCGACGCCAGTACCGACAAGACGGTGAAGACCACACCAAGCTCAAGATTGCGACTCGACGAAAGCTTGCCGAACTCATTCCAGAACACAAAAACGATGCCTGCAATCCCGAGCGACGCGGCCACTGTCACGCGCATCGTCAACGGTGTGCCGAAGAACAGGCGCGAGGCGAGCATGTTGATCATCGGGCTGGCCGAATAGCCGACCGCGACCATTCCGGAAATGATGTAGAGCTCGGCGTGATAGACAAAAATGTAGCTGATACAAAACATTCCCGCGCCAAACAAAAACAGATCAAAGTGCCCGGAGCGCGAGAACGACAGCGCGTGTCCGCGCCAACGGCAAAACACAAACAACGCCCCCGCCGCGATCAAAAACCGATAGGCGACGGACAGCTCCGGCGCAACGGTACCGAGCTGAAACGTAATAGCGATCCACGTCGAGCCCCAGATGAGGACACAGACGGCGAACAACTGGAGATTAGAGAAGTGCAAAGCTTGAGGAGTGCGCGGTGAGGTGGTGTGAGACAGGTGAGGAAGTGAGGCGTGAGGGGCGAAGGCAAAGGCCTGCGAAACGACGCAGATGCTCACCAAGCTCGGACTTCCCCTTTGAAAAAGGGGGATTGAGGGGGATTTGCCGTCCTAAAAAAACGCGACCGTCGCCGCAATCAACGACCGAAAATCCCTCCCACCTTGCAGGTAGCGCGGCCGTTTGCATGCGGCCACCGTTTCGTCGGCGCGAAGCATGCGTCGCGAATTTCCGTCTCAACCCTCCCTTTTCCACCAGGAGGAGTGCCTTGTTTAGCGTTCACCCAGCAACAAAGATTCCCCTACGGTTGCGGATCCAAGTGCGGTGGCTTCGATTAAGATCACTACTTGGTG
>Ga0105047_10014879_pt1 | contig 12303 bp, 13 predicted proteins | sample MAT04_FD_78384 | JGI IMG/M metagenome (GOLD analysis project Ga0105047, IMG submission 78384) | Freshwater microbial communities from Lake Fryxell liftoff mats and glacier meltwater in Antarctica - MAT-04 (megahit assembly) | ecosystem: Environmental > Aquatic > Freshwater > Ice > Liftoff... | reverse complement strand
TCGTTGGATTTTTGGTAGTAATATCGGCTTCGCAGAGAGTCATCAAATTATCTACATCTTCGCCAGCATCAAACACCAATCGACGCACCGCTGAATCAGTAACAATATCTTCAGAAAGCACAATCGGACGCGAACTCAACATCACTATTTTGGCAACAAATTTCATCTTTTGATTTAGTGGCATGTGTAATCTTTCAAAGATTTTCTTTACCATTTTTCCGCCAAGAAACTCGTGTCCGTGAAAAGTCCATCCTTGTCTTTTATTGAATTTTTTTGTTGGTGCCTTTCCGATATCGTGTAGCAATGCAGCCCAACGCAACCAAACATCATCTGTATTCGGACAAATATTATCAACCACTTCAAGTGTATGATAAAAATTATTTTTGTGGGTATGACCTTCAATTTCCTCTACGTTGTTCAACGCCGTCAACTCGGGAAGAATGATATCTAAAAGTCCGGTTTTATATAATAGTAAAAAGCCAACAGATGGTTTAGGTGTTGATAAAATTTTATTCAGTTCATCCACAATCCGTTCGCCAGAAATTATTTTTATTCGATCTACATTTCTTGAAATGGAGTCTAATGATTTGGGTTCGATAACAAAGTTCAATTGCGTCGCGAAACGAATAGCGCGCATCATTCTAAGCGGATCATCAGAATACGTAATATCAGGATTTAAAGGTGTTTTTAAGATTTTATTTTCCAAGTCAGCAAAGCCATTGAAAGGGTCAATTAAATCGCCATAATTGTTTTTATTTAAAGAAAAAGCCAACGCGTTGATGGTAAAATCGCGACGGTTTTGGTCGTCTTCAAGCGTTCCGTTTTCTACAATTGGATTTCGGCTTTCTTCCGAATAACTTTCTTTTCGTGCGCCAACAAATTCGATGTCAATTTCTTTGTAACGAAGCATTGCAGTTCCGTAATTCTTGAAAACCTGAACTTTTGGTTTATTAGGAAGTAATTCAGAAACTTTTAAAGCCAATTCAATTCCAGAGCCAATGGCAACAATATCAATATCTTTTTTAAAATCGCGCTGCAAAAAATAATCGCGCACAAAACCACCAATCACATAACTATCTATAGTAAGTTCTTGAGCTGCTTTTGAAATTATTTCAAAAATTTTATTTTCTAATGCGTTTGTGTAATTGTTTTTTAGAGCCACGAATTCACGAATATTTTATATTACTATTGGTTTTTATTATTTTACAAATTATAAAACAATTCGTTTATGTTCAAGAGATTTGTTATTGAAATTACCTAAAATTGCTAATTTATTATTTGATACTTTTAAATAATTTATACATTGAGCGATATGTTTTGAATCAAATTTATCACATGATTTTAATTCTAAAATTATTGAGTCATATAAGACAAAATCTGCATAGAATTTGTGGTTCATAATAATATCTTTGTAATAAACAGGATATTCTTTTTCTCTTTCATAAGGAATATCATTTCTTTTTAATTCATATTCCAGAGCATCCTTGTAAACAATTTCAGAAAATCCTCCGCCTAAATTGTTATGAACTTCAAAAAGAATACCTATGATTTCGAAGCTTTCTGCTTTATAAATAATTTCAGACATAAGAATTTAGAATTAAATCTGTGAATTCGTGGCTATTACTTTCTAATTATTTTCACTTGACTGTCATTAGTGAGTTTTATAATCGTAGATGGATTTTTGCAAATTTTTTCGTGATGCAAATTTACTACATAGTCAACACCTTTTATAATTTCGGGCGCAATTTCTTTGAAAGATTTTGGTGTAAACATTCCGGATATATTTGCTGAGGTTGAAACCAAAGGTTTTCTCATACGTTCCATGAGTTTGAAACAGAAAGGTTCTTTCACTATTCGAACGCCAAGCGTTTTGTCATCGGCAATAATATTCGGCGCTACATTTCGTGGATTATCAAGAATTAATGTTGTTGGTTTTTCAGAAAGGTCCAGTATTTCCCATGCAACAGCCGGAATATCCTTGAACACGTTGTACATCATTTTTTCACCATTCATCAGCACAATCATGCTTTTGCTTTCCACGCGTTGTTTTAAAGCATAGACTTTTTCTACAGCTTCCGCGTTGGTCGCATCGCACCCAATTCCCCAAACTGTATCAGTAGGATATAAAATTATTCCTCCATTTTGAATGACTTCGTAGGCGTTGTGAACTTCAGTGTTTATGTCGCCCATAATTTATTTGAATTTGTATAAACCAAAGAATTTTTTTAACTTTTTACTAATTAGTTTAACTTTTCCGTTGATTTTATTTTTGATACTCAATACCAACCATTCACTATGTGGAATTAATCCATTTTGAATCAATTCATTGCCATGTTCAGAAAAAATAAAATCATTTTTAAGCTTTTCCCATTTTACATTATCATATCCATCAAATCTATTGATTTTATTGCGTTGATGAATAACAGATAACCACACTCGTTTATTGGTAAGCTGCGTTACTTTTTTATCTCGTTTCCATAATGTGTGATCCTGATAGAAAGCTGTTTTTGGATTTTCATTTTTCTCAATTAAACTGATAAAAGGATTGTAAAGTTGTTCTTTTTTTCCTAGGATATAAGTTGGTTCAACTTGCAGTGAATATCCTTTTATAAAATCAATAGCGCGGTATTCCTGTTGGTTAAATTGTTTCTGAACTTCGTTGATAAAATCCACATGAATGCTGTCATCATTGTCAATTCGTGTCGTAATCAAATAAGGTTTGTCTTTGGTTTGCTGAGCAATAAATTTCAATAATTCAGGCATGAAAGAAGGCATTGCATCCACAAAAATTACTTTGAAATTGGGTTGGTTCTTAATTAGTTCCAGAATCTTTTTCTTATAAACTTCTTTGGTGTTGGTATCGAAATACAATAACCATTCAAAATTTTGATTCGTTTGTGCAACAACAGATGGAAAACAAAAATTCTCAAACAACCACATTCTGTTGTCCATCCATTCATCCGTTAATAACAGCTCATTGTTTTTAGTAACATTCCAAATGTCGACTCTTAGATTGAATCGGGTAATTAAATAATGTTTAAACATGTCATGGATTTTTTGGCAAAATTAGGTATTTTTTTGGAGCCCAAAAACGATACAGTAACTTTTGCTAACAAATCCAATTTATTCTTTATGTTTGTATGGTATGAAGTTGTCCATAATTATATCCACGTACAATTCGGAAGAGTGGTTGCACAAAGTGTTACTTGGTTATGCTATTCAATCTGAGAAAGACTTTGAAATCGTGATAGCAGATGATGGTTCAACCCATAAAACCAAAGAGATTATCAATGCTTTTGAGGACAAATTTCAGCATCCAATACTTCACGTTTGGCACGAAGATATTGGCTTTAGAAAATGCCGGATTTTAAACTTAGCTATTCTGGCGTCCAATTCAGATTATTTGTTATTTACCGATGGTGATTGCATTCCGAGAATAGATTTTATTGCTAATCATCTTAAGGAAAAAGAGAAAGGATACTTTCTGTCTGGTGGCTATTTCAAACTTCCAATGTCGATTTCAAAAGTAATTTTAGAAGATGACATTATTCATCAAAAATGTTTCAAAGTTTCTTGGCTCAGAAAACAAGGGTTGAAGTTAAATTTTAAAATTACCAAACTCAATAAAAATAAATATTTCGCGGCTTTCATGAATTGGCTTACGCCGACAAAACGCTCGTGGAACGGTCATAATTCTTCCGGATTCAAATCGGATATTCTGGCAGTAAATGGGTTTAACGAACTGCTTGATTATGGTGGCGAAGATCGTGAAATGGGCGAACGTTTGTTTAATAATGGTTTGTTGTCAAAGCAGATTCGGTATATGGCAATCTGCATTCATCTCGATCATCCACGAAGTTATGTCAATCCCGAAAAGGTTGCCTATAATCTCGAAGTTCGGAAATTCAATCACAAGAACAATATCACACGAATAGAAACGGGAATAGATACCCATCAAAATAATATGTAATTTTACAACGCAAACGGAACAACTATGACACTATCGGTTATTTTCAGTACGTATAATTCAGAGGATTGGCTAGAGAAAACCATCATAGGTTTTAGCTTGCAAACTTTCAGGGATTTTGAAATTATCATTGCCGATGATGGTTCGAAAGAAGCTACCAAAACAGTAATCGATAGATTACGAAAAGAAATCGATATTCCGATAATCCACGTTTGGCAGGAAGATAACGGTTTTCAAAAATCACAAATCCTGAACAAAGCGATTATGGCTTCGACTTCTGATTATTTGATTTTTTCCGATGGTGATTGCATTCCGAGAACCGATTTTGTTGAAGTCCATAACAATCACAGAGAAGAAGGTTATTTCCTTTCTGGTGGTTATTTTAAACTTCCGATAGATATTTCAAAAGCCATTACAAAAGAAGATATTATTTCCCAGAATTGTTTCGATTTAAATTGGCTTAAGTCTAAAGGTTTGAGTTCGAGTGCGAAAAATATAAAATTCATCGCTTCCGGAATTTCGGCCAAAATCCTCAATTTCATAACGCCGACAAATGCTTCCTGGAATGGTCATAATTCTTCGGGGTGGAAAAAGGATTTGGTTGAAGCCAACGGATTTAATCAGGAAATGCAATACGGCGGTCAAGATCGAGAATTGGGCGAAAGATTATTTAATAAAGGATTGAAATCCAAGCAAATAAGATATTCTGCAATTTGTGTTCACTTAGATCATAAACGTGGTTATGTAAATAAGGAAACCTGGAAGAAAAACTACGACATCAGAGCCAACACCCGAAAAAACAAAGTCGTTAAAACCCTAGTCGGAATCGATTCAAATAATTAAGTAATCCTTTCGGAATTGATAAAATCAATATACTTTTTCTTCTGAAAGTTAAAGTCCATTTTGCTGTTTGGTTTGTAAACGGGTTTATTTTCATTTTCGGAAACACTATCAAATATCTTAGACAGTTCATCCGAATTTTTATAAAAAAAAGTGTTTTCAGATAAGTCTTCAATGATCTTCAATTCAGTAGGAATAATTACTGTTTTCTTCAATCCAAATGCTAAATTTAAAACACCGCTGACTTTGTATTTTAAATACGAATCATCATTTAACTGAAGATTGGCCAAAATATAATCGGATGCTTTTAAATAAGAAAAGAATAAGTCGTTTTCAACAAAAGTATCAAAGGTTATAAAATGATTTTCTAATTTTGTTTCTTTAACAAGCTGCAAAAATGTTTGAGTATCATTTGAGTCGGATTTTAATTTACCCAGAATAATAAACCGCAGATTATCTTTGTGTATTGATTTTAAAAGGCTTTCAATCAGAATAATATAATCTCTTCTTTTAAAATTAACTTCTCCCGGAATGCAAATCCATTTTTCCTCTTTTGGCTTGTTTAACTCAATATTTCCATAATCATGAAAGAAGATTGGATAATAACTGCTTAAACGAACTTTGGCGTTATCTATTTGCGTTGAATTCAGCAGAAAATCATTTATAACAAAGTACTTTTTAATGTTTAGATAGATAAGCTTCTGCGAAAAGCTGGAATTCATTTTCCTAAGATTATGAATCGTTCCCATACATTCAACCCTGTTAAATCTCAACAGCATCGTAATGAAAATAAGCGTTTTGGAAGAACTGGCAGTATTAAATAGTACCTTGTCAAACTTTCCTGAAGCTAAAAAGCGGTAAAGTTTAAGTAAAATGAAAAATTTCTTTATAAAAAAATGAACTGCTTTTTTGTCATAATAATATACGTTGTCAATGATATTAGTATATGACGAGATTTTGTCTTTTGCTTTTGGGCTTATGATTAACGTAATATTTGCACTTTCTTCTTTTAAAAATCTGATCTGACTGTAGAGACACTCGTGATGGTAATTATTAAACTCGATTAGAACAACTTTCATATTATTTTGATTTTTTATTGACTAAAAAATAGTTGTCTACTAGTGGTATAATTAATTCAGGCTTAAAGCTTTCGTACAATAACATTGCTTTTTTCTTCATTTGTTTCGCTGTATTATTCCCGTATAACTCTGGTTTTAAATCTTTTAGATGAACAGAAACATTTGTTTTCTCATCTTCAAAACTGTTCCATGAAGCTTTGTTAATCCAAGTCGAGAAAATGGTAAAAGTTGGTGCTTGAATCGCTTTTGCCATATTTACAGCTCCACCTTCGTTTCCAATTAATGCGTTGCAATGGTAAGTCAGGGACAAAAATTCTCTGATGCTTCCCGGTATAACGTCTATTTTAATCTTTTCTTGGGTTGTTGTTTGACACAAGTTAAAAATAATTCTCGCTTCTTTTTTTTGAGATGGCATATAATTGAAAAGCAAAGTTGCTTCGGTTTTTCCAACTATATAATCAAGAATTTCAGCCATATATTTAGCTGGATATGTTTTGGTTTCCCCACTTCCAATCACGCTAATCATGAAAATCGGCTTACTGAAATCAATCTCGTTATCAAGTAGTATTTTTTTCCCGTTTTTAATTTCTGACTCGGTTAAAAATATTTTGGGTTTATTGTCTACAACCAGATTTCCTTTTAATGATGATAATAAATTCAGCCTGTTTTCTATAGCTGTGCCTGCGTTTGTTTGTGCTATTGGAATGTATGGGAATTTGACATTGTAGATAAATGCAAGCTTGGATTTTTGAAAACCAATTTTTATTTTTGCTCCCGAAAAAATTACAAACAGCTGACTTTCAATTTTTCCGTAAGCATCTATCACGATATCATATTTTGATTTTCGAATGCGTAATAAAAATTTAAAAAATTCAATTTTATCTGACTTATATTTTTCCTCAAAAAGCAGTAAATTGTCAATATTTGGGTTGTTTTCGACAACAGGTTTTGTAAACGGATAAATCAAATAATCGACTTGAGAATCTGGATAAATAAGCTTTAAATTATTGCAGATAATACTACTGGTCAAAACATCACCAATCATTTTTTGCTGTATAACCAAAATTTTAATCTTTTCCATGTACTAATCTTTATACCGCTACATCATATTCTCTCAACGCATCGTTAAGCGAAGTTTTCAAATCAGTCGATGGTTTTCTGGTCCCGATAATTAAGGCACAAGGCACTTGAAAATCTCCAGCGGCAAATTTCTTAGTATAACTTCCCGGAATTACCACTGAACGCGCAGGAACAAATCCTTTATATTCTTTAGGTTCGCTACCTGTAACATCGATGATTTTAGTTGATGCTGTCAGACAAACATTGGCGCCAAGAACCGCTTCTTTTTCAACGCGAACGCCTTCCACAACAATACAACGCGAACCAATAAATGCACCGTCTTCAATGATAACCGGAGCAGCTTGTAGTGGTTCTAAAACGCCACCAATTCCAACACCGCCAGACAAGTGAACATTTTTCCCAATTTGGGCACAGCTTCCCACGGTCGCCCAGGTATCAACCATAGTTCCTTCGTCAACATAAGCGCCAATGTTTACATAACTTGGCATTAAAATCACACCCTTAGAAATATACGAGCCATACCGTGCAGTTGCTGGTGGAACTACGCGGATTCCTTTTTCGGCATAACCGGTTTTAAGCAACATTTTATCGTGGTATTCAAAAATTCCGGCTTCCCAAGTTTCCATTTTTTGAATTGGAAAATACAGCACTACCGCTTTTTTCAACCATTCATTAACTTTCCAACCGTTCGCAACAGGTTCCGCAACGCGCAAAGTTCCGTTATCTAATAATTGGATAACTTCACGAATAGTTTTTAGAGTAGTTTCGTCTTTTAACAATTCTCGGTTTTCCCAAGCTTTTTCAATTAGGGTTTGTAAGTTGTTCATGGCTTTTTTGAATTTTAGCAAAGATAACTTTTTTAGACGATTGTTAAAATTGAAATTTATTTAACGTTAAGTTAGGAATTGATTTGATATTTTTGGTCAAATTATTGTTAATCCAATGAAAAAAACTATTTTGTTATTGTTCGTAGTGTTACTATTTAGTTGCCAGAAACCAAAGCTTGCTGAAAAAAATGCTAGTGTAAATGAAATCCATAATGCAAAAAATTCTCTGGATTATGTTGGAACTTATAAGGGAATTTTACCTTGTGTTGATTGCAATGGCACAGAAATCGTATTAATAATCAATGAGAATTCGACTTTCTGCATCAAAACAAAATATGAGGGTAAAGGCGATAAAATATTTATGCAAAAGGGAAATTTTGTATGGGATAAAAACGGAAGTACTATTATTTTAACAGATGTAAAAAATGCACCAAACCGCTATTTTGTTGGAGAAAATACCTTGACTCAGCTAAATAGTTCAGGAAAAATTATAATTGGCAGTTTGGCCGATGACTATATTTTATCTAAACAAAGAAATGACACCTCTAGTATAGAGGCTGTAGAAGAAAATAGCGCAACAGTTGACTTAAATAACAGAATTGCTGCAACAACTACAATTGAGAAAGTCAATCCAGCTATTGGAAAATACACTTTAGCCGAAACTAAATGGAAATTAATTTCGATTGACAAAAGGAAAATATTTCAAAAAAACAAGCAGGCGTATTTCATAAAATTAAATTCTAGAGATGGAAAATTTACTGCTTTTGCTGGTTGTAACTCAATTTTCGGGAAGTATGCAATGCCATCATCAAGCACGCTAGCCTTTATGGAAGTTGGATCAACTCGAATGGCTTGTGCAAATATGACTTCAGAAACCAAATTTTTTAAAGCACTGGAACTAACAAATGGTTATATCTTAGAAAATGAAACATTGATTTTGGTTGGAGATAATAAAAAGCAACTTGCACTATTTCAAGCTATAAAATAAAATTAGATGCCAAGAATTCTCTCAATTGATTACGGAATAAAACGAACTGGAATCGCGGTCACGGATGATCTTCAAATTATCGCCTCGGGATTAACAACGGTTCCAAGTACAACTATAATCGAATTTTTAGAGGACTATTTTTCAAAAGAAAACGTAATGAAAGTTTTGATTGGCGAACCCAAACAAATGAACGGAACTCCTTCAGAAAGTACGCCGGCAATTGAAAAATTTGTATCCGATTTTAAAATGTCTTTTCCAGAGATGCCAATTGTGCGAGTTGATGAGCGATTTACATCGAAAATGGCAATCCAGACAATGATTGACAGTGGACTCAAAAAGAAGCAACGCCAAAATAAAGGATTGATCGACGAAATTGCTGCTACAATTTTGCTTCAGGATTATTTGACTCGAAAAATGATTTAATTTCCTTATTTTTGCAAAAAAAAATTCAGAAATGATTATTCCTATTTACGGTTATGGAGAACCTGTTTTGCGACAGGTTGCAACAGAAATCACTCCAGATCACCCGAATCTAAAAGAGATTATTACCAATATGTATGATACAATGTACAATGCCTATGGCGTTGGACTGGCTGCACCACAAGTTGGACTGGCAATCCGCTTATTTGTTATAGATACGGAACCTTTCAGCGATAGTGATACTTTATCAAAGGAAGAGCAGTCGCAATTGAAAAACTTCAAGAAGACATTCATGAATGCCAAAATGATTTTAGAAGATGGCGAGGAATGGGGATTTAATGAAGGTTGTTTAAGTATTCCTGATGTTCGCGAAGATGTGATTAGAAACGAAAGAATTACAATTGAATACTGTGACGAAGATTTCGTTAGAAAGACAGAGGTTTTTGATGGTTTGATTGCTAGAGTGATTCAGCATGAATACGATCATATACAAGGAGTTTTGTTTACCGATAAAATCTCGATGCTTAAAAAAACATTAATCAAAAAGAAACTTCAGAATATCATGGATGGTAAAGCATTCCCTGATTACCGAATGAAGTTTGCCAATAAAAAAGGAAGGTAAATTTCAAAATTTGAAGCCTAATATTTACTTAAATTGTATTTGGCTTTGGGAATTTGGAAGTTGAATTATATATATTTGTCCCATAAATTATACTAAAATATGAACGTAGAAAAAATATTAGCCATTGCTGGAAAACCAGGTTTATTCGAATTGAAAATTCAAACTCGCTCAGGATTTTTAGCAGAATCATTATTAGACGGAAAAAAAATCACAGTAGGATTGAGAAGCAATGTAAGTTTGCTTTCTGAAATTTCAATGTATACTTACACTGAAGAAAAACCGTTAGTTGAAATTATGCGAGCTATTGCCGTTAAAGAAAACGAAGGGCCAACTGCTGTTTCTCATAAAGATGATAACGCTAAATTAATAACATATTTCAAAGAAATTTTACCCGATTATGATGAAGACAGAGTGTATGCTTCGGATATCAAAAAATTACTAAACTGGTACAATATTCTTCAAGCAAAAGGGTTGGTTTCAAAAGAGGAACCAAAAGTAGAAACTGCTGAAGAAGTAAAAGAACAAGTTGTAGAAGAAGTAAAAGAACAAGTTGTAGAAGAAGCAAAGTCAAAAGAGGTAAAAGTACCAAAAGAAGTTAAAGAAAAGAAAGAAGCTAAGCCAACCCGAGCATCAGGCGATCAGAGCGTAGCTAAAGCAAAAAAATAGTTAATTACTTTCTAATAAATATAAATCCTATTGCTGAATTTCAGTGATAGGATTTTTTATTTTTATACTCTCACCTTAGCGCAGTTACAGGGCTATAATTTAAAGCTAAACCCTTAAAACTTTTAAACTTTTTAAACTTTTTTAAATGAACACACGCCACCAACAACTTAAAGCTTTCAGCAGATTACTTGATATAATGGATGATTTGCGTGAAAAATGTCCGTGGGACAAGAAGCAAACGCTTGAAAGTCTGCGTCATTTAACTATTGAAGAAACCTACGAATTGGGCGATGCCATTCTGGACAATAATCTGCAAGAAATCAAGAAAGAGTTAGGTGATTTACTATTGCATATCGTTTTTTATGCCAAAATCGGAAGTGAAACCAATGACTTTGATATGGCAGATGTCTGTAACGAAATCTGTGAAAAATTGATTCACCGTCATCCACATATTTACAGCGACGTTGTTGTTGCCGATGAAGAAGAAGTGAAACAGAATTGGGAAAAACTAAAACTCAAAGAAGGTAAAAAGTCTGTTTTAGAGGGCGTTCCGAAAAGCTTGCCGGCATTAGTAAAAGCAAGTCGAATCCAAGATAAGGTAAAAGGTGTTGGATTTGATTGGGAAGAACCGCATCAAGTTTGGGATAAAGTACAAGAAGAATTACAAGAATTGCAAGACGAAGTGAAAGCTGGAGATCAAGATAAAATTGAAGCAGAGTTCGGTGACGTTTTATTCTCTTTGATAAATTATGCTCGGTTTCTAAAAGTCAACCCCGAAGATGCTTTGGAACGAACTAACAAGAAGTTCATCAAACGCTTTATGTATCTCGAAAGCAAAGCAGGAGAACTCGGAAAACCATTAATGGACATGACTTTAGCGGAGATGGATGTTTTTTGGAATGAAGCTAAAAAACTTTAGTATTTAGTATTCAGTATCAGTGACAATCTCAATGAAAATATCAGTCTCAATGTTGATGTAAATCAATTTCAATAAAAATCAATTTCAATAAAAATCAATCTCAATAGTTAATACTCAAATCTTAACACTATTATATTATATTTGAAAACCATAAACAAAAACCAAAACATGTCTGAAGAAAAGCACCATTTACAACGTTCATTAGGATTAATTGATGCCACAAGTATCGTTGCCGGTTCTATGATTGGCTCCGGAATTTTTATTGTAACTGTTTATATGGCGCGCGATTTAGGTTCAGCCGCATGGATTTTAGTTACCTGGGTTATAACTGGATTATTAACAATGTCCGCAGCGTTGAGTTATGGCGAATTGGCGGGAATGATGCCAACAGCAGGCGGACAGTTTGTTTACATCCAAAGAGCCTACGGAAAATTAGCTTCCTTTCTTTATGGATGGACGGTTTTCACCGTAATTCAAACAGGTGTAATAGCGGCAGTTGCGGTTACTTTTGCAAATTATACGGCAGTTTTCTTTCCGGTTTTGCAAGAAGAAATTTTTAAGGTTGGCGATTTCTTTGCCTTTAAGAACAGTCAAGTCTTGGCAATGTTTAGTATCGTTTTACTTACCTATATTAATACAAAAGGTGTTAAAAGCGGCAAAGTAATTCAGTTGGTTTTTACCTCTGCTAAATTACTTGCGTTGTTTGCATTAATCGCTTTCGGGTTGTATATTGGTTTTCATACGAATACTTTTTCTAGTAATTTCACGAATACGTGGGAAGCCAGTAAAACCGTTTTGGACGAAACGACGAAAACGGTAACGGTGACAAAACTGACCGGAATTGCATTGGCTGGAGCGATTGGAGCCACAATCATTAACTCTTTGTTTTCAAGCG
>Ga0105047_10014878_pt1 | contig 12304 bp, 11 predicted proteins | sample MAT04_FD_78384 | JGI IMG/M metagenome (GOLD analysis project Ga0105047, IMG submission 78384) | Freshwater microbial communities from Lake Fryxell liftoff mats and glacier meltwater in Antarctica - MAT-04 (megahit assembly) | ecosystem: Environmental > Aquatic > Freshwater > Ice > Liftoff... | reverse complement strand
GTAGATTCGCAGATCGACGATCACGGCGCGTTTCCTCATGGGTGGGACGCGAGGATGATCACCGAAAACCCCCCAGCCGCGAAGCCCACGCCGTCAGCTTCCACCCCTCGGCACCTCGCATGGCTTTGCCAAGCGAGGATGAGCTAAGCGCCCAGGATCACCACCAACTTCACCCCCGCGCGCGAAATTGCGCAGTGATTTCGCGGGCAACTACTCGATGGTGACCGGCACCAGATCCTGGAACCAGGACTGCGCGCTGGTGAAGTTCCGCACGCGGCGGTGCATCGCGCGCGGGTTCAGGTCATGCACGATGAACAGCCAGGGCGGGTTGTCCACGATGCGCGTGTGCGCGCGGGCATAGGCCGCGTTGAACTCGCTCTCATTCGTCGCACGTTCCAGGGCGGAGAAGGCGCTCTCGAACTCCGGATCGTTGAACTGCGGCCAGTTGAAGCCGTTTGGCGGAACGAAGGCCTGCAGGAAGTAGCGCGCCGCCACACTCGGATCGCTCGACGGCGAGGAGGGGTTGAGCGCCAGCGAACCGGCCAGGATGGGCGCGCCGGGCGGGCTGCGCGTGGCCTGGAGCAGCGTGTTCCACTCCGTCACCTCGAAGGTGACGTTCACGCCGCAGGCCTCCCGCAGGTTCTGCTGGAGGAACTCATTCATCGGCAACGGCAGCATCTGGCCGGAGCCGGAGGTGCTGATCATCACCTTGAAGCTCAGCGGGCGCTGCGCGTTGAAGCCGGCCTCGGCCAGCATGCGGCGGCCGCGCTCCGCGTCGAAGCTGTAGCGGTTCTGCGGCGTGCCGAAGTTCGGGTCGTTCGACTTCAGCCAGCCGACGGAGGGTTCGGCGGTGCCGTTGAGCAACTGCACGAGGCTCGCGCGGTCCACGCAATAGTTGAGCGCCTGGCGCACGCGCACGTCGCGGAACGGCGTCTCGCCGCCCATCTGGAAGAACCAGGGCCAGACATGCGGATAGCTGCCCGTCGTGATGTTGAAGCCGGCCTGCCGCAGCGAGGGAATGGCGTCGGGCGGCGGCACCTCGATCCAGTCCACCTGGCCCGAACGAAGAGCCGCGAGGCGCGTGGTGGCTTCCGGCATCGGCAGCAGCAGAACGCGGTCAAGGCGGGGGATGCGCGCGCGGTCCCAGTAGCCGTCATTCTTCGAGAGCTCGGCCGAGGTACGGGGCACGAAGCGGCTCAGGCGGAAGGGGCCGGTGCCGGCGGGCGGCAGGGCGGCCACGCGCGACCAGTCCCGCCCGCCCTGCTCGAAGCTCTGCGGGCTCGTGAACAGGATGTAGACGGCCATGTAGGGGAAGTAGGAGGCGACGCGGTTGGTACGGAACGCGATCGTGCGCTCATCCACCTTGCGGTAGCTCTCCATGATGGGGATGCGGGCGCGGGTGATGGCGCTGCCCTGCGCCTCGAACTGCGGCGACTGGTTGTTGAAGTAGCGCTCGAGGTTCCAGATCACCGCATCGGCGTTGAAGGCCGTGCCGTCGTGGAAGCGCACACCCTCGCGCAGGGTGAAGAGCCAGGTCTGCGGATCGGCCGGGTCCTGGCGCCAGGATTCCGCAAGGCCGGGGCGAAGGCCGGCCGGCGCATCGGCGCGAGAAAGATCCCACAGGACCAGCCCCTCGAACACCGGATAGCCGAGGAAACGCATCCCCTCGAAGCCGTTGTTCGGCATGCCCGTGGTGGTGGGCACGTCAGCCGCCGTCATGGCGATGCGGAGCGTGCGCTGCGGCGTCTGCTGGGCGAGCGCGGGCAGCGCGACCAGCGCGGCACCCAGCGCGAGGGAGAGGAGCTTTCTCATTGGATATCCACCGTCGTGAGGTCAATGAACCAGGATTGCGGGCTGATCACGCCCCGGACCCGCCGCGACATCGCGCGCGGATTCATGTCGTGCACCACCCAGAGCCAGGGCGGGTTGTCCACCAGGCGCTCGTTCAGGGTGCGCGCCAGCGCCGCGATCCGGGCCGGGTCGCGCGTCGTCTCGAGTTCCGTGAAGGCCGCGTCGAAGGCCTCGTCGCGCCAATGCCCGGAATTGGAGCCGCGCGGCGTGAAGTTGCTGCTGATGAACCAGCGCGCCATCTGCGCCGCGTCGGAGGAGACGAGCGAGATGTTCAGCGCATCGGCACCAAGCCATTGCGGCTGTGTCGGCTCGGCCCGCAGGCCTGCGAGCAGCGTGTTCCACTCCACGACCTCGAAGTTCACGCGCACGCCGCAATTGGCCATGAGCTGCTGCTGAAGCACCTCGTTCATCGGCAGCGGCATCATCTGGCCGGAGCCGGAGGTCGAGATGCCGATGCGCAGGCTGAGCGGGCGTTGCGCGTTGAAGCCGGCCTCGGCCAGCAGGGCGCGGCCCCGCGTGGCGTCGAGGCGGTAGCGGTTGGTCGGCGCGCCGAAGGCGGGGTCGTTGGCCTTGAAGAAGCCCACGCTCGGCTCCGCCGTGCCGGCGAGAAGCTGGACGATCTGCTCGCGGTCGATGCAGTAGTTCAGCGCCTGGCGCACGCGCACATCCGCGACGGCGGAATTCGTCCGGCCAGCGCTGAACACCCATGGCCAGACATGCGGGTAGCTGCCCGTCGTGATGTTGAAGCCGGCCTGCCGAAGCGAGGGGATGGCGTCGGGCGGCGGCACCTCGATCCAATCCACCTGGCCGGAGCGCAGGGCGGCGAGGCGCGTGGTCGCCTCGGGCATCGGCAGCAGCAACACGCGGTCCACGATGGGGCGGCGCGTGCTGTCCCAGTACTGGTCGTTGCGCGTCAGTTCTGCGGAGACGCGCGGCACGAAGCGCGTGATGCGGAAGGGTCCGGTGCCGGCCGCCGGCAAGGCGGCCACGCGCGCCCAATCGCGCCCGCCCGCCTCGAAGCTTTGGGGCGAGGTCATCAGGATGTAGACCTGCAGGTAGGGCCAGTAGCTGACCGGCCGCGTGGTGGTGATCTCCACCGTCGCGTCGTCGATCTTGCGGTAGCTGCCCATCACGGAGATGCGGCCGCGGGTGATGGCGCTGCCGGTCACGTCGAATTGCGGGCTGTCCTGGCGGAAGAACCGATCGAGGTTCCAGATCACCGCGTCAGCGTTGAAGGGCGTGCCGTCATGGAAGTTGACGCCCTGACGGAGATGGAAGCGCCAGATGCGCGGATCAGTCGCGTCCTGCTCCCACCGTTCGGCGAGGCCGGGGCGCAGGGCGGCGGGGCCCGAGGCGTCACGCAATTCCCAGCCCACCAGCGCCTCGAACACCGGATAGCCGAGGAAGCGCATCCCCTCGAAACCGTTGTTGGGCATGCCGGAAGTGGTGGGGACATCGGCCGCGGTCATGGCGATGCGCAGCGTCTTTTGCTGCGCGGAAGCCTCGGTCGATGTGGCGGCGAGGGCCAGCAGGCCAGCCAGGCCGGAGGCGAGCAGTGTCAGGCGCATGGGACGCTCCCTGTTTGGAACGCCCATCGAAACCGCCGCTCGCCCCGCCCGCAAGCCGAAATCGACGGGTTTCGATCAAGCCCGCTCCGGTGTTGCCTAAAACGGCGTCATCCGGGCAGTGAATAGTCCTTGAACTGCCGTTTCAGCTCGGCCTTCCACAGCTTGCCCGTGGCGGTCATCGGCAGCGTGTCCACGAATTCCACGCGGTCGGGCATCCACCACTTCGCCACCTTGCCTTCCAGCACGGCGAGGATGCTCTCGGGCGTCGGGTCGGTGCCGGGCTTGCGCACCACCAGCAGCAGCGGCCGCTCGTCCCACTTGGGATGGTGCACGGGAATGGCGGCGGCCAGCGCCACATCGGGATGTGCGAGCGCCAAATTCTCCAGCGTGATCGAGCTGATCCATTCGCCGCCCGACTTGATGACGTCCTTTGCCCGATCGACGATCTCGATCTCGCCCAGCGCGTCGAGCGTCACCACGTCCCCGGTGCGGAACCAGCCATCCTCGGTTATGGCGGGGTCCTTCTCATGGTTGAAGTAGCCGGCCGCGACCCAGTGGCCACGCATCTGCAACTCGCCGAAGGCCACCTCGTCCTGCGCGATGGGCGCGCCGTTCGCGTCCTGCACGCGCAGGTCGATGCCGAATTGCGGGCGCCCCTGCTTGCGGCTGTATTCAAGGAAGCGCTCCGCGTCCCAATCCGCGTTCTCGGCCTTGCGGGAATTGACGCTGCCGAGTGGGCTGCACTCCGTCATGCCCCAGGCATGCAGGATGGGCACGCCGTATTCGTGCAGGAAGCCCCCGGTGATGGCGACCGGCAGCGCCGTGCCGCCGACGACGAGGCGCGGCGGCTTCGTGAACTTCCGCGCGGGCTCGGCCCGCAGCCAGGCGAGCAGCATCGTCCAGATCGTCGGTACGCCGGCGGAGAAGGTGACGCCCTCCTCCTCGAACAGCCTGAACAGGCTGGCGGGATCGAGCTTCGGGCCGGGCAGCACGAGCGAACTTCCGGTCATCGCGGCGGCATACGGGATGCCCCAGGCGTTCACGTGGAACATGGGCACCACCGGCATCACGACATCGAGCGCCGAGAGCGCGAAGACGTCGGGCTGGATCGCCGCCATCGCGTGCAGCACCGTCGAGCGGTGGGAGTAGAGCACGCCCTTGGGCATGCCCGTCGTGCCGCTCGTGTAGCAGAGCGAGGAGGCGGAGCGCTCGTCCAGTTCGGGCCATGCGTAATCGCCCGTCTCGGCCGCGCAGAGGCTCGCCTGGTCCAGCACCTCGACGGGGAGGTCGGGCTGCGGGGCGGGCCGCATGAGGATCACGGCGCGCAGCGATTTCGGCAGGCGCTCCGCCACACTCAGCAGCGCCGGCAGCACCGAGGGGTCCACGAAGAGGTGCGTGTCCGCGGCATCCTCCAGGATGTAGGCGATCTGGTCCGGGAAGAGGCGCGGATTGACCGTGTGCAGCACCGCGCCCAGGCCCGAGATCGCGTAATAGGCCTCCAGATGCTCGCGCGAGTTCCAGCCGAGCGTCGCGATCCGGTCGCCCGGCTGCACGCCAAGGCGCGTCAGCGCCTGCGCGAGCTTCGCCGCCCCGAGCGCGACCTCGGGCCAGGTTGCGCGCGAGGCGTGGCCCTCGGCATCGACGGAGACGATCTTGGCGCCGCGATGGTGCTTCGCCGCATGGCTCAGGATGGATGAGACGAGGAGCGGATGCTCCTGCATCAGGCCGCGCATGTGTGTCCTCCCTGGAGCTTTTCTCGGCCCATCATGCCGCGCTGGAGTGCTGCGCGTCCATCAGCGCGGGAAGAGTTCGCGATTGAGGATCACCTGGCCGCCCGTGGTGATCTCGCCACGCACGAACCCCGGTTGGCCTATGGGCGTGTCCGGCACGCCGGAAGCCCCCGGCGATGTATCGACCGCGCTGCAGGCGCCAAGCACCAGAAGGCAGGCGAGGGGCAGGAGGCGCATGATCGTCATCACTCCGGTCGGATATTCGAGCCGCGGATGAGGTCGCCCCACATCACGGTCTCCCGCGCCAGCAGGTCGCGCAGGGCGGCGGCGTCGCCGGTGACGACATCCACGCCCTGTTCGGCCATGCGGGCGCGCAGGGCAGGATCGTCCGTCGCGGCGCGCAGTGCCGCGCCGAGGCGCCGCTGAATTGGCTCGGGCGTGCCGGCGGGCGCGAAGAGGCCCTGCCAGAACACCGCCTCGAAGCCCGGCACGGCGTCGGCCACGGGCGGCACGTCGGGCATCAGCGGGCTGCGTGTGGTGGACGAAATGCCGAGCGCGCGCGTGGCGCCATCGCGCACCGTGGGCAGCGCCTCCAGCAGGGCCTGGAACATGGCGTCGATGCGGCCCGCGCGCAGTTCGAGCAGCGCCGGCGCGCCGCCGCGGAAGGGCACGTGCACCACGTCGATCCCGGTGCGGGCGGCAAGCAGCGCCTGCGCCAGGTGGTTCACCGCGCCAGTGCCGCTGCTGCCGAAATTCACGCGGCCGGGGTTGGCGCGGCAATACGCGATGAACTCCTCCGTCGTGCGCGCCGGCACCGAGGGATGGACGTGCAGCGCGAAGGCGGTGCGGAACACCATGCCGATCGGGACCAGGTCCCGCATCGGCTCGCGCGGGGTGAGGTTGGGCTGCAGCGCCGGATTGATGGCGAGCGTGGAGGTGCCCATCAGCAGCGTGTAGCCATCGGGCCGCGCCTGCGCGACATGCGTGTTGCCGACGGCGGTGGCGGCCCCCACGCGGTTCTCGACCACGACGGGCTGGCCGAGTTCGCGCTCCATGCGCTGCGCAACGGCGCGGCTCGTCACATCCGTGACGCCGCCCGGCGCATAGCCGGAGACGACCGAGACGGCGCGGGTGGGAAAGGACTCCTGCGCCCATGCAGGGACGGATAATCCGAGCAGGGCGGGCGCGGCGAGGACGGCGCGGCGTGATGGCATGGGAACCTCCGGTTTCTCGCGGTGAAAGTGGCTGCCACGAGGCCTTCGCGCAACCGTCATCTGTTTGAAACACAAGGGCAGTAATGCGCCTTCAGGCCAGACGGGGGTTTGATGATGCTCGAGATGCGGAGTTTGACGCGGCGCTTCGGTGCGGTGACGGCGGTGGACGGCGTCTCGCTCAGTGTCACGCCGGGGCAGATGGTGGGCGTGATCGGCCGTTCGGGCGCCGGGAAATCGACCCTGCTGCGCCTCATCAACCGCTTGGCCGAGCCCTCCGAAGGCCACATCCTGTTCGACGGGCGGGACGTGACGGGCCTGCGGGGCCGCGATCTGCGCGAATGGCGCACCGGCTGCGCGATGATCTTCCAGCAGTTCAACCTCGTGCAGCGCCTCGATGTGCTGACCAACGTGCTCATCGGCCGTCTAAATCACCGGCATGGCGTGCTGGCGCGCCTCGGCTCGCTGCTGTGCCAGTTTACGGCGGAGGAGCGCGCGATGGCGCTGGCCGCGCTGGATCGCTTCGACCTGCTCAGCACAGCGCTGCAGCGCGCCGATACGCTTTCGGGCGGGCAGCAGCAGCGCGTGGCGATCTGCCGCGCGCTGATGCAGGAACCGCGCATCATCCTGGCCGACGAGCCCATCGCGAGCCTCGATCCGCGCAACGCACGCACCGTGATGGACGCGCTGGCCGAGGTGAACCGGCGTGACGGCATCACCGTGATGGTCAACCTGCATCACCTGGACACGGCGCGCGAATACTGCACCCGGGTCGTCGCCATGCAGCAGGGGCGCATCGTCTTCGACGGCGCGCCTTCCGAACTCAACGCCGCACGGATCACACAGGTCTATGGCATCACCGAGGCCGAATTCCAGGCCGAGGCCGCCGCCGCCGTGAACGCCAATCCCGCCTATGCGCTAACGCCACAAGCGGCGCTGGCCTGAGCCTCAACAAGGAGAAAGACGAGATGATGAACCGCCGCCATCTGGGCGCGCTGGCGCTCGGCGCCGGCCTCGCGCCGCAATTCGCCGCAGCGCAGGCCCCGCGCTCTGCCGCGCCCGCCACCATGGCGCCCGAGGCCGCCGGCGCGCGCATGCGCCGCACTCTTGATGCCGATGTCGCCATGCCGGCGATGGGCCGCAAGGACTGGGCGGCGCAGGTGCCGCAGCTTCGCATCGGCCTGCTGGGCGGCGAGAACGAGGCCGACCGCATGGGCCGCTTCGGCGCCTATCAGGCCCTTTTGCAGGAAACCTTCCAGATCCCCGTGCGCCTCTTCGCGGCGAGTGACTATGCGGGCGTGCTGCAGGCCTTCTCGGCCGGGCAGATCGAGTTCGCGAGCATGGGGCCGAGCGTCTATGCCGGCACCTGGATCGACACCAATGGCGGCGTCGAGCCTCTGCTGGTGGCCGAGGAGCGCGATGGTTCGATCAGCTACGTCGCCGTGATGGTGACGCGCGCGGACAGCGGCATCACCAATCTCGAGCAGATGCGCGGCCGCAGCCTGGCCTGGGCCGACGCCAATTCCACCTCGGGCTATCTCGTACCGCGCTTCGCGCTGCGCCGGCAGGGTCTCGGCGTCGAAAGCGGGCAGTACTTCTCGCGCACGGGCTTCGGCGGCGGGCATGAGCAGGCGGTGGTGGCAGTGTTGCAGCGCCAGTACGACGCCGCCGTCACCTGGACCTCGGGCCAGGGTGACGTGAATGAGGGCCACACGCGCGGCAACCTGCGCGCGATGGTGGAGAAGGGCATGCTGAACATGCGCGAGATGCGGATCATCTGGCAGTCCGATCCCATCATCAACGGCCCGATCACCATGCGCACGAATCTGCCGCGCGCCTTCCGCGATGACATCGTGAACTTCCACCTGGCGCTGCCAAAGGCGCATCCCACGATCTACCAGCAGATCGAGCGCGGCGGCGGCACGGGCTATCGCGAAGTCACGCATGCACAGTTCCAGTTCCTCGTCGACATGCGCCGCGAGGAAGCGGCCGAGCGGCGGCGGAGGTCCTGACGGGATCAGGCACATGATGGGTTCGCCCCTGGCCCGCCGCGCCCTGCTGGGCGGCGCGGCGCTCCTGCCGCTCGCGGCCCACGCGCAGGCGCCGGCCGAGTGGCGCCCGCGCCGCACGGCCGATGGCACGCATACGATGCCCGAGCCGGGGCTGCGCCCGTGGTCCGCGCAAGTGCCGGTGCTCCGAATCGGCCTGATGGGCGGCGAGAATGAGGCCGATCGCCTCGGCCGGTTCGATGGGCTGCGCCGCCTGCTGGAGGAGACGTTCCGCATCCCCGTCCGCCTCATGCCCGCCAGCGACTATGCGGGCGTGATGCAGGCGCTCTCCGCGAAGCAGATCGAGTTCGCCGGGCTCGGTCCTTCCATCTACGCGGCCGCCTGGATCGACACGAATGGAGGTGTCGAACCGATCCTCACCAGCGAACAGACGGATGGCTCGACCAGCTACGTCTCGGTGTTGATGGTACGTGCGGATAGCGGCATCACCAGCATGGACCAGATGCGCGGCCGCAGCCTGGCCTGGGCGGATCCCAATTCCGCCTCGGGCTACCTGATCCCGCGCTTCGAACTGCGCCGTGCGGGCATCGGCGTGGAGCCGGGGCAGTATTTCGGCCGCACCGGCTTCGGCGGCGGGCATGAGCAGGCCGTCATCGCCATGCTTCAACGCCAGTATGACGGCGCCGTCACCTGGGCGTCGGGCATCGGCGAGGTGAGCGAGGGTTTCACGCGCGGCAATGTGCGCGCGATGGTGGACAAGGGCATGCTCCGCATGTCGGACGTGCGGATCATCTGGCAGTCCCGGCCGATCCAGAACGGGCCGATCGCCATGCGCACGGAATTGCCGGCCGAGTTCCGCGAGGACCTGATCCGCTTCTACCTGGCCCTCCCGCGCGCCAACCCGGCCGTCTTCGAGCAGATCGCCCGCGGCACGGGTGCGGGTTTCCGCGAGGTGCGCCACGCGGATTACGAGGTCTTCGTCGAGATGCGCCGCGAGGAAGCGGCCGCCCGGCGGCGGCGCTCGTGAATGCGCGCATCGCGGCGCAGGAGACCGCCTTCCAGGAGCTTCGCCGACAGCGCCACCAGGCCACGGTGATCGGCCTTCTCGTGCTTGCCGGCTGTCTCGCCCTCGCTGCATGGACGAGCGAGTTCTACCCAAGCTCGCTGGCCGCCGGCGTGCCGCGCATCGGCGAGTATTTCGCGCGGATCACCCCCTCACTCGAATGGAGCGCGCTGTTCGCCGGCGTCGACACCGAGGGCAGCCTGGCCTTCTGGTTCTACCGCCTCGATGCCTGGGCGCTGCTGCTGTTCGAGACGGCGCAGATGGCGGCGCTGGCCACGCTCGGCGGTGCGTGCCTCGCGCTGCTGCTGGCCTTCCCGGCCGCGAAGAATTTGGGCGCGCCCGCCTGGGCCTACCAAGCGTCACGCCGCCTGCTCGAAGCCACGCGCACCGTGCCTGAGATCGTCTTTGCGCTGATCTTCGTATGGGCCTTCGGTGTGGGTGCGCTGGCCGGCATTCTGGCAATTGCGCTGCACACGGGGGGCGCGCTCGGCAAGCTCTTCGCGGACGCCATGGAGAATGTGGAGATGCGGCCCTGGGACGGCGTGCGTGCCGCCGGCGGCACCTGGTTCGAGGCTTGCCGCTTCGCAGTGCTGCCCGCCGCCCTGCCAGACCTGCTGAGCTACGCGATGCTGCGCTTCGAGATCAACCTGCGCTCGGCCAGCGTCATCGGTTTCGTCGGCGCGGGCGGCATCGGCGAGGAACTCTACAAGGTGATCTCCTTCAATTATTATGAGGAAATCAGTGCGATCATCCTGCTGGTGATCCTTTCGGTCATGGCGATCGACCTGCTTTCCGAACGGCTGCGGCGCCGCGTGATCGAGGTGGTGGCATGAGCACGCTTCGCATGGGTGCGGCCGAAATCGCCGCCTGGCAGGCGCGCGTGCCACGCGCCTTCGGCCCCACGCCGCGGGGGCGCCTGCTGCGCGCGCTGGCCGGCGTTGGTTTCCTGGTTTGGCTGATCGGCACGCTTTGGTGGTTCGAGGTCACGCCCCAGCGCATGTGGAACGGGCTGAACGGCCTCATGGTGATCCTGCGCCTCATGGTTCCGCCCTCCCCCGGCGAGCAATGGGTGGAGATCCTGAAGGGCCTGGGCGAGAGCGTGGCGATGGCCTTCCTCGGCACCTTCATCGCCGCCACCATCGCCCTGCCGCTCGGCTTCATGGGGGCGCGGAACGTGGTGACGAACACGCTGTTCCGCTTCTCGCTGCGCCGCGTCTTCGACGGCTTCCGCGGCGTGGACCAACTGATCTGGGCGCTCGCCTATGTGCGCGCCGTCGGCCTCGGCCCGTTGGCCGGCGTGCTGGCCATAGCCACGGCCGACATCGCGGTGCTGGCCAAGCTCTACGCCGAGGCGATCGAGAATGCGGAGAAGCGGCAGGCCGAGGGCATCGCGGCGGCGGGCGGGACGCCCACTCTGGTGATGCGCTTCGGCATCCTGCCGCAGGTGGCGCCGATCATGCTCGGCCATGCGCTGTATTTCTTCGAGAGCAACACACGCAGCGCCACCATCCTCGGCGTGGTCGGCGCGGGCGGCATCGGGCTGCAGATCGCCGAGCGTATCCGCGTCCGCCATTGGGACGAGGTGGCCTTCATCATCATCCTGATGGTGATCACGGTGGCCGCGATCGACTTCCTTTCCGGCAAGGTGCGACGCCGGCTGATCGGCGGGCGATAAGGGCGTATAGGAGAGGTGTGACCGAACCCCTCGCCCTCTACATCCATTGGCCGTTCTGCGCGTCCAAATGCCCCTATTGCGACTTCAACTCGCATGTGCGCGAGGCGGGCGTGGACCATGCGCGCTTCCGCGCCGCCCTGCGCCGGGAATTGGCGCATGAGGCGGCGCGCGTCGGGAGGCGTCCTCTGGCCAGCATCTTCTTCGGCGGCGGCACGCCGAGCCTGATGGAGCCCGAGACGGTCGCGGCCCTCATCGCCGATGCGCGCCTGCATTTCAACGCGGCGGACGACATCGAGATCACGCTCGAGGCCAATCCCACCAGCGTCGAAATCGGCAAGCTGCGCGCCTTTCGCGACGCCGGCGTGAACCGCGCGAGCCTCGGTGTGCAATCGCTCGACGCCGAGGCCCTGCGCTTCCTCGGCCGCAGGCACGACGCGGGCGAGGCGATCGCGGCACTGGAGGCCGCGCGCGACATCTTCCCGCGCCTGTCCTTCGACCTGATTTACGCACGCCCCGGCCAGGCCGAGGCCTCGTGGCGGGCGGAACTGCGCCAGGCGCTGGCCCTCGCGGCGGACCATCTCAGCCTCTACCAACTCACCATCGAGCCCGGCACGCGCTTCGCCACGCAGCACGCCCGCGGCGATTTCGCCCTGCCCGAGGAGGACGACGCCGCCCGCATGTACGAGGCGACGGCCGAGGAGGCGGCGCGCCACGGCCTCGCCGCCTACGAGGTCAGCAACTACGCGAAGCCAGGTGCCGAGAGCCGCCACAACCTCGCCTATTGGCGCTATGGCGACTACCTCGGCATCGGCCCCGGCGCGCATCAACGCCTGCTGGTCAGCGGCGCGATGCTCGCCACCCGCCGCCACCGCGCGCCCGAGGAATGGGCCGCGCGCGTGGAGCAATCCGGCCATGCGATCGTGGAGGAGACCGAGCTTTCCGAGCGTGACCGTGGCCGGGAGGCGCTGCTCATGGGATTGCGCCTCGCCGAGGGCGTGGATCCGGCGCGAATCGAGGCGCGCAGCGGCTTGCGCTTCGTCGACACCATCGATCCCGTGATGCTGACCGCCTGCCTCGACGAGGGGTATCTGGAGTGGCAGGGCCCGCGCCTCGTTGCGACCTCCGAGGGGCGCGTGCGGCTGGACGCCATGCTTCCGGCCTTGCTTCGCTGACCCCGATCGCGCTACATCAGCGCAT
>Ga0105047_10014876_pt1 | contig 12306 bp, 12 predicted proteins | sample MAT04_FD_78384 | JGI IMG/M metagenome (GOLD analysis project Ga0105047, IMG submission 78384) | Freshwater microbial communities from Lake Fryxell liftoff mats and glacier meltwater in Antarctica - MAT-04 (megahit assembly) | ecosystem: Environmental > Aquatic > Freshwater > Ice > Liftoff... | reverse complement strand
CCATGTCGCTGGGCAATGCCGTCACCGCAGATCCGCCGGGGCTGGATGCCATTCACTTCAATCCGGCGGGCCTGACCCGGATGAAAGGCAAATGGTACTCGAATTCGGTGTACGGCGCATCCCTGTCGCCTACGGCCCATTTCACGGCGCCCGAAGGCTTTGATGTCGGCGGCTTTAAAGACGATCCGGTGGCTGGCACCAGCACCGGCAATGTCAGCGCCGCAGTGTATCTGCCTGGTATCGGCCCGCTAAAAGCGCCCTTACCTGCGGCGGTGGGGGGTAGCCTTGCCTTCAGCATCAACGATCCGGGCTCGCCCTGGACGTTTGCCACCGGCACCTACGTGACGCAGGGCGTGGGGTTCAATCGCACCGACGAGGACGACCCAGCCCGCTTTGACGGACGCAAGGTGATCATGCAGCGCTTGGTGTACGTGTCGCCATCCGTGGCCTACAAGGCAACGGACACCCTGAGTTTCGGCGTGGGCATTCCCATTGCACACCAGGGGTTTGCGCTGGATACCGATATGCGCATGCCGAACAAGTTCTTAGGGATTGTGGGCAAGCTGCAGGATGCGTGGTGTGGCGACAGTGGGAACGCAGTCGATGTTTTTTTCCTGGGACTTTGCGGCGGCGGCCAGGAGGGGCGGCTTCGCCCATTCAACAAAATCGCCTCGGCGAGTTTCGAAGCCACGGCACCCATGGATCCCACGATCAATCTGGGCGTGTTGTGGGAGCCCAATGAGAGTTTTGCCGTGGGGGCTGTATACCAGGGTGGCTCGGACACCGTGCTCACCGGGCGCTATACGTTTCGTGCGGAACCCATGCTCAACAATTTTGTGCAGGGCATGTATGCCAGTCTGTTCGGGCCTATTGCGGCGTCGATTGTGGGACTGCCAACCTCCATTCCCGCGGAGCAGTCGGGCCATATGTCCATGAAATTGCCCTTTGTGGAACATGTGCAGGTTGGCGTCAAGATCAAGCCCGTCAAGCGTGTCCAGATCAATCTGGATGCGGGATGGAGCAATTGGGAGAAGTGGGACAAGCTGACCATGCAGTTTGACCAGAACATCAACATGCTGATGATGGCGCGCATGTTTGGCCTGGAGGATCCGAGCAGGCTGACCCTCAAGCGTGGCTATCGCAACACCATTTCCTATGGCGTCGGGCTGCAGTTGCAGTTGACCGATGCACTGACCCTTCGCGCCGGGTATGAGCAGCGCCCCAGTTCCATTCCAGGCTCTGCCATGGATTTGATCGCGCCGTTGCCGGACCTGGCCGTGAAGAGCGTTGGGCTGGGCTACGTGACGCGCAAGGGGCTGCGCATTGACGCAACGGCCAGCTATGCCGAGGGCAACTTCAGTGTTCCCGCCGATAGCAGCTGCAATATGAATTGCAGCGGTTTTCTCAACGCCATTTACAACCCTTATGCCGGGCTGGATGTTTCCGGGGGCATCCGCATTCGCTATTTCGGCATCCAGTTCACCCACGCCTTTTAGACCCTTTTAAACGATGAAAAAAATACTTCAATCCTGTACGCTGGTATTCCTTGCGCTGGTGGGTACCAATCTGGTGCATGCCCAAAGTTCCGACGATACAAAACAAGTCCTGGTGCAGCGGGTCCTTGCGCTGTGGCACATCGAAGATGCCGCCATCACCATGGCACAAAGGCCCGCAACCGATGCGTTGTTGCAGGCACGGGTTGCCCTGCAAGGGCGTGTCAATGCGGAGAAGCAGGAGGCCACACTCAAGGCCATTGTTCCGGACGTCCAGAAATACATCAACGAAGCGACACCGCTTGTGCGTTCAGAAGCCTTGCGTTTAAAGGGACCCACCATGGGGCCCTTGCTGCTGAAAAACTTCAGCGAAGAGGAACTGCGCGCCCTGATTGCGCTGTTTGAGTCGCCTGTGAAAAAGAAATTTGAGTCCCTGGTCCCGCAATTCGAGCGCGCGTTTGGTGAAAAGGTGGTGGAAAGCAGCCGTGAGGCCATTGACCCCAAGATTCAAATCCTCACCAAGGACATTGGCCTGAAATTGCGCGCTGCGGTACTGGCGCCCTAACCAGCGCGGGCGCTTGCCAACAAATCAGCGAATGAATCGGCCAAGCCAGGACAGATCGCAGCATTCATAAAATCGGTCCCCCATTAGCCAGACCAGTAGTCCACAAAAAATCACTGCAGCTCCGCAGACCAACAGCAGCCGCCCGAAACGGGGTGTGATTTCCTTGCGCGGGTTGGGGTCCTGGGATTCGCTCATTGATGTGTCCGGTGGCTGGTAGGGCGCTCATGGTAGACGATGGACGCGTCTTTGCCCGTAATTTACACAGAACGCGTTCCAGGGCTGGGGCGTCCTTCCCTACAATCCAACCCATCTCAACTACCGGGCAATTCAATGGACTCAGATAGTTCCAGGCCTCCGGGTAGTCTGATTTGCACGTAGACAGCACTGTCACGACCGCTTGTCTGACTCGGCACGGAGGCTTATGCCCAGCGTGCCTGGCAGGCAACGCGAACGCCATGGGCTAATGTCCTGCAGTTCGGTTTCATCCCAGGCTTTTCAGAAGAGGCGCTCCAATGGGCGCCATTGCCGACGCTTCCATGTGCGTTGGAACAGGGGATCCACCATGGTGACTCAAACCGCAAAAAATTTCGTCCGTCGTCTCGGGCCAGGGCTCATCACAGGTGCAGCCGACGACGACCCCAGAGGCATTGCCACTTATTCTCAAGCCGGCTCGCAATTCCGCTTTGCTCTGGTCTGGACGCTGCTGATTGGCGGGGCACTGTCGCTTTACGTCGTGGGCGTTGGCGTGCTGTGCATCGCAACGCAGGTTTTCTTCTCCTACGAGCGCACGGTGCGCATACTCAAATGGCTGACACTGGGTCTGTTTGCCTACGTGGCCGTCATCCTGACGGTGCAGGTGCCGTGGCGCCAGGCTATTTCCGAGTCACTTCACCCCTGGTCATTTTTCCCCAAGGATGCCTCGCTAAAGGACTACGCCGCCATGGTGGTCGCCGTGCTGGGCACCACCATCAGCCCTATTTTTTTTCTGGCAAGCATCGCAAGAGGTGGAAGACAACAACCGCAGGCCCGAGGCACAGTCTCTGCGGGAGCACCCGGAATATGCGGCAGAGCATTTGTCCCGCATCAAGCAGGACACGATTGTGGGGATGACGTTCTCCAACGTGATTGCGCTGTGCATCGTCGTTGCCACTGCGGTGACCCTGAATCTGCAGGGCATCATCAGGACCGGCCTGCTGGCGGTGCCCGTGTTGGCAGGCTCTGCGGCCTATGCCGTGAGTGAGCTCTATGGCTGGAAGGCGGGGCTCTCACATGGGTTTCGTGAGGCCAAGGGTTTCTACCTCATCATCGTAGCGGCGACTGGCATCGGCACCGTTATGGGCTATCTGGAACTGGACCCGATCAAGGCACTGGTGTGGAGCGCGATTGTGAATGGCGTTATCTCCGTGCCGATCATGGCAGCACTCTTGTGGATTGGGCAGTCAGAGCGGTTGATGGGACAGCACACCATCACGGCGCGCCATCGGTTCTTTGGCTGGACTGCGACAGCGGTCATGGCGGTTGCCGTCGTCGTTATGCTGGCAACCAGTTTCTAGGCGTCTCATGCATAACTTTCAACAGTTGACTCTTCTATGAATCCCAAAAAATTTGATGCGAAAAAACTGGTAACGAGCGGCGCGATCATCCCGGCCGTCGTCATTACCGCCATCGCTGTGGTCGTGATCAGTGTGATTGGCTTCATCGTGGTGAAATCTGTTCGAAACAATGGATTTTTGCCGCAGCCCACCCAGCTGATAACGTATGAATGTAAAGGTATTGGACCACCGTTTGCGATGCGGTTTCGCCATGGAATGGACGTGGTTGAACTGCGCTCGGATTCGGTAGCGATGACCGGTGAATTGTTGAACGGAAAAATTGTGTGGTCAGGTTCGCCCAGCCAGGTGGGGCGCATCAAGAATTACTTCTTGGCCGGCTTCACTTTTTTTACTTTTTTGACCTCGGCCTTGACCTCAACCTTGGCAGGCGCGGCTACCGGTGAAACCCCAGGAGCAGCAGCTTTGACGGGAGCAGCAGGTGCGGCAGGAGCAGCAGGTGCTTGCGCAAACGCGCCAACAGCAAACAGTCCAGCGATCAGGGTAGCGAGAACTTTGTTCATTTCAATTGCCTTTTAGGTTGCATTTTCTGCTCCGATTTTTCGGAGGTGCTTCTACAACGAGGCGGGTTGCAGCGCCGTTGACGGCACTGTGTATCAATGTGTTAAGTGCCAGAAACTGGCGGGAGTCTACAAATGGAAATTGATACGTGAGAGGTGGTGGAGTCGGCCAGGGCGGAAGCCGGACGCGGCAAGTCAAGTTGGCTCAATCCGGCCGTGGCGATCACGGTTGCCTTGCTGGCGACCTTCATGGGAATCTGCAAGGTCAAAGACGACAACATTGTGCTGGCCATGCGGCAGGCACAGGTAAACAAGCTGGAATCAGCCAACAGGGAGCAGATCGCTATCTATCAAGCACTGGCCAAAGACCAGGCCACCTACGATGTACTCAATCTCCGTGATGACCAGTTTGGTCTGTTGGATGCGCTGATTGCCATAGCCATCTCACTGCTTGCGGTGGCCTCGCTGACGCAACTGCCGTGGCTGTATGCCATGGCTTGGGTGCCGTCGGGTTTTGGCGTACTGATGGGTTTGTCGGGTTTGTCGGGTTTGATTGGGTGGAGCATCCACCCGACCAGGCGGATCCAGTTGCTGAATTGAGGGTGCGCGCGGGTGACATGGGCAGCCACTAGAATCCTCGCTACGCCCAACCTGAAAGATGAAAATGATCACTGTTCCCGCACAAAAATCTGTCGCGCTTTACTCTTTTGCAACGCTTGTTGTGATCGCCCTTTTGGCTGCGGCTTATGTGTGGGTTGCCTTGAGCTGGAGCTATTCAAGCGGAGAGCGCGCGGGCTTCATGCAAAAGATGTCGCACAAGGGCTGGCTCTGCAAAACTTGGGAGGGCGAGCTGTCCATGGTGGCCATGCCCGGAACGACGCCCGAAAAATTCCTTTTCACTGTACGTGACTCGGCCGTTGCGGCCGCTATTGAAAAGACCATGGGCTCGCGCGTCACCCTGACGTATGAACAGCACAAGGGCTTGCCTACATCCTGCTTCGGCGAGACCGAGTATTTTGTGGTGAATGTGAAGCCGTCTGCTCTCTGATCGCCTTTGCGGAATCTGATGAAAAAATCGTATGTGATCGTCGGCAGCATTGCGGTGCTGCTTCTGGCAAGTGGTGGCTGGTGGTGGAAGCAACAAGCGGCAAGTGATGCCGTGCAGTACCGTACTGCGCCCCTGACCCGCGGTAGCTTGCAGGCTGCAGTTGCTGCGAGCGGCGCGGTGAACCCGGTGGCGCAGGTGTCGGTGGGCACGCAGGTGAGTGGCCAGATTCGTGACCTGCTGGTGGACTTCAATTCCGAGGTCAAGGCCGGGCAGCTGCTGGCCCGCATTGATCCGGAAACTTTCGAGTACCGGGTGCGGTCTGCTCAGGCCGATGTGGATGCCGCCCGTGCTGCGGTGTTGACCGCGCAGGCCAATCAGCTCGCCGCACAAACCCAGGTTTCGCGCGCGCAGGTGGATCTGGACGAGGCACGGCGCGACTATGACCGCAAGCAGAGCCTGGTCGAAAAGCAATTCATAGCCCAAAGCGAGGCCGACAAGGCCCGCGCCTTGGTGAACACGAGCGTGGAAGCGCTCAAGGCCGTTCAGGCCCAGGTGGGGGTGTCAGAGGCCCAGGTCAAAACCGCGCAGGCCAATGTGGCCCAGCGGAACGCAGCGCTGGCGCAGGCCCGCATTGATCTGGACCGCACCCGCATTACCTCGCCGGTGAACGGCATTGTGATCAAGCGTGCGATTGAACGTGGGCAGACCGTGGCCAGCAGTCTGCAGGCGCCCGAGCTGTTTGTGATTGCACAAAATTTGCAGGACATGCAGGTGGAAGCTGCCATTGACGAGAGCGATGTGGGCCGCCTCAAGGCCGGGCAAAAAGCCAGCTTTACGGTGGATGCGTTTCCGGGTCAAACCTTTGAAGGCGAGATTCGCCAGGTGCGCAAAGCTGCGCTCAATGTGGCCAATGTGGTGACCTATGTGGCGGTGGTGGGCTTTTCTAACGAGGGCGGTCGCCTGCTGCCCGGCATGACCGCCAATGTGCGCGTAATAACCGACCAGAGCGACAGCGTGCTCAAGGTGCCCAATGCCGCCTTGCGCGTGCGTATCGCGGGCGTGGAGCCCGCTCAGGCAACACAGCCTGCCGCCTCTGCTTCGGCTCCGGACCGTGTGCCGGCCAAGGCTACAAGCCGCACATCCACCCGTGGCCGCATCTTTGTGCTGGACGCCGAGGGTAAGCCTAAAGCGCTGAATGTGCGCCTGGGCATTACCGATGGCAGCAACACCGAATTGCTGCTGGCCAACGACAGCCCGCTGGCCGCGGATTTGAAAGAGGGTGCCGAGATCATTGTGGGTACCAAGATGCCCGGATCAATGGCCAGCACGGGCGCCAGGCCCGCTGGCAACTCGCCACGCCCGCTGTTCTGATGGCTATGGAGCTGCGGGATGGCACCCTGATTCAGGCGCGCAACCTGACCAAGACCTACTGGATGGGCACGCCCGCGCAGCACGCCGCAGGTGGCGGGCAAACGGTGCACGCCCTGCGCGATGTGTCGCTGGACATCGAGAAGGGCGATTTTGTTGCCATCATGGGTGCGTCGGGTTCGGGCAAGTCCACGCTGATGAACATTCTGGGTTGCCTCGATTTGCCAACCGAGGGTCGTTACTGGCTGGCCGGTGAAGAGGTGGAGAACCTGGCCCCGGACGAACTGGCCTCCATTCGCAACCGGCGTATTGGCTTTGTGTTTCAGCAGTTCAATTTGTTGCCCCGCACCAGTGCGCTGGAAAACGTCGAGCTGCCCATGGTGTATGCCGGTATCAAGACGGTCGAGCGGCGGGAACGTGGACAGGCCGCGCTGGCACGCGTGGGCCTTGCGGAGCGCGGCGAGCACACGCCCTCCGAACTGTCGGGCGGGCAGCAGCAGCGCGTGGCCATTGCGCGGGCGCTGGTGAACAGCCCGCAACTGATTCTGGCCGACGAGCCCACCGGTGCACTGGACTCCCAGACCAGCAACGACATCATGGCGCTGCTGACCGAACTCAATTCGCAAGGCATGACGGTGGTTCTGGTCACGCACGAGAACGACATTGCCGCATGGGCGCGCCGCAAGATGGTTTTCAAGGACGGCCGGATCGTGGAGGACCTGCGGCAATGAACCTGTGGGCACCCGTTCGTCTGGCCTTGCGCGCGCTGGCGGCCAACACGATGCGCAGCATTTTGACCATGCTGGGCATCATCATTGGCGTGGCGGCCGTCATCACCATGATTGCCGTGGGCGGCGGTGCGACGCAGCGGGTGCAGGAGCAGATGAAGGGGCTGGGCTCCAACATCATGCTGGTGCTGCCCGGAGGGGTGTCGCAAGCCGGTGTGCGTCTGGGTGCACAAACCCGCCAGCGCCTGACCGAGGAAGACGCGCTGGCCATTGCACTGGACATTCCCGAGGTGCAGGTGGCCGCGCCCACCTCGCGCACCACCGGTCAATTGGTGTTTGGCAATACCAACTGGGGCACCAGCATCATCGGAGTCAACAACGACTATCTGGAAGCGCGGGACTGGCCCCTGGCCAGCGGGCGTCTGTTTGATGCTGCGGAGTTGTCGGGCTCGGCCAAGGTGGCGTGGATCGGTGCCACCGTGGCACGTGAGTTGTTTGGCGACCAGGACCCGGTGGACCAGATGATTCGGGTGCGCAATATCCCGATGACGGTGATTGGCGTGCTGGCGGCCAAGGGGCAAAACTCGATGGGGCAGGACCAGGATGACGCCATCATGATTCCGCTGGGGACCCTGCGCAACCGCATCTGGGGGGGCGATGCCACCAGCCGTCTGAAACGGGTGGGCGCCATCTCGGTGAAGGTGCGCGATGGGCAGGACATGAAGGCGGTGGAGGAAAGCATCAAAGACCTGCTGCGCCAGCGCTTCAAAGTGCAAAGTGGTGGCGAAGACCCGTTTCAGGTGAAAAACCTGACCGAGATTTTGCAGGCCCAGGAAGAGTCCAGCCGCATCATGACGCTGCTGCTGGCCGCGGTGGCGGGTATCAGCCTGGTGATCGGCGGCATTGGCATCATGAACATCATGCTGGTGAGCGTGACCGAGCGCACCCGCGAAATCGGGTTGCGCATGGCGGTGGGTGCCAGGGGCCGAGACATCCTGGCGCAGTTTTTGATTGAGGCCGTCACGCTGAGCCTGATTGGCGGCGCGTTGGGTGTGGTGCTGGGTGCCATAGCAACCTGGGCCGTGGGCAACTTTGCGGGCTGGCAGGTGAGCCTGAGCGCCAACTCGATTGTGTTGGCCGTGGGCTTTGCCGGTTTCGTGGGGATTTTCTTTGGCTATTACCCCGCACGTCGGGCGTCAAAGCTGCTGCCGATTCAGGCTTTGCGCTATGAATAAGTGAGCTACTTACGCAGATAATACGGGGGCTACAGCCCTTTTTAACCTGGAGAATTTGTTTTGGATATTGTTTTGCTGATCAAGGCCGCCATCATGGGCATCGTCGAGGGCCTGACGGAATTTTTGCCCATCTCCAGTACGGGTCACCTCATCCTGGCCGGTGCTTTGCTGGGCTTTGATGACGAGAAGGCCAAGGTGTTTGATATCGCCATCCAGACCGGTGCCATTTTCGCTGTGGTGATGGTGTATTGGCAAAAAATCCGTTCGACGCTGGTGGGCTTGCCCACACAGAAGTCAGCGCAAAAGCTGGCGTTGAATGTACTGATTGCCTTCATTCCTGCCGTCTTGCTGGGTCTGTTGTTTGGCAAGGCCATCAAGGCGCATCTGTTCACGCCGGTCGTCGTGGCCACGACGTTCATCCTGGGCGGCTTCATTATTTTGTGGGCTGAAAAACGGCAGGCAGCGGGTGGCAATGCGGTGCATGTCACCGATGCCGACGACATGACCTGGAAAGACGCACTCAAGGTCGGTTTGGCGCAATGTCTCGCCATGATTCCCGGCACCAGCCGCAGCGGTGCCACCATCATCGGCGGCATGTTGCTGGGCTTGTCACGCAAGGCGGCCACCGACTTTTCCTTCTACCTGGCCATTCCCACGCTGATTGGGGCGGGGGTGTACAGCCTGTACAAGGAACGCGCGTTGCTCAGCATGGCCGACGTGCCGCTGTTCACCGTGGGGCTGGTGTTCTCGTTTCTGAGCGCCTGGCTGTGCGTGCGCTGGCTGTTGCGCTTTATTGCCACCCACAGCTTTGTGGGCTTTGCCTACTACCGCATCGCCTTCGGTGTGGTGGTGCTGGCCACCGCGTGGAGCGGCGCCGTGCAATGGGTGGCTTGAGAAACGTCAACCGGCAGGGTTGCCCGCCATATTGAGGATGGCGGCCTCAATGGCAGCCGCGGTGGCCACCGGTTTTTCCATGGGAAACAGGTGGCTTCCATCGAGCATCATGGTGCGGCCCTTGGTGACTTTTTCAGTCATGGCCATTCCAACCTGCTTCATCTCGTGCGAGGCGCGCCCACCAATAAATGACACCGGGCATTTCACCGGGTGGCGGGCCAATAGGCGGTCCAGGTTGTCGGGCAGGGTGTTGTAGAACTGGGTCTCCACATGGCGGTCAAAACTCAGCACCCGCTTGCCATCCGCCTCCACGGTTCCGTAGGTCACGTAGTCCATCAGAATGGCGTCGTCCCACTTGGCAAAAGCCTTCTTGTGGCGAAAGTGTTCATACGCCGCCTGCACCGTGGGCCAGCTGTTGCGCCGGGCGCGGCTGACCGCACCGGGCGAGAAGGAGCCCATCATCTGGGTCGTCTTCATCACCCCGACCGCGGTGGAGCGCCAGCCGCCCAGAATGGGCGAGTCAATCAACACGACGCCTTTGGCCAGCTCCGGATTGCGGGCTGCCGCCATCAGGCTCAAAAAACCGCCCAGCGAGTGACCTGCCAGCCAGGCAGGTTCGCCGGCCTTGGCCACCGTTTCCTGTGTGAAGTCGATGAGCTGCTGCACCACGTGGGGCCAGTTATTGCTGACCGGGTAACGCGGGTCATGGCCCAGTTTCTCGATCGCCTTGACAGTGAAGCCGCGCGAACGCAGGTTCTTGAAAAGCACTTTGTAGGTGCTGGCGGGAAAGCTATTGGCGTGAGAGAAAACGATCAGTGTCATGGTGTGTGCGCTTAGATCAGTTTTTCTTGCGGCGTGGTGATTTTTTTCAGGGGCAGGCTGCGGTTGGAGGGCACCATCAGCGGCACGTCGGTCTGGCCGCCATCCCACATGGGGTCTTCAATGCTGTCAAACACTTCACGCAGCTTCTGCCCCCAGCTGCCGTGCAGCATCTGGAAGTAGGGATTGCGCTCGTCAATGCACACCACCTTGTCGGTCTGAAACTGGTTGACTTCGTAGACCACCATGTCCAGCGGCAGGCCGACTGACAGGTTCGATTTGAGGGTCGAGTCCATCGACACCAGCGCGCATTTTGCGGCTTCGTCCAGTGGGGTATGGGGGGTGATCACGCGGTCGAGCACAGGTTTGCCGTATTTGGACTCACCGACCTGGAAGTAAGGGGTTTCCGGCGTGGCCTCAATGAAGTTTCCCGCGGAGTACACCTGAAACAGGCGCATGCCTTCACCCTTGATCTGGCCGCCAAAAATCAGCGACACATTGAAGTCGACTCCCGCCTGCTTGAGCGACACCGCGTCGCGTTCATAGACCTTGCGGATGGTGGAGCCGAGCACGCGCGCGGCGTCGAACATGCTCTTGGCGTTCCAGATGGTGATGCCTTCGTCTTCGTCATGGTCCTTGAGCTTTTCCACCTGCAGGATTTCACGCACGGCCTGCGAAATGCTGAGGTTGCCCGCCGAGAGCAGGACCATGAAGCGGTCGTCGGGTTTCTCGTACACGATCATTTTGCGGAAGGTGCTGATCTGGTCGAGGCCGGCGTTGGTGCGGGAGTCGGAGAGGAACACCAAGCCGGCGTTGAGTTTGATGGCGACGCAGTAGGTCATTTCTTGGTCAGTAGGTGCAAACCCTAGAGTGTATCGGGGTGGGGGTGTGTCTTGCGCGGGGGGGTGTGGACGCGCCTTTGGCGCTGCACACCCGGGTTGCCCCTCGTTCGGGAGGCCGTCTTGCTTCGGCTGCTTGAAAGCAGGGCGGTCGAGTCCTGACTTTTGTACGCGCGAGAGAGGGGGCGGGGTGATTGCCGGGGGGCGATTTTAAAAAGCAAGGCGCATGAGCCCCCGGCAATCACCCCTCCCCCGACCGCGCCCGGAGAAAATCCCCCAAGCCGTCAGACCTTACCAGCCAGAGCCTTGAGCTGATACAAAGCCTCCAAAGCTTCCCGCGGGCTCAATGCATCGGGGTTTAGGGCTGTAACCCACGTATCTACTGCGCTGGCAGCTATGGTTTCTGTAGCGGGTGGCGGAGCAAACAGGTCCACTTGCCGCTGCGATTCCGAGGCTTGTGACTCCAAAGCCTCCAGTGCATGGCGCGCATGGTTCAGCACTGCAGCAGGCATTCCTGCCAGCCGGGCCACCTGAATACCGTAGCTTTTGCTGGCCGGGCCACTCTCAATCGCGTGCAGAAACACAATGTCGCGGCCCGACTCGGCGGCGCTCACATGCACGTTGACCGCGCTGTGGTGCGTGGCCGGGAACTCGGTCAGCTCAAAGTAGTGCGTGGCAAACAGCGTGAAAGCCTGCGTTTTGTCATGCAATTGGGTGGCAATGGCAGAGGCCAGCGCCAAGCCGTCAAAGGTGGATGTGCCGCGGCCTATCTCGTCCATCAGCACCAGCGAATGGGGCGTGGCGGCGTGCAAGATTTGCGCGGCTTCGGTCATCTCCATCATGAAAGTGGACTGGGCGTTGGCCAGGTCATCGGCCGCGCCAATGCGGGTGTGGATGGCGTCGATCGGCCCCAGGCGGCACGCGCTGGCCGGCACGTAGCTGCCCACACTGGCCAGCAACACGATCAGCGCCACCTGGCGCATGTAGGTCGATTTACCGCCCATGTTGGGGCCGGTGATGATTTGCATGCGCTGTTTGGGCCCCAGTCGGGTGTCATTGGCAATGAAGTTGCCGCTGCTCAGGCTGGCCAGGCGCTCTTGCACGACGGGGTGGCGGCCTTGGGTGATGTCGATGCAGGGCTCCACCACAAATTGCGGTGCGCACCAGTTCAGCGTCAGCGAGCGCTCGGTCAGCGTGCACAGCACAT
>Ga0105047_10014875_pt1 | contig 12307 bp, 14 predicted proteins | sample MAT04_FD_78384 | JGI IMG/M metagenome (GOLD analysis project Ga0105047, IMG submission 78384) | Freshwater microbial communities from Lake Fryxell liftoff mats and glacier meltwater in Antarctica - MAT-04 (megahit assembly) | ecosystem: Environmental > Aquatic > Freshwater > Ice > Liftoff... | reverse complement strand
CGGGGCGATCCAGGTGTCGATGGTGGGGCACACGGCGGTGTATTACCGTCCGAGTCCGGACCCGGAGAAACGCAAGCTGGTGTTGCCGAGGGCGAAGTCCGCGGAGCCCGACGGTAGGGTTTAGTCCGGCCGAAAGCCAGCTTCGCCTACCAGGGATACCAGCGCCCTGCGGATCCTGGACGCTCGACGTTAAGCGGCTGAGGCGATGTTTCTCAGCCGCTTACCCGAGATGGGCAACCGCGGATCGTCGCCTTCGGTGCCACCTACCGGGTCGTCACCCTCGAAATCGGTGCCGTGGTCCTCGAGCGCGCCGAACAGTATCGATAAAACGGCCTCCAACCGACCTCCGAAGCCTCTACCGAAGCCCCCGAGCCCGCCATCTGGCTCACCATCGGCTCCGTCCTGGTCCTGCTGCTCTACGACAAACCCTCCACCCAAACCGGCCCCGCCCAGCCTATCCGAAGCCCTCGACCCCAACGAGTGGCACTGGCAACGTCATAGCGCGCGGCGAGTGCGGCGGGTTGCGTGGCGACCCAGAGGGCGACTTGGGGACGAAGCGGGCTGGTCTTTTGGCCATCGCTTCGAGCTTTGCCGTGCCGCCGAAGAGGTAGGGCTGCGGGCCATGGAGCCACAGGACCCAGCTATCGGGCGCGGCCGCCTAGAAGGCCTTTTCGAGGGCGGGGCCGTTGTCGGCGCCGCCTTTGAAGGAGAGGGTCCCGCTGTCTTTGCCGCCCGCGGCCCAGAGGCGCACCGGCAGCCGCTGCCGCCATTTTTGCAGGGCGGCATCGATCTCCGCGCGATGGGGGCTTCATCCATTCGGAGCCGTCGACCACGACCAGTAGCTCGCGGGGGGCGGGGATGGGGGAGCGCGTGGCGGTAATTGAGGGAGCGCCATCGCTGACGGTGGCGGAGTGGAGGAGCGTCTGGTGGGGCGCGAGCGCGAGCACCGGTTCAAGCGAACGGCCGAAGTTGTGCTCGGTGATGCGTGGTAAGACGAGCGAAGGTGCGGCGATGGAGAGGCGGATGCACTCGCGGCCTTGGGCGGGGATGGGGAAGCATTGGACGAAGACTTCGTCCGGGCCGGCCCAGGTGACCAGAAGCGGGTCTCGCCGTTGGACGATGGCGACCTTGCGGTAGGCTTCTCGGACCACGCTGGTGCCGCCAAAAGCCGCTTCGCGCGGTTCGTCATCGATCCACAGGGTGACGCCATTACGGCGGTTTGCGAAGGCAGCGCGATGCGAAAGCGGGCCTCTTCGGCTTGCAGGCCGCTGTTGACAAACTTGAAGTCCCAGCGGAGTTGGGCGGCAGCGGTGTCGGGCCCGGTGGCCTGGCACCAAGTCTCAAAAAGATGATAGTAGAGCGATTGCACAAGTCAACATGAAACTCTTAGACGAAATAGTCGATCTTTCATCGGGAGATGCAGCAGCCGTGTCCACGATCTTGCGAACATAGCGGGCCTTGCTCTTTGTCCCGCGGTCATGATAGTGATAGTCCCCGCATGACGAAAACAATTTGCCTGATGCTTCTCACCCTTGCCGCCCTGCCGGCCGCCAACTCGGCGGGCACCCAAGTCAGTGCCGCCATGGAAGAGTTCCGCCAGGCGATGCTGCACCGGGACCGGGCCGCCCTCAACCGCCTCACCAGTGACGACCTTTGGTATACGCACTCGGCCGGAAGCAACGAGTCCAAGGCCCAGTTTGTGGAGTCGATTGCTTCTGGTAAGTCGGTGGTGCAGAAGCTCGAGTTTTCCGCGCCGGCCGTCCACATTTATGGCGACACCGCGCTCTACAAATGCCGTGTAGACCTGTGGCACAGCCCGACCGATATTGTGCACATGGACATTCTGCATGTGTGGGTGAAATCGGCGGGCAGTTGGAAGTTAGTGGCGCGTCAGGCTACCCGGTTGGCGAAGTAGATCAGCCTAACTATTCTCGAGCAAGTGACCCAGCCGGGTCTTCTTGGTGCGCATGTACGCTTCTCTCGACGCCAAGGCCGGCATTTCGATGGGGACCCTCTCCGCGACCTCAATCCCCGCCCGGTTTAAGGCGGCGATTTTGTCCGGGTTGTTCGACATAAAGCGGACAGCGCGCAGGCCGAAGTGGCGCAGGATGGCGGCGGGCATGGCGAAGTTCCGAAGGTCGGCTTCGAAGCCCAGGGCTTCGTTGGCTTCGACGGTGTCGGCGCCCTGGTCCTGCAAGGCGTAGGCGCGGAGCTTATTCATCAGGCCGATGCCGCGGCCTTCCTGGTGCTCGTAAATCAACAGTCCGCGGCCCTCTTCGGCCAGGCTTTCGAGGGCGGCGGTGAGCTGATTGCGGCAGTCGCAACGCAGGCTGTGGAGCACGTCGCCGGTGAGGCACTGGGAGTGAATGCGAACCAGCGGGGGAGGGCCGGTGATGTCGCCCATTACGAGGGCGAGGCACTCTTCGAGCCGTCCATCGGCGAAGTGACCTTCGAAGCCGTGGATGCGAAACTGGCCGAATTCGCTGGGGAAATCTGCCTCGGCCACTAAGTCGAGGCGAAGCTGTGGAGTGCTCAAACCTTCAGTTTACAGCGCTTTGGCATAGACTGGGGACAAGAGTGTCGCAGCAGATCCTATATACGCTGCTCTTGAAGCTGGCCGCCGCCGCCTCGATCGCGAGTGTGTTGGTGCGCCTGGGCGCGTTCCAGCGCATGTTATTGCGCGAGGAACGCACCGTGAAAGAGCGCTTCTTGATGGCGCTCGCCTTCGGGGGCATTTTCGGTGCCGGGTCGGCCACGCGCATCCTCACGGGCACTTACCAGGCGGCTGACATTGCCCTGGCGGGCAGTCTGCTAGCGGGCGTACTCGGCGGCTACTTTACGGGCCTGCTTGCCGGCATTATCACCTCGTTGCCGGGCATGCTGAACCATGAGCTGATGTCGATGCCCTTCTATGCCGGCGTCGGCGTGATGGGCGGCCTGCTGCGAGACCTGGCCCCGGATCCTGAAGAGATCTGGCGATTCTCCCCATTTTTCGACACCATCACCCTCTACCGCCTCTTTCGCGACCCGGGCGACCGTACCCGTCGCGCTTTTCAGTTTCTCTTCCTGGCGACGATTCTCTTGTGTGCCTTCCTTGGACTCACCGCTGAGCGGGTCTTCGGCACGCGCAACTTCTATACGCCGTTCACCGAAATCGATCCCAGCCTCCCCGGGTTGGTCGTTTTTTCTACTTTCGCGCTGTCGGTGCTTTGCACGGCGCTGCCACTCAAGATCTGGAACTCGTTCCGCACCGAGCGCAAACTGGAGGCTCAGCAGCGGCTGGCCACCGAAGCTCGGCTGCGGGCACTCACTTATCAGATCAATCCGCACTTTCTTTTCAACACGCTGAATTCGGTCTCGGCTTTGATTCGGAGTAACCCGAACGAGGCCCGCCAAGTGGTTTCGAAGCTTTCGAACATTCTGCGGCGTCTGTTGCGAAAAACGGCACACCTGACGACGCTTCGCGAAGAACTGGCTTTTATTGACGACTATTTGGCAATTGAGATGGTCCGTTTTCGGGAGAAATTACGATTTGAATGCGAGATTGCGCCCGAGACGCTCGATTTTCAGGTACCGTGGATGCTGTTGCAGCCGCTGGTGGAAAACTCTATCAAGCATGGCCTGGGGCCAAAGCTTGAGGGGGGCACAATTCGTATCCGCAGCCGAATGGTGAAACACAGGTTACAATTGACCATCGAAGACGATGGCGTGGGAATTCCCGAGAGCAGCTTGCAGGATTTGCTGGGCCAGGGAATCGGCGTTAGCAACGTGAACGAAAGATTGAAAGTAATCTTCGGTGAGCATTACCGGATGGACGTCGATAGCAAGCCGGGCGAAGGCACGCGCTTCGAGATCGAGATTCCGGAATACCAGCCGGCGTTGGCCAAAATGGGCTAAACGGACGGGCTGAATTTGGATATGAGGTGCACTTGAGCGAGCTGAATCTGTCTGTGTTGGCCTACAGGGCCGACCACTTTCACAAGACCATCTCCGACCGGACGCGCAAAGTTTATGACCGCGTGGCTGCGGTGTATCCGGCGTCGACCTTCTTTTTTCACTCGAAGGCCCACCGGATGGCGCTGGATATGAGTGAGATCCGCAATGGCGATCAGGTGCTCGAGGTGGCTACCGGGTCAGGCGAAATGTTCCGCCGGCTGCTGAAGCGCAACCCCGACGGGCTGACTGTCGGCTTCGATTTGTCACCTAACATGGCCGCCTTTACCGAGCGCCGGGTGCGGCGCGAATTCCCCGATGCGCGCATGTTGCTGCAAGCCGTCGACGCCCGTCACATGCCCTTTCGCGATGCGTCGTTTGACCATGTGGTCTCTTGCTATCTGTATGAGTTGCTCGACCACGACGACATCCACAAGACCTTGCGGGAGATCCGCCGCGTGCTGAAGCCTGGGGGCCGCCTGACGGCGATTCTGATCGGCCAGAATGACACCATGTTTCGCGAAGGTTACAAAGTCTGCGGGCGTCTGGTGCCCGCTTTCTGGGGTCGCCTGGTGTCAAATCGCATGCCCGCGTGGGTGGAACAGTCGGGTTTTCTGATCGAGAAGGACCGTTCCACCCGCCAAGGTTTTTATCCTTCGCGCGTCCTGGTGGCGAAGCGATAGGCCGCCGGATATACTGAAGAGAATTCGGCGTAAAATTTTCAGGGGACATCGGGTACCGCAAACCGCGCGGCCGGCGTCAGATCTTGTGGCCGTGAATGTGTTTGAGATTGCGAAGGAGTGTTCGACATGGTGAAGCGTCTGTTGGTATTGATGGTTTTGGGTGGTTTGGCGATGGCGGGGACGATGTTGGCCCAAGCGAAGTTGGCTATCATCGACCTGCAAAAGGCCGTCCTCAACACGTCCGAGATTAAGAAAGCTCAAGCCGATCTCGAAACCAAGTTCCGTCCGCGGCAGCAGTCCATGGCGAAGCTGGAGCAGGACTTGGCGCAGATCCAGAATCAGTTGAAGACCGGCGCCGCGAAAATGACCCAGCAGCAGGCCGAAGACCTGCAAGGTACCGGCACTCGTAAGCAGCGCGAACTTCAACGCCTCGGCGAGGACCTCCAGGCCGATGTCGACCGCGAACGTAACGACATCCTGCAACGCAGCGGCCAGCGTATGACCGAAGTGGTGAAAAAGCTCGCCGAAGAAAAGGGCCTGGACGTGGTGATCGAAGCCTCGAACGCCATCTTCTTCAAGCCTGTCTTCGACATCACCGGCGACGCCACCGTTGCCTACGACAAAATCTACCCCGCCGCGAAGTAAGTCTGTTATGGCAGGTTACCTCGAGAACTACGGCGCCGGCGAAGCGAAGCGCGAAGGACTCGTGAAGTGGAGCGTCATCGCCGGGATTTGCGTCTTGTTGCTTTCGGTCGGGTTGTTTTATTCCTTCCGCCATTACCGGGAACGCCAAGCGCTCGGGAACTTCCTGGAAGCCCTGGAAAAGAAAGACTATAAGGGAGCCTACGCCACCTTCGGCTGCACGGACTCTAACCCTTGCCGCTACTTCCCATATGCGACATTTCTGAATGACTTTGGCCCGGAGGGCGTCTACAAGAATCCGGCGGGTGTCAAGATGACCCAGAAATGGTCCTGCGTGGGGGGCATCATCCGGGTGCTCGACTTCGGCGGGAACAACGAAGTGGACCTGCTGATCGACTACGACAAGCATTTAGTGGCTTACGCCCCGCCGCGCAACATGTGGCGTGGCTGTACGGTTCTGCCGTAATTTCTGGCCGCTCGTGTCGGCAGTAGCGCCAGTCGCTGACCTCCAATTCTTCGGCGGAGCCTCGCGCATACTCTGCTTCACCACTGCTTCACCACTGCTCCACCACTGCTCCACAGGAAGAGTTCAGCGCCTTCCCGATGCAAGCGATCCAGTGTCAATAGTGTGAGGCCATGTTCCCAGGCCGTGGCGGCCTTTGCCGCGCATTTCCCGCCCGATACCCGCAGTGTGTTTCGCCGTAGATCACGGCATTCAGAAATACGTTCGGGCTGGATTGAATGGCTTTGGTTACTCCGGCATTAGCGCGGAAAAATCCGGACAATGCCGAGTTGTCGATTAGCAGGCCGTTCATGCCCAGGGGGCTTTCCAGCGCGTTCCTGCCTCGTCGGTCCAACTATCGGGCTCGATCTGGCGCTGTTCGGCCAATACGGTGTCAAACTCATCGGCCTCCGCTTTGGTCCAGACTCCGCAGAGGTGATCCAGATCATGGTAGGTCCGGTTCTTTGCCGGCCGGATCGTTTCGCTCAACAGCCGGATGACTGCCTGGTTTAGGCTCACGCCGTCTTTTTCGGCCCGTTGGCGAAAGGCGGAGTCGATTTGCGGGGGGAGGTTTCTGAGAGTGATGGCACCCATGTTGGAAGTACAGCAATTGGCGATGCAGTTTGAGGCGAGAAAGTGATGAATTATCGGTCTGCGAAAATCAAAAAGCTAACCTCCAGCCAAACTATTGATAATAAGTAACTTAGAATCGAGTCAGACTCAATCCTAAAGCCCTTGGAATCAGGCTCGGGGCGGGAAATGGGCTATGAGGCTTGGCTTTCCCCCAGAACTCGGCTGAGCGGAGTACCATAAAGATCGTCACCGACTTTTTGCGCTTACCGCGCGTCTTCTAACACGGAGCCCAGATTTTGATCTTTCGCGAAGTCGAAGATCGCGACCTTATCTTGCAAACCAGAAAAGGAAAGGTGGAGGCCTATAACCTCCTCATTTCCCGCTGGGAGAAGCGTATCTACAACTACGTCCTCCGGCTGGTGCGCAATCGTGAGGACGCCCTCGATCTGACCCAGGACGTGTTCATGAAGGCGTACCAAAATATGAACAAGCTCGACGATGTGGAGCGGTTTGGCCCTTGGCTGTTCCGCATCGCCCATAACGAGACGTTCTCCTTGTTGAGGCGGCATCGGCCGGACCGCGTGGAGCTGAACGAAGCCATCGCGGAGGACCCCGGTTCCTCCCCTTTTGAGAGTGGGGGAGGCCGGCTGTTGCCCCTCGAATTGTCCGTAGCGGTAACCGCGGCGCTCACGCGGCTGAAGCCGGAGCAGCGGGAAGTGGTGATGCTGAAGGTGTTTGAGGGCTTTAAGTTCGAAGAGATCGCCGAGATTCTTGAGACGCCCGTCTCCACCATCAAATCCCGCCTCTACACCGCATTTGACCTTTTGAAAGACGTATTAGCGCCAGCAGGCAAACAGTTGGGGAAGACGGTATGAGTGACATCGATTTAAAAGCTTATCTGTTCGGCGAATTGGCCGAAGAAGAACGACGCCGGGTAGCGGCGCAGCTCGAGAAAGACCCGGCCCTGAGGGCGGAGTACGCCCGGCTCGAACAGACGCAAGCCATGCTCGGCTTCGTTCAGGACGAAGAGCTGCCCCGGCGGATCGCTTTCGTTTCGGACAAGGTATTTGAGCCATCGTGGTGGCAACGCTTCCTGGCGTCGGGTCCGCAATTGGGCTTTGCTTCGGCGGCTTTGCTCGCGCTCGCGATGGTCGGCCATGGCTGGCTGTCGCGGCCTGTGACGGCGCCGGTGATGCAAGCGGCGAGGCTCGACGAAGCGGTCGTCCGCCAAGTGGTGGCGGTGGAAGTAAGTCAGCGTATGAATGACGTCCTGCGGCAAGTGAGTCACGCGCCCAACTCCGACTTGAAGACGGCCCAACTGATCGCCGTCGCGATGAAACAGGCCGAAAAGCGCGCCGAACTCGACCGCGCGGCCGACCGGCTTACGATCGAAGAGAATTTCAACTTACTCCGGCGCTTGATCAGCCGTGACCAAGTGGCCAGCTATCAGCGCCCGGCTGGTGAACGATGAAACGCCTCTTACTCGCTTGCCTGCTGGCCCTCCCGGCCTTTAGCGACAAACAAACCGTTGACCGCAACTTACTCGGGCAACTTGAGCAAAGCTGCAATAAGCGTATCGAAACTTTGTTTGACGACCCATACATGCTGCTCGGACTTACTCGCGGCGTCTATCTCGAAGGCTATGGCGTGGTGCTCTCGGCTGAAGTGAACCTGGCGATTACGCCCGGCGCTACGCCGTTTCGCATGGCCATGACGGACGAAGAAAAGGCCGCTTTGCGCAAAAAGAAGCTCGACCGTTTGCCGGGCCTCAAACAAGCCATGCGCGAAGTGTTGATGGCCTCGGCTAAAACTTTGCAGCCCATGCCGGGCAGCGAGCGAGTGGTTCTGGCGGTCACGCTTTTGAACCGCTCTTTCGAGCAGACCCAGGGCCTGCCCTCGCAAATCGTCATGCATGCCCCGAAACAAGCGTTAGCGATGGGTGCGGCGGCGATCCAAGTGCGGGAGTACTAAGTGCGCCTGGGCGAGTTACTGCTCGAGCGTAAATTCATCAACGGCGATGACCTCGAACGCGCGCTCGAAATTCAAAAAGAACGCGGCGAGAAGTTGGGGAAAATTCTCGTCGACCTGGGTTTCGCCGCCCAACGCGATGTTTTGGCCACTTTGGCTTGGCAGTTGAACGTCCCTCTGGTGACCCTGGATGGGCCGCTGCTGGTGACTCCCGAAACCGAGAAGCTTTCGGCGAGATTTCTGCGACAATCTCTCGTGCTGCCGATCGCCCAGGACGATGCCGGGCTTATTTTGGCGATGGCCGATCCGCTCGACTTTGAGACGCTGTCGGTGGTGCGCGCCACTACCGGCCTGCGCGTGCGACCGGCACTCGCGGCGGAAGGCGAATTGAGCGAAGCGCTCGATAAGTATTACGGCGAATCGGCCAAGCGCGACGGCGACTTTGAGGGTGACGGCCAGGAAGCCGCGGCCGACCTCGAGCAACTGCGTGACATGGCTAGCGAAGCGCCCGTGATTCGCTTGGTGAATGCCACCATCGCTGCGGCCGTCGAAAAGCGCGCTAGTGACATTCACATCGAGCCTTTCGAGAAAGAGTTCCGCATTCGTTTTCGCATCGACGGCGTGTTGCAGGAACAGGAACTGCCGCCGAAGGAGATGAAAGCCGCCATCATCTCGCGCGTCAAGCTGATGGCCAAGCTCAATATCGCCGAGCGCCGCTTGCCGCAGGATGGCCGCATCAAGATCAAGGTGCTGGGCCGCGAAGTGGACTTGCGCGTTTCTACTTTGCCCACGCTTTACGGCGAAAGCGTCGTGATGCGTTTGCTCGACCGCTCGCAGGGCGACTTTTACGACTTACAAAGCCTCGGCTTTGACCAGCACATGCTGGATCGCATGACTTACTACACCTCGCTGCCGCATGGCATTCTCTTTGTTACTGGACCCACGGGTAGCGGTAAGTCGACGACGCTCTACTCGGCGCTCAAGCGCATCAACCAGCCGGACAAGAAAATCATTACGATTGAAGATCCGGTGGAATACCAGATGGACGGCATCAACCAGATCCACGTCAATCCGCAGATTGGCCTTACGTTTGCGTCGGGCTTGCGGCACATCGTGCGTCAGGATCCGGACGTGATCATGGTGGGCGAAGTTCGCGACCGCGAGACGGCTGACGTGGCGATTCGTTCGGCCCTTACCGGCCACTTTGTATTCTCCACCCTGCACACCAACGACGCGCCCAGTGCCATCACGCGGCTGACCGACATGGGAGTCGAGAACTATCTGATTTGTTCGTCCCTGGTCAGTGTACTGGCGCAACGCCTGGTGCGTAAGATCTGTCCTCGATGTAAGCAGCCGGCCGGTAAACATCTTACTCCTACCGGTGACGAGATCGACGTCTTTAAGGGCCAGGGTTGCGAGTACTGTGTCGGGACAGGCTATCGGGGCCGGCTGGGAATTTTTGAGTTGATGGAGATGAACGAAGAGATTCGTCGCCTGATTATGCGCAATTCCGATGCCAGCATCCTGGTGGATGCGGCGCGCCGCAACGGGATGCGCAGTTTGCGTGAAGATGGCTGGCAAAAAGTGGCCGCCGGCGTGACCACCGCCGAAGAAGTAACTCGCGTGACGCAGGAATTCTAAGTTGACAAGCTTCTACTTCAAAGCCGTCGCCCCCGATGGGCAAGTCCGTACCGGATCTTTTCCGGCCGAAACCGACAAGCGCGTTGCCGCGGAATTGCGCCGGCAGGGACTTACTCCGGTCTATATCGGCGCATCGCCGCAACGCTCAGCCTTTGATTTGAAGATGCCCGAGTTTGGCGGCGGCCGTCGCAAGAGCGTGTTGTACTTCACGCAGGAGTTAGCCACGCTTCTGAGCGCCGGGGTGCCGCTCGATCGGGCGCTTTCGATTTCGAACGAATTGACCGAACAGAAGTCCTTTCAAGCTGTCGGCGCCGAAGTGCTGCGGGCGATCAAAGGTGGCAAGACGATGGCCGACGCTTTGGCGGCCCATCCAGATTACTTCAGTGAAATCTACGTCAACATGGTGCGGGCCGGCGAAGCCTCGGGCCAGTTACAAACGATGTTTGAACGTTTGGCCGAGTTTGAGAAGACCCGTGACGAGTTACGCGGATACGTGGTGTCGGCCCTGGTCTATCCCGCGCTACTGGCTACGGTCGGCTTCTGTTCGGTCATTGTGCTGCTCTACTTTGTGGTGCCTCGCTTTGCGCAGGTCTTCCAAGAGTCGCGCATTGCCATGCCGCTGCCCACGCAGATCATGTTGCAGGTGAGTCTCTTCGTCCGGACTTACGGCTTATTCCTGCTGATCGTGGGCGCCGGTTCTCTCGCCTCCTTCCTCTATTACATCCGCACGCCGGAAGGGCGCTTGTGGTGGGATACGTCGCGTTTGAAGCTGCCGGTGTTGGGCGACGCGCTGCGCAAGATGGAGACGGCCCGGTTTGCGCGGGCAATGGGGACGCTGGTCGGCAATAGTGTACCGCTGGTGCAGTCCATTCAAATTGCCGGCGCCATCATGACTAACAAAGTGATGGCGAATGCCTTGGGCCCGGTGATGCAGGGCGTGAAGCGGGGCGAAGGTATTGCCACGCCGATCAAGCGCTCGGGAGTGTTTCCGTTGTTGGCGGGCCACTTACTCACCGTGGGCGAAGAGACGGGCCGCCTGGACGTGATGTTTCAGCGTATGGCCGAGATTTATGAGACCGAAACCAAGGCGGCGATCAAGCGATTTACTTCGCTGTTTGAGCCGTTGGTAATTTTGGTGATGGGCCTGATCATCGGGGTGCTGATTATCAGCATGTTGATGGCAATTACGAGTATCAATGAGGTGGCGATATGAGACGACGAGCTGGCAATAGCGGTGTGACGTTGATTGAAATGCTGGTGGTGGTCACTATCATCAGCGTGTTTTTGTTAGTGGTGGGCCCGAAGTTACTGGGCCAGGGCGATAAGGCCCGCCAGACGGCGGCCCGTCAACAGCTCCAGAGTTTTGAACAAATGCTGGCGGCTTACAAGCTCGACACCGGCACGTTTCCCTCGAATGAGACGGGATTGAAAGCCTTGCGCGATAAGCCGGCCAATGTGAATAACTGGAGCGGACCTTACAGTGCGAAGGAGATTCCTGTCGATCCGTGGGGCAACGGCTATCTCTATAAGTTCCCCGGTGAGCATGGTGACGAGCCGGATATCATCTGCCTCGGCGCCGACGGCCAGGCGGGCGGCGAGACCATCAATGCGGATATTGTGAGCTGGAAGTAGAGTAGCAGTTGAAGCCACAGGGGACCTTTCTCCGGCCGGTCAAGGGCCGCGTCCAGCTCACGAAACCCAATTGGATCCTTCCTGAGATCCCACTTTCCGGCGGGCAGACTGCCGTGGAGGCGCAAAGTGACAATAACCGGGTGGCCCACGAAGTGAAGATGGGGCAGGTGACGACGGTAGAAAGCCATGGCTACTTAAGAGTGGGTTTTCAGCGGGGAAGTTCTCATATATTTTTTCGTGAGAAAGATTTAATGAGGAAGACGGGCCGGGGGGCCCGTCCTACAAGGAGGGGCGTTACTCTCCTTGAGATGCTGGTGGTGGTGGCGATCGTCGCCATTATGATGGGCGTCAGTTACCCGTCGATCTCCGCCAGTGTGGACTCGGTCCGCCTAGCCACCGCCGCTGATTCGACTGCCGCCTTCCTCAACTCCGCGCTCAACCGCGCTGAGCAACGCCATCAGGTGCTGGAACTGACCATCGCCAAAAAACAGAACCAAATCGCCCTGCGCTCCGCTGACCCTACCTTTCTGCGTAAGCTCGAGTTGCCCAGCGGCATCCGCATCGGCGAGGTGTTACCTACGATCTTTGCGGGCGAAGAAGAGGCGCGGGTTTTCTATCTGATTCCCGGTGGCGCCGCGCCACGGGTAGGTGTGCAGTTAGTGAATATCCGCGGCGCTAAACGAACGGTTCGCGTTGACCCTATTACGGGTGCGCCGGAGATTGTGCGCGAATG
>Ga0105047_10014874_pt1 | contig 12307 bp, 12 predicted proteins | sample MAT04_FD_78384 | JGI IMG/M metagenome (GOLD analysis project Ga0105047, IMG submission 78384) | Freshwater microbial communities from Lake Fryxell liftoff mats and glacier meltwater in Antarctica - MAT-04 (megahit assembly) | ecosystem: Environmental > Aquatic > Freshwater > Ice > Liftoff... | reverse complement strand
GTCGAGCAGCTTGCAGACGGGGAACCGGAGTTCGCTCTCACAACCCCAGAGTGACTGCTCGAACCGGGCGGGTTGCCAACGGGCGTGGGCATCGGCCAGAATCGCCAGGCTGGCGACGGGGCGGTGGTAGCGCTGACAAATCCGGGAGTAATAGTCGAACATCCGACGCGGGAAGTCCGGGTCGCTCTGGGCCTGCACTTCCACATGCAACAGCACCCATTGGTCCTGGCCTGCCACTGAGCAGACCTGCACCAGCACGTCCACATTGCGGCGGCCCAGCTCCGAGCGGCGGACGATTTTCTGGAACTCCTTGCTAAGAAGTTGAGTGCCTTTGGCCCAGGCAATCTGCCGGGCGATCTTGGGAAAGCAAAGCTCCAGCGCCGGCTGGAAGTAGGTTTCCAGGATGTCTTTCCACGGACTGTCATAGTCGGCCGGCATAGGCGGCGGGGCGATCGGGGGCAGAGGGTGTCCCCAGTAGCCAGGGGCTTCTTCAAAGGCTGGTAGCTGACCCATGCTGAAAGCTGAAAATGAGAACCGAAGTTGACCGCAGACTACGCAGAGAACCGTTTCGCCGGCTTCCACCTGTTCCGGGGTTCCTTCTTGATGCGTTCTTTGGGTTCTTTGGGGCTATTCCACTTGGGTTTCGGAGGCCTGTGGCAGAAAAAGCTCGAAAGTCGAAAGTCGAAAACGCGTGGCCCTGTGCCCTTACCCTGTCGAGGCTCGCCGTAACGGGTTCCTTCTTCTTGCGCTTTCTGCGGTGCTCTTGGTGGCGATCCCATTGCGCCGGGGGGGCAGCGCAGGTCAGGCGCTTTCGAAAGCGGCGCTGCCGTGCGTGAACGCAAGGAGGTCCGTGGTGAGGGCGGCTTGGCGGTGAAGGCGTTTCAGTTCGGACTCGTCGCTCAGGACCGTGATTTGTTCTCGGAGGGCGTAGGATACCTCGCCAAAGCGGGCTTCCAAGATGTCGAGGATGTCCTCGCGCAGGGTCTGCACGCGGCCTTCTTGACGGCCCAAGAATTCGATGTTGGTGATGTAGGGCATGCGCTTTTTCCATTTCAAATTGCGCAACTCGCGCCGGAACTCAACGGTGAGTTCTTCGGGGAGCACGAGCAACCAGTCAATCAAGCGGTAAAGCTCGAGGATGTCCTGCTTGGTGTAGCCGCGTTCGCAAAGGCGACGGGCGAGTTCTCACTTCAGACTCTGCCGCTGGGGGAGGTCGGCGTGCGTGCGCTGGGTGGCGCGATGGGCGGCGATGACGACGGTGGCGGCATTGTGGGCCGCGCAAGCGTCGGCCAACGCGGGGTCAAGAGCATGACGGGAGGAGGGGAGAACCTGCGTCCTCAGCAGGCTGCCGCCCATGGCCGTTTGCCGACAGGAGCCAGCAAGACCAGAGGTCCGAACCAACATTTTGGGTGCATAACGCACGGGAACCCAGGGCCGAAATCAAAACGACCGCACGCGGCGATATTTCGTCAGGGTGCGGTCATCAGACGCGACCACGCAGTGAGAAGTCGTGGTGACCCCAAATGCAAGCCTGGAGACTGCACCGGGAAGGGGGGCGTCGCGTCAACGGGCAACGATTCAGAGCAAACGGCCAACCTCAAATTTTCAACCGTTTCTGCGTTGGCATCGGTGCTCAAGGGCGGACTCGAAGCTGACGAGTTCGCGGAGCAAGGCGTGGCAGCGGGAATAGGCGTCGTCACCCTCACCGGGCAACCGGCGATGGAGTTCCAATTCAGCCTCCCCGGTCGGAGGCGGTGAGTCGCCAGCGATCAGTCCCGCTTGACTCAGACGCCTCTGGGCAATGCGAACCTGGCAGGCAGGAATGGTGCCGCGGCCCGCTCGTGCATCGGCCAAACCCCGTCGCAGCAGGGCCTCACCCGGGAGCCCCTCTAGGAGGTCAGCGGCTGGCCTGGCAGAATTCCAGGACTGCGGATCGGAAGGAGGCGGGCTGCTCATCGTGGGTGAGTGGAAGCGGGGACGGTCTTCGCCTCCCCCTCGCAACCGGCGATCAAGCTGCGCAAGCCCTGCTCCAGGTTGAAACTCGGTCGCCAGCCGTCGGGCCAGGTTTCCGCTTTGCCGACGAGCTCGGTGTCCCCGCGGTCGCGGCTGGGATCGAAGTCCAGCAAGCTGGCCGACCGGCCAAGGAGTTCGGCCATCCGCAAGAGCACGTCCCGAATGGAAATCAACTCACCGGCGCCGAGGTCAAACGCGCGGAGTTGACGCGCCATTCCCGCGTGCCAGGCCGCCACCAACCCGGAGAGGGCATCCGAGACATAGAGCCAATCCCGCCGCCCGCGACCGCTGCCGACCCGCACCAACTCCCCTTGCCGCAGGCCGGCGAGGGCATAGGGGATCAAGTTCGCAGAGGCATCACCTGGACCATAGATCTGAAAGACCTTGGCGGTGGCCACGGCGCCGCGGTAGTGCCGGGCGAATTGGCGGACCACCTGACTGGCGGTGTATTTGCTGAGCACATAGGGGCTTTCCGCCAGCGACGGAGTCGTGGTGAGAAAATCCTCGTAGAAAGTATGGGTGTAGATCAGCGCCGGGGCCGAGGCAGACTGCGCCAGCAACTCCAGCAACCGGAGTGTGCCCAGCACATTGACCTGGATACAGAGGGGCCACTCCCGAGCCGTGGCCTTCACCCCGGCCGCTGCCAAGTGAAACACGGCCTCCAGACGATCCCACTCAATGCCCTCCAAGCCCTCTCCCGTGGCCAGGTTGCCCACCACAAAGTGCGCCGGGCTAGCCGCCGCAGTAACGGGAGGACGAACGTCCATCCCCGTAACTTCGTGGCCAAGGCTTGCCAGGTAACGGCATAGTCGGCTGCCTATGAATCCGGAGGCGCCGGTAACCAGGCAATGACTCATGCGCAGCAGGGAGTCCGAGGGCAAGTTACAGGGCGCATGTTAGTTCATTCGCGCTCAGGCTCCAATCGTCTTGGACTTGGGATGCACGCCCACCAACATGGCTTCGTGCAGCACTTTTCTGGGGAGCAAAGGCGAAAGGTCTTCGAGGGGCGGAGACACCAGGCTGCCATCGGGTTGCGTGGCCAGTGAGAGTTTGGGGGTGAACGGTTGCTCGGGATGCATGAATACCTCACAGATGGCGGGGCCGGAGTGACCCTGGAACTGGGGCAGGACGCGGTCGAAATCGGCCCAGGTGCGAATCTGCCACGCCGGCACATCGAAGGCCGCGGCCAGTTTGCTGAAGTTCGGGCAACTCACGCCGGAGTGCGGATCGGTGCCGGCATAGCGTCCGCCCAGAATCGCCTTCTGGGTGTGCTTGATCATCAGGTAGCCGTCGTTGTTGAAGATGATCAGTTTGATAGGCAGTTGATGATGCACCATCGTCTGCAGTTCCTGGAGATTCATCATCATGCCGCCGTCGCAGTTCAAACACAGCACCTCGCTGCGGTTGCGGGCAAAGGAGGCCCCGATGGCGCCCGGCAGCCCGTAGCCCATTTCTCCCAGGCCTAGCGAGGTCATCAGTCGCTGCCCATGCTTCAGGCGCAATACTTGGTGTCCGCTCAAGAGGGCCGTGCCCATGTCGGTGACGATGATCTGGTCCGGCTTCAAGTGGGCGTTGAGCCGCTCCATGAAGGTGTAGGAGTTGATGAAGCCGCCCCGGTCCTGATGCTCTTCGTCCACCCATGGAAAGCGCGTCCGATAAGTCTGGCATTGGGCGAGCCAAGCCTCCGGGCGCGGGAGCGGAGTGGGGCTGATCAAACGCAGCAATTCGGCAAGGAAATCCCGCGCATCGGCACAAATCGGGTGGTTGAAGCGCTCGGGATACTTGGCCAACTCAGCCGGATCAATATCCACCACCGCCAGCTTGGCGGCCCGGGCCAGTTCGCTGCTGTCGTAACCCACCTGCTGCAACGCCAGGCGCGAGCCGATGCTCAGCACGTAATCGGCGTTTTGCAGGACGAAGTTCGCACAGCGCTGGCCATAAACACCGGCGCGGCCAAAGAGTTGGGGGTGATCGGAATCCACCATATCTATCACCGACCAAGTGATGAGGTAGGCGGCGGGCACCAACCGGAGCAATTCCGGCACGAGACTCTCGCCCCCCGCCATACGGATGCCGTGTCCCAGCCAGATGACTGGGCGTCTGGCCGCGCGCAGGTCCGCGAAAACTTGTTGCACATCCACCGCCAGCTTGGTGGCGGCCACCGGGTCAGGGGAGCCGAATTCGCTGGGATCAAACCGGACCAAGTCGTCCTCCTCAACCATCGCCGACTGGATGTTCATCGGCACATCAATCCAGCAAGGGCCGGGACGACCGGAGCCCGACACGAAATGGGCCTTCTCCAGTTCATAGAGGACCTGCTTGGGATCCATCACCCGCGAGGCATACTTGGTGATCTTACTCACCATGAACGGGCTGTCATAACCTTGCACGCCATACATTCGGGTGTGATTGTCCGGCCGGATGTATTTGCTGTGCTCGTTGCCGGAAATCACCAGACCCGGAATCGAATCGGCCCAGGCACTGAGCACGCCGGTCACGCCGTTGGAGGATCCGGCGCCCGTAGTCAGCACAGCAGCGGTAACCACTCCGCTGGTCCGGTAGTAAGTCTGCATGGCCATGGTGGCCGCCTGTTCATGATGCACACAAACCATCTGGAGGCCCGGTTGCTGGTAGATGGAATCGAAGATGTGGGCGTTGCCCGCACCAACGATGCCGAAGACGTGCTTCATGCCCTTGCGGGCCAGAAAATCGGCAAGCAGGTCGCTGACTTTTCGCTTCATGATCGGCTTCTCAGGAATTCTCCGCCGTCCGATGCCAGGCGATGGTTTTCTGGATGGCTTCGGACAACGGCACTGTCACCTCCACCCCCAGTTCGCGGTGAGCCTTATCCACACAGGGCACGAGCCGCGTGGTCTCGTGGCCGGATTGGCCCACTTTGGTAAGAATCTCCTGCGGAGGGACGAAGTGTTGGGTGATCATCCGGGCCAGGGAGAGGAGGTCAACGGGATGCGGGCTGCCCAGGTTGTAAGTGCTGCGCGCCTGCCCACGCGCGAGCGCCGCCAGGGTCCAATAGGCAAAGTCGCTTGCATACATCAGGCTCCGCACGGTGGCACCGTCGCCCATGATCTTGATCGGGCGGCCGGCCAGACTGTCGCGGATGAAGTCCGTGACGGCCCAAGGGAGTTCGAGCGATTGGTAAGGCCCCACAAAGGCAAAGGGACGCACGGTGACCAACGGCAATTTGGTCTCGCTGACAAACGACGCGGCCATGGCTTCGACGAAGCGTTTTGATTCCGCGTACACCGAGTTGGGCGTGTCGCAGGGGAAGCCACTCACATAGCTTTCGTTGATGCGCTCCAAATTCAGGGCCTGCGGACCATAGACCAGGCCGGAACTGACGAGCACCAACTTCCGGACGTCTTCGAGCAGATTGGCTGCGCGCAAGAGCCGGATGGAACCGAGGGCGTTGACCTCACCGACGGCAGTAGGGTGCGAGGCGAAGAGCCGGCGGTCCGTAAGCGAGGCGCCGTGAATGACGTAATTTGTCTCCCTCGGCAACTCGGTGAGATAGCGGATGTCACCTTCGACAAACCGGAATTCCTTCCGCCCGCCGAGGTGTTTATGCCGGCGCGCGAAATCCGGCGCGGATCGGCTCAAGACAGTGACCTGGAGATTAAACTCGTGCCGGGCGTTGAGGATCGCGATTAACTCCAGCAGCCAGATGCCAAGGAAGCCGGTGCCCCCGGAGATGAAGAGGTGCCCATTGGCCAACGACTGCAGCGGCTCCGTGCGCCGGGCCAGCACGGCTTCCGCGTCTCTTCTGACTTGTTCCAGTCGGCTCATCATAAAATCAGGAGTATGACAACTCAGGCGAGTGGGGCGGGCGGCGGGGCCGACTGCTTGCGCTGGGCCAGTTCGCTGGCCACTTCCAGGATCAAATCCTCCTGTCCACCGACCACCTTGCGTTTGCCGAGTTCGAAGAAGACGTCGCGCGGATCCACCCCCAGTTGTTTGGCGGCGCGTTGGACGGGCTTGGCAAATCCGGAAAAGACCCCCGCCAGACCGCTGACAATGGTCACGGAATTGGAACCGGGCAGGTTCTCGGCAAAGAGCTGGGCGGCGAGTTCCGCAGCGTCCAGCACCTTGTAGAGGTCCGCCCGACACGGGTAGCCCTGCCGCCGCATGACGGCGATGAGTAACTCGAGCGGCGCGTTGCCGGCGCCGGCACCGAACCCGCGCGCAGTCGCGTCCACGATGCGGGCTCCCGCTTCCAGGGCCACCAGGGAATTGGCGATGCTCAGCCCGAGATTGTTATGGGCGTGGAAGCCCACTGGCACCTCCAGTTTCTCCGCCAGCAAACCAATCTTCTGCCGCACGTCGTCCGGGACAGCGGCTCCGGCGGAATCCATGAGCACGATGCCCTGCGCGCCATAGGATTGCATCTTCTTGCTTTCCTCGAGAAGAACCTCTTTGGAAGCCATGTGGGTCATCATCAGGATGCCCCAAGCCTCTTTGCCCGCGTTGCGCACGGCACTGATGTGGCGCTGGGTCAGGTCCGCTTCCGTGCAATGGGCACCGACCCGGAACAAATCTACGCCAATTTCGAGCGCCTGCGCGATCTCGCGTTTGACAGTGGCGAAGCCTGGCATCACATGGACGCTCAGGCCGGTGTTCTTCAGGCAGGCGCGGGCGGTGCGCAGCATTTCCCCCTCGGGCACCAAGCTCAGTCCGACTTGCAACGAAGAGGCCCCCAAGCCGTTGCCATGACCGACTTCGAGATAATCCACTCCGGCGGCTTCCGCGGCCGTCGCATAACGACGGATTTGTTCGACACTAATCTGATGGCTGCACGCATGTGAGCCATCGCGCAAAGTCGGATCGGTGACGAGGATGCGTTGGCTTTTCATAGGGAGGCGCGGTTCTTCAGTGCTAGCGCACCGTCGGCCCGCCGACGGGCGTGGGCCTCCGCGACGGCCAGTGCCGCGCAGTTGATGATGTCCAAGTTGCCGGCGTACTTGGGCAGGTAATCCCCCAGCCCTTCTACGCGGACCATCACCGCCAGTCGGTTGCCTTCGATCATGGGCGGCAGGATCAACTGATAACCCGAAACATAGGCCTGAATCTGCTTCACCATCGCCCCCACCATTTCCCGGGTGCGCGCCAAGTCTGGCTCCTTGATCTTGGCCAGCACGCTGGTCTGCATGTGGACGCAAGGTTGAGCGGGATTCAAGTTCAAGATGGCCTTGGTCCACGCGCAGTGGGAAAAGATAGCCAAGCCTTCCTCGGTGGTCGCGATATACTCATCCAGGTTGATCCGCGTGGCCGGCCCGGCGCTGCGCGACGCAATGCTCGAAACGGTCTCGACGTACTCGACGGAAGGGTTGGCTTGGGCAATGGCGTAGGCGATGGGAATGGAAGCCTGGCCGCCGCAGCTCACCATGTTCACATTCGGCAATTCCAGACACTCCTCCAGGTTCACCGCCGGCACACACAGCTTGCCCACCCGGGCCGGGGTCAGGTCCACCGTCAGCAGGCCGAGTTCCCGCAGCACCCCGGCGTGCTGCAAGTGGTCCTGCGCGGAAGTGGCATCAAACACCAGGTCCAATTCGGCCCGCCGCTCGACGATGCTCTGGAGGCCCTTGCTGGAAACGGGAACACCCAATTGGTCCGCCTTCATCATGCCAGGCGACGAGAGGTTGCGCCCGGCAAACAGCCGACACTCCAGCCATTCGGAACGCAACACCTTGACCAGCAGATCAGTGCCGATGTTGCCGGTGCCGAGAATGGCGACCTTGAGTTTCGTGCTCATTCGAAAAGTCGTCGCGCAGACGCATCACCGCTGGCGTGCGTTCGCGTACCAAGGCGGGTGGAGTGCTTCATGCGGTCGATCTTAGGCAAACTCCCTTCTGCGTCCAGCGGTTTCACTCCCTGAGAAAAAGGGACCCTCGTCAGTCCAAAGCCGTTTGCCTCAAGTGAGGGCCGCTATCTTCGAAGTGTGAGTCGCGGGATGAAGAAAAAAGAAATTTGTTTCTGCCGTGTCTTCGTTCACGGTCTTGATTTCCTTCAGCTTCCCGCCCCTGCCGACGAAACAGCAGTAGCCCAACCCGGCCATCAACTCGATAATCTGGTTCGGGTGATAGTTGAATTTTGCCGCCCATTTGCGAAGCATTTCCGCGAACACCACGGGCTTGTACTTCCTGAGCGTCTCAACTCCGCCTTGCAGCACAAACAACTCCGCTCCCTCGACATCGCACTTGATGAAGTCAACCCGCTCGCCGGAGGCCTCCACAAAATCGTCCAAACGCCGCACTTTGCATTCGATTTTCTGGGCTACCCCGGTCCCGTGCAGGTCAACGGCCGAAGCTCCGCCGGAGCCCTGCGGATCGAAATAGAAAGTCAACTCGGCCTCACGGTCAGAAAACCCGAAGTTATGTGGATGCACCTGAGTCGCCTGGTTGAGGCTGATATTTGCCTGCAGGTAGCCGAAAGTGGCTGGAATGGGCTCGAAGGCATAGATGGTGGTGGTGGGCAGAGCCTGGGCGAAATTTAGCGAATACCAGCCGACGTTTGCGCCAATATCGAAGATGCACATATGGTCCTCCAGCAGGCGGAACAGCAGGTCCGAATCTGCCTTCTCGTAGGCGCCAAAGTTCAGAATCTCGATGGGGGCGAGCCGCCTGTCGCATTTGTCGCATATGATCTTGATGCCGGTCTTCCGCGCTTCCATCACCACCCGGCCGTCTGAGATTTCAATCCGGCAAATCTCCGTCCGTCGGAGGAATTCCGAGTAATCAAACAGATGCGCGTGCCAGCGGTGCATCTCCTCGATATACTGTTGTTTGGTGAGACTGTTCGCGAGAAAAGCCGCGTGCAACTCGAGCAAGTTCATAAAAAGCTTTGAATAGTTCGCTTGAAACCATCCGCCACCGATATGGTTGGGGTCCAGCCAAGTTGCCGGATTTTAGTAACATCCGGGCAATTCCTTGCAATCTTGCTCCTCAGATATGAAGGCGACTTGGCGCCTTCATCTTGCATGACGGCCAGCGGTTTGTCGGGGTGAAGTTCAACCAGCAAGTGAGCTAGGTCGCGAATGCTCAACTCACCACGGTCATTGCCCACGTTGTAAGCCTGTCCAACTTCACCCTTGAACAGCACGGTAAAAAATCCCACCACTGCGTCAGCTAGATAACAGAAGGCCCGCACCGCCGCACCGTCACTCTTCATCACAATGTTCCGATGATTAACGATATCCGACACAAAATCCGCAAAAACCCGACCGTCATCAAGCCGCATCCCCGGCCCATAGGTGTGGAACGGGCGTACAATCTTGGCCGGAACCCCGTGCTGATGCGCCCAGGCCACACACATTGTCTCTCCCAAGCGCTTGCTTTCACCATAGCAGGCGCGGACGTCGGCAGGGTCAATATATCCAAAAATGTCCTCTCGCGTGGGAACTTGCGCGGGACTCAGGCACCCGTAAACCTCCCCACTGCTGAAGAAGAGAAACGCTTCCGGCCGCTTTTCCCTCGCAAGGTTCAACAGGTGGAGGGTTCCCAAGACGTTGGCGGACAAGGTACCAGCCGGGTCAGCGCCAAAGAACTTGGGACTCGCCTGACTCGCGGCATGAACGATGAAGTGAATCGGCTGACGAATCACGGCCGGTTGGCAAACATCCTGGACCAGAAACTTGAGATCTAACCTGCCTTGGTAGGCTGAGAACCGTTCCAATGCTCGTTCCCGGTTGCGCACCAACGCGATGACCGTGGTGGGGTTCGCTTGATTTTGCCCTTCGTTCAAGTAGAGCATCGTTTCCACCATGTAGGCAGGCAATATACCGTTCGCCCCGGAGACGAGCACAGTCTTTCCCGCCAGTGACGCCCAAGGCAGTTTGGCGGTGGTAATCCAAGCCAAATCCGCCTCGATTACAGGCGCTCTCGCTCGTTTCATTGCACTAGAACTTGCGGCGGCCTTGCTCATGAGCCGCGCACAACGTTACGCGGCATTGCTCTCAACAGGGGTGCTTGTGACCCTGTGCTCGGATTGTGTCCGCTTCGGAGATGAGCCTCGCCTGCCACCGAGTTGAAAAAGTTGACTTTCAGCGGGTCAGGCGAAGGACCGTTAGCTGCCGCAGGGCTAGAGCAGAGAATCCATGGCACAGGCAAACTCCTGGTCATACACTTGACGCCGCGCCCGGCAGGGCCGGAGTTTCCGACCCTAGACTATCCAGTGTTGGCCTGGTATCGCCATCCTGCAACCACCGGATTGTTTTCAGAATAGCCCCGCAAGGGTCGATCTCCTGCGCAAGACCAAGTTCCTCGCGGGCGCGTTGAATGGAGGGCACGTAACGCGATGGGAGACCAGCAGCGGGCTTTTGCAAGATTTCGACTGGGATGCGTGGAGTGAAACAGCCGGCAACAGCATCGGCGATCTCGGCGATGGAGAGGCATGATTCCGAGCCAACGTTGTAAGCTCGACAACTCACACCTCGAAAGAGAATCGTCCAAAGCCAGGCGGCAAGTTCGGCCGAATGTAAATAGGAGCGCATCGGGGTTCCATCGCCCGCTACCTGGATCGGACCTCCATGCATGGCGTTTCGGATGAAATTCCCGACAGCAAAATGCGCGTCCATCTGCATGTGAGGACCAACAAAGGCGAAACACCGGGCGATTTTTGCCTCCAGATTCCGTGTTTTCGCAAACAACGAGCAAAGCAACTCGGCGACACGCTTGCCACCACTGTAGGCCTCTCGCGGATTAGTAGAGTCCGGTGCCCCACAGTAATCTTCAGTGACGAATTTCAGATCTGGCGGCTGCCGTCCATAGACCGCGCCTGAACTGAGGAACAGAAATTTCCGGACACCCGCCTGTGCAGCAAACTCAAGCGTTCGACGAGTCCCTTGCACAATCGTATCGAACATGAGCAGCGGATGGTCCGCGTTCAGCTTGACGCTTGCGTCGGTAGCTCCGTGGATAACGTGGCTGAAGTGTCCAGTTGGAAAAACGAAATCCCGCACATCTCCAAAGTGAAACTGAATAGCCGGATGCGCCGCTAAATGGGGTGCCTTCTGCCGGAATGCTCCGGGACGGCGGCTAAGGACGACTGCACGAGCATCCAACTTGAGATGGTCGTTTGCCCACGCGAAGCTCTCGAGGAGCCAACGTCCGAAAAACCCTGTTCCTCCAGTAATGAACAACCGCTGGCCGCGCATTTCGGCCCACTGGCACTCCGTGCGGGAGATGATCCTATCCAAGTCGCCGGCAAGCGGATTATCAAGAGCCATCACATCAAATGCCGACATAGCTTACGGCTGAAGCCAAGTTGGTAAATCGTTGGCGCCATCCACTCGCTTTTTCTTGGGCCCTAGCGCTTTATCGCGAACCACAGCCTCTTGGCGATGCGCGGGTAGGTTGCCGGGATCAAGAAAAGGGCAGCGTTATTGCGAAGAGTCTTCCAAGGATGACGAATTGCCTGGCGCACCCATTCCTGCGAAACCAGCCGAGAGTTAATTTCCGGATCGAGACCCTCCAATTGAAACTGTTCCTTGAGCCACTTCATGCACTCCCGCCAGTTCGCATCCGAGTTGTCCGGCAATTCGCCGTCCGCTGGAGCGGGTCGCTTTTCGCGAAAAATGACCGTCGGCTTGTCCGTGAGAAACACGGTCGCCTTGGCGGTGCGCAGGCCATTCATCAATCCGAAAAAGTGGGCATAGTTACTGGCGGCTTCGAGAGATTGGGCTAAAGCATGGTCAAAACAGTCGTGCCGAAACGTATTGAGCGAGATGGTTCCAGCGGTGATGAGAAGCCCGGGCGCGTCGGTGGCGGCAGCACGGGCAAATTCACCCACATCCGCATAGCACCGTGGCGGGCGTAATGCGCTGGAGAACCTGCCGTCGGAATGAATGAACCAGCCCGGACGGTTTGCCTTCAGGTGCAAAAGCAGATAAGGCAGGGTTTCCAGGGGCAAGCTCTCGTCATCTCCTATGATCCACCGGTAAGCCCCAACAGGTCTTGAGGCGCAGTTTAGAATGTTCTTGCGCGCCCCAATGTTGTGTTCGTTACACCAATAGGTAAAATGCGGAAGCGTGCCCATGACCTCGTACGCCACCGCGCGAGTCGAATCGGTCGAGGCATTGTCAGAGACGTAAACCCGAACGTCCTCAGGCGTCAGTTCTGCCGCATTGATTCCGGCAACAAGCGAAGTCAACAAGTCGCGCAGCAGATGGCTCCGGTTGCGGGTGGGAATGCAGATGGATAGGAACTCGTCAGGCATGCGTCCGGATTCTCACTCGGCAACGTCAAGGATAGCGCACGGTCTGTGCAACCTGCTCAAAGCC
>Ga0105047_10014872_pt1 | contig 12308 bp, 11 predicted proteins | sample MAT04_FD_78384 | JGI IMG/M metagenome (GOLD analysis project Ga0105047, IMG submission 78384) | Freshwater microbial communities from Lake Fryxell liftoff mats and glacier meltwater in Antarctica - MAT-04 (megahit assembly) | ecosystem: Environmental > Aquatic > Freshwater > Ice > Liftoff... | reverse complement strand
TTCAGACCGACACCGAACGCATGTTGCGCCGCACCGGCCTCGACGCGTACGTCACGCTGTGGCGCGGCGACTACATCGGCTTTGGCAACATTCGCGATCTCGTAGAGCAGGCATGGGACCTCGTAGAAATTCAGGAGCGGTACCAGCAATACCTCGATGCGTTCGAGCCCATCGAGAAAAAATGGGCATCCGAAACGTTCGACGACCGAACGGCGTTTGTCGACTACGTGCGAAACCTTACGGAATGGCGCCCGCTCCCCTATCTTGACCCTGGATTGTCTTCGTCCGTCACCAGTGACGCTTGGCCCGGGACGGACGCTCGCCGATTGTTCCTTAGGTTAGAGGCGCTGCTGCGACCGCAAGCCAATCGATTCTTCCTCTCGGTCGCAGGAGTGCCGTCGCGGTAGCGCACCGTCATCGTCGGGCCGAAGCTGCGACGCCCAACGCGATAGCCCCCTATGCTCGACGCCGACCTGTCCTGAGTTCTGCCGGAAGGCCGCCCCGACGCTCGCTGACCTGCTCATCACCTGCGCCGTCGACATGCCCACGAGGCCATGGACACCATGCGTCACTCACACTCGGATCCGGCCGGCTCAACTGCCCCAGACCGACGGTCGACGCGCTCTGTATCCACGGCAGGAACGAACTCGGTGGGACCGCCTGTCCGGTCCCGGCGTGATCGAACGATTGTGGGCCTCGAGTGTCCGCTTGGGGATCCCTATCTGATGACACCGTGATCGACACCCGAGGTCATGGCGTTGCGCTGGCTCGCCACCCACTACGGCCGACCCGCGCGCCGACCGATCAAGCCCAAGTCGAATCGTTTCGCGGACACCTCAAAGCCGAGGACCCGCACCTCGACACCATCGGCGACATCGTCATCATGCGCGCCGAACTCGACGCCTTACGGCACCGATGGAACCACGTCGCACTCGATCAAGGCGTCAGGGGCATCACCCCGACCAAGAACACGGGGCGAGGGCGGAGCGGTCTGTCGAGCACGCCGAGACGGACTCGGGCGAGCACGCCATGAACACGTCGAACATCACGGCAGCATCCGAACCAGCCCCGAGCGCTCCGTCAACAGACGCCGGTTGATGGTCACTCACTTAATTCGACAAGCTGTTTGTGTCCCTCAGCCGCGTCCGAGCCAGGCTGTGCGGGGATGGCACTCGAGTCTGTCCCGATCAGCTTGGCCTCCTCGTCGCCGCTGAAGCTGCACGCGTGCTTGAACGCGAGATTTGTTCGACGGTTCGCACCCCGCTCAGGCGCAGAGCCGCCGCGCGACGTCAGCGATTCCGGGGGCATCGAGTTGGTAGTGGGCGTAGAGGGCGGCTGGGGGACCGATGGGGACGTGCTCGTCGGGGACGCCATGGCGGAGGAATCGTGTCTGTCCGAAACCGCCTTCGAGGAGCGCTTCGGCGACCGCGGTGCCGAGGCCGTTCGTGCGGTTCGCTTCCTCCACTGTCAGCACCGTGCCGGTACCGGCCGCCGCAGCCACCGCGTCGAGGTCGAGCGGCTTGATCGTGTGGACGTCCCACACCGACACGCTCATGCCGTCGGCTTCGAGCATCATCGCGGCGTCGAGAGTCGGGCGTACCTCCGAACCCGTCGCAAGGATCGTGAGATCCGAACCCTCACGCAACTGGATCGCCTTGCCGAACTCGATGTCGGGCACCTCGGCGTACACCTCCGGATCACGGCCCCGACCCAGGCGTAGGTACATGGCACCGTCGTGATCGAGGCTCTTTCGCAGCACGGCGCGCAGGTGATTGGCGTCGGTGACGCACACCACGGTGAGATCGGCGATCGATCGCAGGATGCCGAGGTCCTCGAGGCTGTGGTGCGACGTCCCGTAGAAGCCCATCGACATCCCCGAGTGATGCCCGACGACACGCACGGGCAGATGCGGATAAGCGCAGTCGGTGCGGATCTGCTCACAGCCGAGCAGCGCAGCGAACGCCGAGAACGTTGCGGCGAACGGGATCATGCCGCTCGCCGCCATCCCGGCCGCGATGGTGATCATGTTCTTCTCGGCGATTCCGACGTTCACGAAACGGTCCGGGTGACGTTCGGCGAAATCGGTGGCCCGGTTCGCCTTCGCAAGATCCGCCGTGAGCACGGTGATGCGGTCGTCGTGATCGGCGAGATCGGCGAGTTCTTCACCGAACACGAACGCCGGGATCGCCCGCGTGTCCGTACCGTCCGTCGATCGCTGATCGCGCAGGCTGCTGTCGCCACCGGACGTGCCCCGAAAGACTTCGCTCGTGTCCTGCTGGTCGGTCACGGCGCAACCCGATCCTGCAGACCGCCGGCAAGTTCTGCCATCACGTCGTCGTAGTCGTCGCCGACGAGATTGCCGACATGCCAATGCGGCGACAGCTCCATGCGCTGCACCCCGCGACCCTTGATGGTGTCGGCAATGATCATCCGAGGAGCACCCGTCGGATCGCGACCGTGGTCGGAGAACACATCGAGAATCGCATCGAGGTCGTGGCCGTCGATGCGTTTCACATCCCACCCGAACGACGCGAAGCGATCCGTCAATGGCTCGACCGACATCACCTCGTCGGTGAAACCGTCGATGCACAGCTGGTTGCGATCCACCATGCCCACGAGGTTGCCGACGCGGTGATGGCCCGCCGCCATCGCTGCCTCCCACACCTGCCCTTCGGCGAGTTCACCGTCGCCGAGCATGCAGTAGGTGCGGTGGTCTCGACCCTGCATACGCCCAGCCAGCGCAATGCCGAGCGACGCCGACAATCCGTGGCCGAGTGAGCCCGACGAGAAGTCGCAGCCCGGGATCTTCTTCATGTCGGGGTGATCACCGAGCGTGCTGCCCATCCGGGTGTAGTCGTCGAGGAGCGCCGGATCGAAGTAACCGAGGTCGGCCAAGATCGGATACAGCCCGATCGCCGCATGCCCCTTCGACAGCACGAACCGATCACGATCAGCCCAGTGCGGCTCGGCCGGATCGATGCGCATCGCCGAGTAGTAGAGAGTCGCCAAGAGCTCGGCCGCGGAGAACGTCGAGGCGTAGTGCCCGGCGCCTGCAATGCGAGAGAGCCGGACCGTTTCGGTGCGGACGAACTTCGCTCGGTCGCGCAGCGAGTCGACGAGCTCGACTCGTTCGGGGGTATCGCGTCGTGGAATCACGGAGTTGCTCCAGTCATGAGTTCGATCTGATGATCGAGGAGATGGGTGACACGCTCGGTGGTGACGAGCTCGGGATAGATCAGCGCTTGCAGGCCGATGCCGTCGACGAACGCGACGAGCAGGTCGGCGAGATCCTCGACCGATGCATGCGCGGGGAACTCGCCGGCATCCTTCGCAGCAGCCACCCGCTCCATCACCCGGCAGCGCCATTCGTCGTGGTCGGCGTGCTGCATCGTTCGCAACGTCGGCTGGTTGAGCGCACGCGCCCAGAAGTTCACGTCGAGTGTGAGCTCGAAGGATCGCTCCTCGTCGAGCGGCAGCGCCTCGCACAGCACCCGACGCAGCGATGTGAGCGGGGCAAGATCGTCCGGCATCGCCTCGATGCGCAGCCGGATGTTGTCGTCGGCTCGCTCCAGCGCCGAGCGCAGAATCGCATCCTTGTCGGCGAAGTAGTGGGCGAGCGTGCCCGGGGAGTAGCCGGATTCACCGGCGATCTTGCGAACCGTCACGTTGTCGATTCCCTCCCGGGCGATCACGCGCCACGCCGCCTCGCAAAGCAGTTGGCGACGTTCTTCATGGTCAACGATCTTCGGCATGAGGTCCGATCCTGGTTCACATCAACGCAACAATTCGACTCTTGACTCCACTCCCCGGCCTGACCATACTTGAACGGTCGTCCGAAATAAATAGCACTGGGGAGTCACATGACGGATTTCGGAAATGCCGCCCATTCGAGCCGCCCGGCCCGCCGTTCGCGGCGCCCGCTCAGTGGTGCCGTCGCCGCACTGTGCGCCTTTTCGCTGATCGCGGCCGCGTGCGGCAGCGACACTGACAGCGGGGGATCGACGCCAGCCGGCGACACCGCTGCTGATGGCACGACCGGAGCCGCCACCGGAGACTCCGGCTCGGGTGGCGATGCCCGCGAGCTGATCATCGCTCGCGACATGGATCTGCAGACACTCGATCCGCAACGCGCCTACTGCGACACGTGCCAGATCTTCCTGACCGCCGTGTACGAGACGCTCATCGGTATCGACCCCAATGACCCCAACGTGCAGGTGCCGCGTCTCGCCACCGACTGGGTGGTCAACGACGACAACACCGAGTTCACGTTCAACCTCGACCCGGCCGCTGTCTTCGCCGACGGCACCCCGGTCACCAGCGCCGACGTCAAGTGGTCGTGGGAGCGCCTCGCGAACATCGAAGGACCCGCCTCGTACCTGATGAGCGGATACACCGCCATCGACACACCCGACGATCAGACGGTGATCGTCACCTTCGAGAATCCGAACTCGGCATTCCTTCCGATCGTCTCCGCGAGCTACCTGGGCATCGTGAATTCCAAAATTGCCGAAGCTGAGGGCGGCGCGATCGCAGCCCCCGGTGCGGTCACCGACGATCAGGCGGAGCAGTGGTTCCTGAGCAACTCGGCGGGCAGTGGCCCGTACACCCTCACGTCGTACACCGACGGAGATTCCCTCGTGCTCACCCGCAACGAGAACTACTGGGGCACCACGCCAGCCACCTTCCCGAAGGTGACGATGAAGCAGGTGCAGGACTCGACCGCGCAGCTCCAGCAGCTGCAGGCGGGCGACGTCGACATCGCCATGCAGATCAGCGTCGACTCGATGAGCCAACTCGAGGGCGACCCGAACATCGTCTCGGCGACGGTCGACTCGTACAACTACGTGTACATCGCACTCAGCCCCGGGGCAGTCGGCGCCGAGGGACTCGCCGACGACAACGTTCGCCAAGCGATCAGACTGGCGCTCGACTACGACGGCATCCTCGACGTCACCGTTGCCGGCGCTGGCAAGAAGCAAGCGTCGCCGATCCCGAACGGGTTCATCGGCAGTGCCGACCTGGCCCTGCCCGAGCAGAACCTCGAAGAAGCCAAAGCACTGATGGCCGCCTCGGACTTCCCCGACGGGTTCACCGTCAACGCGATGTACCCCACGGTGAACGTGTACGGCGTCGACTTCGACACCATGATGCAGAAGGTCCAGCAGGACCTGAAGGAGATCGGCGTCGAACTCGAACTCCAGCCGGTGGAGTTCCCGCAGTGGATCGATCAGATCAACGCCGAGGGCATCCCGGTGACGGCGGTGTACTTCGCTCCCGACCACACCGACTCGAGCCAGTACGTGCAGTATTTCGGCAGCGTCGACGGATCGTCGTGGGCATCCCGCGCTGGCGGCGGTGACGCCGGGGCGCCGATCATCGACCCGAACGAGAACGACCTACTCGCCCAGGCGCTCGCCGCAGCGGGCGACGCGAAGACGGCGCTGTACACCGAACTGGGCCAGTCGATGATGGACGCCAACATCATCGTGCCGCTCGTGAACTCGCAGTTGGTGCAGGCATACGCCGCCGACATCACCAACATGCACAACAGCGCCTGTTGCAACCTCGAACTCAATCTGCTGGGTCTCAAGTGATCAACCTGTGGCCCGCTACGTCCTGAAGCGGCTGGCCATCGCGCCGCTCCTCCTCATCGGCATCGTCACCATCGCGTTTCTCATCTCGCGACTCATCCCAGCGGACCCGCTCGTCTCGATCGTCGGCGAACGCAACATGGGAAACCCGACGGTGGTCGCTGCCGCCGAGCAGCAGTGGGGGCTCGACAAGTCGCTGCCAGCGCAATACGCGACCTACATGGGCAACCTCGCTCAAGGCGACTTCGGCACCTCGTTCCGCACGAAGAGCAGCGTGTGGGATGACCTCACCGAGCGCCTCCCCGCAACCGCAGAACTCACACTCGCCGCGCTGCTGTTCGGCGTCGTCGCCGGTATCGGGCTCGGGGTTGTCGCCGCCGTCAAACGCGACCGTGCGCCCGACCACGTTGCGCGCCTGTTCGCGTTGACGGGATCGTCGATTCCGGTGTTCTGGTTGGGCCTGATCCTGCTCTTCGTGTTCTACGCGCGTCTCGGCTGGCTCCCCGGGCCCGGACGTCTGCCGCCGCGCACCGACCCACCAGCGCACATGACGGGGCTGTACACCATCGATTCACTCGCAGCCGGCAACTTCAGTTTGTTCTGGGAATGCTCGAAACGGCTCATCATGCCGGCGTTCGTGCTCGGCTGGGGCCTCACCGGCATCGTGTCGCGCTTGATCCGTGCGTCGATGCTCGACGAACTGTACGCCGACTACGTACGCACCGCCCGCGCCAAAGGTCTCACCGAACGCTCCGTCATGATTCGTCACGTCCTACGCAACGCGCTGATGCCGACGATCACGATCGTCGGGCTGTCGTTCGGTGCCCTGCTCACCGGCGCGGTGCTCACCGAAACCATCTTCTCGTGGAACGGAATCGGCTCGTATGCCGTCGAGGCGACGCGCACCCTCGACTACCCGGCGATCAACGGTGTCTGCATTCTCGGAGGCGCCATCTTCATCCTCACCAGTCTCGCAACCGACGTCCTGTACGCCGTCGCCGACCCGAAGATCCGGCTGTCATGACCGCTGCACTCGAAGTGGTCACCGTCTCACTCGCGCCCACCCGCCACCCGTTCGCACGGGCACTGCGCCGACCACAGTTCGCCATCGGCATGGCGGTGCTCGCGTTCTGGATCTTGGTGATCGTCACCGTCAGCTGGTGGGCGCCGTACGGGCCGCTCGAAGAAACCGGAGCACGACTCCAGTCGCCGAACGGTTCACACTGGCTCGGCACCGACACGCTCGGACGTGACGTGCTGACCCGCACCCTCTACGGCGCTCGGTACTCGCTTCCCACCGCCGCCGCGGTGATCGGGCTGACGGTGCTCATCGGTTCGCTGCTCGGCGCGCTCGCCGGATTCCGCGGCGGGTGGATCGACACCGTCATCATGCGCTCCAGCGACGTGGTGCTCGCGTTCCCACCGATCCTGTTGGCCATGGCGGTCGCAGCCGCCCTCGGGCCCGGCCTTCGCAACACCGTGCTCGCGTTGATCGTGGTGTGGTGGCCGATCTACGCCCGGCTCCTTCGCGGCCAGGTCATCTCCATCCGCCACCGCGAGCACATCGAAGCAGCCGTGTCCGTCGGCGTCCCGAAACGCCGAATACTTCGACGCCACATCCTTCCGCTCGCGACCACCCCGGTGCTGATCAACGCCACTATGGACTTCGGCCAGGTCGTTCTGCTGACCGCGTCGTTGAGTTTCCTCGGCCTCGGCGCGGTGCCACCGACGCCCGAATGGGGCGTGCTGATCGACGAAGGATCGCGCAACTTCTACCAGTGGTGGATCGCGCTCGCGCCGGGCGTCGCGATCCTCAGCGTCGTGCTGGCCTTCAACTTCCTGGGAGACTCACTTCGCGATCTCTTCGACCCGCGAGGACGCTGATGAGTGAACCACTGCTCGAACTCAGCGACCTCCATGTGAAGTTCCCGACGCCGAGCGGCGCCATTCACGCAGTGCGCGGCCTCGATCTCACGGTGCATGCCGGCGAAGTCGTCGGAATCGTCGGCGAATCCGGATCAGGCAAAAGCGTCAGCATGCTGTCCGTGCTCGGATTACACGGACCAGCAGCCGAGGTCTCCGGATCGGTGACGTTTCGAGGACGTGAACTCATCGGCGCGCCCGCAAGTGAGCTGCGCCACCTTCGAGGTGGTCGAATCGGCATGATCTTCCAAGACCCGATGACGTCGCTCAACCCGGCGCTCACGGTCGGACGCCAGCTCAGCGAGGCCGTGATCGTGCACCAGAAGGGTTCCAAACGGGCGGCCGGGGAACGGGCCATCGACCTGCTCGACATGGTGTCGATGCCGAACCCCACGGCACGGCTGCGGTCGTACCCGCACGAACTGTCCGGCGGTATGCGCCAACGGGTGATGATCGCCATGGCGATGGCGAACGATCCCGACCTCCTCATCGCGGATGAGCCGACGACCGCACTCGATGTCACGACGCAAGCCCAGATCCTCGACGTCCTCGGACGAATCCGCTCCGAGCGAAATCTCGCCATCGCGATCATCACGCACGATCTCGGTGTCGTCGCCGGCATCGCCGACACTGTCAACGTGATGTACGCGGGTCGCATCGTCGAGCGAGGGGCGGTCGAGGACGTCTTCTACCGTCACGAACACCCGTACACGAGCGGGTTGCTCGCCTGCTTGCCACGTCTCGATTCCCGTTCGGAACTGCTCCCGATCGGTGGTGCGCCGCCGGCGCTCGACGCACTCCCGCTCGGCTGCGCATTCCAGGATCGCTGCCGCCACGTCACCTCCGCATGCACGGAGGCCGACGTCCAGCTCGCACCGGTCGGCGCCACCGAATCAGCGTGCGTGAACGCCCCGATCGCGGTGGGCGTGCGATGACCGAACCGCTGCTGCGCGTGAGTCGTCTCGTCAAAGAGTTCCCGGCACGGGGCTCGCTGTTGCGCAAGTCGAAGCAGGTGGTGCAAGCCGTGTCGGACGTGTCGTTCGACCTCCACCGGGGTGAGACGCTCAGCATCGTCGGCGAATCGGGATGCGGTAAGAGCACGACGGCTCGCTGCGTGATGCAGATCCTGCCGCCGACGTCGGGATCGGTTCAGTTCGACGGTCAGGAGTTGACCGAGCTCCCCGACGAGGACCTACGACGACTGCGGCGACGATTCCAGATGGTGTTCCAAGACCCCCAGGCGTCGCTCAACCCCCGCATGACTGTGCGCCAGATTCTGTCGGAACCGCTCGCAGTGCACGACGCCGACCCGGCGACGATCCGCCCGCGAGTCGACGAGTTGATGCAACTGGTGCAGCTCCGCGCTGCGGACCTCGATCGGTACGCCCACCAGTTCTCCGGCGGACAACGCCAGCGGATCGGCATCGCCAGAGCCATTGCGCTGTCACCGGACATGATCGCGCTCGACGAGCCGGTGTCGGCGCTCGACGTCAGCATCCAGGCCGAGATCATCCGGCTGCTCGAAGGTCTCCGTGACGAACTCGGCCTCGCCTATCTGTTCATCGCACACGACCTGTCGGTCGTGCGGCACCTGAGCGACCGGGTGGCGGTGATGTACCTCGGCAAGATCGTCGAATCGGGAACCAACGAAGACGTCTACGAACATTCCGCCCACCCGTACACGCAGGCGTTGCTCGCGGCAGCGCCGATTCCCGACCCGATCCTCGAGCGACAACGATCCAGGATCATCATCGAGGGGGAAGTCCCAAGTCCGCTCGACCCACCGTCGGGCTGCCGGTTCCGGACTCGATGTTGGAAGGCGACGCAACGTTGCGCCGACGAAGAACCACCCCTGACCGACCCCGGGGTCGGCCATCTCGTGGCCTGTCACCATCCCGAAGAAGTCAATGTCGTCCAGAGACCAGTCAGCGACCAAAAGGAGCACTCATGACCACCTCAGCATCACTCGTCGACGCGCCGAAGCTCGGTATCGACAAGCAATGGCGTCAGCGGGCCGCCTCGGTCATCCCCGCCGGCATGTACGGACATCAGAGTGCCAACGCGCTGCCCGACGCGTATCCTCAATTCCTCGCCCGGGGAGAGGGCTCGCATGTCTGGGACGCCGACGGCAACGAGTACATCGATCTGATGTGCAGCTATGGGCCGATCATCCTCGGGCATCGCCATCCGAAGGTCGAAGCCGCAGCCGCCGCACAGGCGGCGCTCGCCGATTGTCAGAACGGCCCGTCGACACTGATCGTCGAGCTGGCCGAGAAGCTCGTCGAGCGAGTTAGCCACGCCGACTGGGCGATCTTCGCGAAGAACGGCACCGATGCGACCACGATGTGCGTCACGATCGCTCGTGCGCAGACCGGAAACACCACGGTCCTCGTCGCCACCGGCGCTTACCACGGGGCGGCACCGTGGTGCACGCCGAACCCGACTGGCGTGCTGCCCGAAGATCGAGCCAAACTCGATCACTACCGCTACAACGATCTCGATTCGGTGGTGGCCGCGGTGGAGCGTGCGAACGGTGACCTCGCCGCGATCGTCGTGTCGCCGTTCCGTCACGATGCCCGCTTCGACCAGGAGTTGGTGGACCCGGAGTTCGCACGCGGCCTTCGTCGCCTCTGTGACGAGACCGGTGCGGCTCTGATCCTCGACGACGTGCGTTGCGGCTTCCGCCTCGCCGACGGGGGAAGCTGGGAACCGATCGGAGTGGAACCTGACTTGTCGGCGTGGAGCAAAGCCATCGCGAACGGTCACTCGCTCGCATCGGTGCTCGGCAACGACCGATTCCGAGACGGCGCGAGCAAGATCTTCGTCACCGGTTCCTTCTGGTACGCGGCGGTCCCCATGGCGGCGTCTCTCGCCACGCTCGACGCCCTGGTCGACGAGCACGCCATCGACAAGATGGTGGCCGCCGGGCAACGGCTACGAGACGGGCTCGATGCCCAGGCGGCACATCATGGTCTCAGCATCAACCAGACCGGCCCCGTCCAGATGCCGCTGTTGACGTTCGCTGGAGACGGCGACTTCGCAAAGGCCAACCTTTGGGCCAACGAGTCGGTGAAGCGCGGCGCCTACGTGCACCCATGGCACAACTGGTTCCTTAACGCCGCGCACGCCTCCGACGACATCGATCGGGCACTGCTTGCCACCGACGACGCCTTCGCCGAGGTCGCACGAGTCTTCGGTCGAGACTGAACCCGTCGGTGACGGGCCCCTCTCGCAGGCGGCCTGTGCACTCGCCAGCGCCAGTGGCAAGTAAGCGTCGAGCTCTTAGATCGGTAGACGCCGAACTCGCATGCGGTCCTGATCGAACACGGCGAACGCGCCGTGGTGGAAGTTGTCTGTGACTGCGTCGGGGTTGAGCGGGATGAGTTCCGCGACAGCTTGCACGCCTCGACGTTCGCGAAGTTGCAGGCAGGAGCACTGAGGTTTCTGATCGTCGCTCTTCGCGAGAAATGACGTGGACGTTGGAGTAGTTCGGACTGCAGAGCATCACCGACAATCCCGAACAGGCGTGGAAGACGATGAGCAAGGCATCTTCAGAGGCCCTGGCAGAGTTGGCCGACCTTCTCAGCACGAGGCCTGATGCTGCCGCGACAAGCCCGCAGAGCTGAGCGACCTCACCGACGACACCAATACCGACGACCGGGACAGGCTCGCTGCCTGCACTATGGTTTCCAGAACTCAGTGCCGATTCTCGAACTTGCACCTCACGGCGGAGAAGCTTCGGAGTGACGATCGCGCCGCAGGCCGGTGGTACACCACGGTCGGCAGTCGTCGTACACCACTTCTCCGCCCCGTTCCTCGCCATGCCACGATCGCCTCGCCGTCACGGGCTACGCAAAGCAAGACAACTGACAGCCAGCCCCGACCGTGGCCCACACCCGGAGTCGCCCCAATGAGTCCCCGCTGATCGACTCGCCGAGGCCCGAACACTCATCGAGGACCTCCCCGAGCGCGCCGCACTCGAATGCACCGGCGCCGCAATGGACCTCGACCGACTCATCGAATACCTCCTCAACGAGTTCGCCCGGATCGTAACGACCACCGCACCCGTCGGCGAGCTGAGCCCCGCTTCGAGCTGAACCCCACGATCAGAACAGGTTTACACCCTCGATCGATGCCCGCTGGATGGCGACCAACCCGACATGTCCGTTTGGGGATCGGTAACTGAGACGCCTTTGGATCGGCGATCGGCATTCCAGAAGGACCGTGGGAGGTCCTGGTCGATCGCGATCTCTGTCCGCCGTGAATCGGGTGGCGTAGGCTTCGGAAATGCAGTTCGAGCGGATCAGCGTGGACCACCGAGTCATGGGCGGGGTGCCGTGCATCGTTGGCACGCGTATCCCGGTTGCGACGATCGTGTCGCTCGTTGCCGAAGGGTTGATCCCGGCCGACATTGTCGCCAGCTACCCGCAACTGGTTGTTGATGATGTTCGTGCTGCGCTCGAGTATGCGGCGGCGACGGTTCGCGAGCGCGAACTCCCGTTGCGAACCGGCGTGTGAACTTCCTGATCGACGAGTGCTTGCGACCCGTGGTCGCCGAAGGTCTCAGGGACGCGGGGCACGATGCAATCCACGTCGGAGATGTCGGATTGCTGGGCGCCACCGATGAGCAAGTGATGTCCCTGGCAGCGGAGCAGTCGAGAGTGGTGGTGTCCGCGGATACCGACTTCGGTGAGCTACTTGCTCGGAACCGGCTCGGCTTTCCGAGCGTCATTCTGCTGCGGCGAAATCATGACCCCGACGATCAGGTCCGAACGATTCTCGATGCCCTCGTCG
>Ga0105047_10014871_pt1 | contig 12308 bp, 9 predicted proteins | sample MAT04_FD_78384 | JGI IMG/M metagenome (GOLD analysis project Ga0105047, IMG submission 78384) | Freshwater microbial communities from Lake Fryxell liftoff mats and glacier meltwater in Antarctica - MAT-04 (megahit assembly) | ecosystem: Environmental > Aquatic > Freshwater > Ice > Liftoff... | reverse complement strand
CGGTCGAGGTGGCGGGCGATTTTGCCGTCGATTTTGGATTCCGGTACTTCGGCGTGGCCGATGAAATCCCACGGCCCGGCGGAGATAAACCCGAGCGCCTCGATGCCGTCGCGAGAATTCCTGAACAAAATATCACCGGCGATTTGCTCCTGAACAAAAGTAGCGTATACTCTATCATCGTTGAAGCTGCGGATCACGTAATCGCGGTAGGGCCAAGCGTTGGGCCGGAGTTTGTCTTTGTCATAACCGTGAGTTTCACCGAAGTGGACGACATCGAGCCAGTGCCGTGCCCAGCGCTCCCCATACTGTTTGGACGCCAGCAGAGAATCAACGAGTTTGGGGTACGCATCCGGGGCGGGATCGTTCTCGAAGGCCGCGATTTGCTCCGGCGTGGGCGGTAAGCCGATGAGGTCGAGATACAATCGACGGATCAGCGTCCGCTTGCGCGCGGTCGGGGACGGTGCCAATCCTTTGTCCGAGAGTTTCGCCCGCACGAAGACATCGATGGGGTTCGTGAAGTCCGACTTCGGCAAGGCCGGTTTCGTGAGTGGTTTCAAGCTCCACCAATCGAGCGGGTCGGCCTTCGGCCCCGATTTCTCCGGCCACTTGGCACCTTGTTCGATCCAGAGTTTCAGTCTGGCGATCTCGCCATCGCTCAGGTTTTTCTCCGGTTCTGGCGGCATCCGCGCGTCGTCTTTCGCCGCGACGCGTCTCAATATTTCGCTCGCGCCGGGTTTCCCCGGCGCGAGGACGCCAGCCTTGATCGCCGACTCGCGGGAGTCGAGACGCAGCGATCCCTTCGATTTTACCGGCCCGTGGCAACCGATGCACGACCGCGTGAGGATCGGTTCGATCTCGCGGGCGAAATCGACAACAGGTTCAGCGGCGGGAATCGAACTCGACCCGAACACGAGGATGGCGATGGTGAGTTGCAACGAGTTCATCACGGCGGTGGGCTCCAATCCGAGTGTTCGTCACTAATGTAATCGAAAACCTAACGGGAGTGTTCCATGATCCGCGGCGTGTTGTTCGATTTCGACGGGACCCTCGCGGACAGCTTCGCCGCGATCGCGTCGAGCACCAACCATGTCCGCGAATCGTTCGGCCTCCCGACGATGACCGAAGAGAGTATCCGCAAGTACGTCGGCCACGGGTTGGAACATCTGCTGGGCGATCTCTGCCCCGGCTGCGAAGTCGCCCTCGCCGTGAGCCGTTATCGGGCCCACCACCCCGGCGTGATGCTGAAACTGACGAAGCTTTTCCCCGGCGTCCGCGAGACCCTCGACCGGTTGCACGCGGCTGGCTATCCGATGGGTGTTTGCAGCAACAAATCCGTGGCCTTCACGCGGTCGCTGGTCGCGGGTTTGGATCTCGCCGAGTTGTTGCCCGTCGTGCTCGGCCCGGAAGATGTCGGCGTCCCGAAGCCCGATCCTGCGATGTTGATCGAAGGGTGCAAGCGGCTGGGCGTGCCAATTTCGGAAGGGCTTTACGTCGGCGATATGATCGTCGATGTGCAAGCCGCGAAAGCGGCCGGGTTGCCCGTCTGGCTCGTCCACGTCGGGCTGGCCGGAACCACCGATCCGCGGTCCGCGGGACCGGAACGCATTTTGGATCGGTTCACCGAGATCGCCGATTCGTTACTCGATCAGGAGACGGTATGAAACGCGACAACATCAGCACCGGCGGCAAATGGGAGCCGATCATCGGCTACTCGCGGGCCGTGCGCGTCGGGCCGTTCGTCCACATTTCCGGTTGCACAGCGATGACGGCCCAAGGCCTCGTCGGCAAAGGGGACGCCTACGCCCAGACGGTGCAAGTGCTCAAGACTATCCGCGAAGCGCTCGAGAAATCTGGGGCGAAACTCGAACACGTCGTCCGCACGCGGATGTACTTGACGAAGATCGAGCAATGGCAAGACGTCGGCCGCGCCCACGGCGAAGTCTTCGGAGTGATCCTCCCCGCGACGACGATGGTCGAAGTTTCCAAATTGATCGACCCCGACATGTTGATCGAGATCGAAGCCGAGGCCATCGTGCCGGAATGAGGATTGACCCGGCTTCAACGGCAGATTTCAGGCTCTTCTCAGCGAACTTCGTTGTAGCGCCACGTCGGTACGTTCGGTGGCAAGTGTCCCATCAAGTAGGCTTCTTCGCCGATCGTCTCTTTCAGTTTCCGCAGCGCCGCCCGCCGGACGGTGACGTAATAGAAATCGCAGCGGGCATCGCGGACGCAATCCCAGACCTTGTAGAGGCGGTCGGTCTCCATGAGGGCCGTGTCGTACTGCTCGGTGCGGTCCCGCTCCAGCGATTGCTTCTCCACGAGGTGTTTGCGATAGCCCCGGTTGAACTGGATCAACTCGGTCACGGTATTCCGCTCCGGGAACCGCATGCTGTCGGACACCAGCGGCGCGCCTTCGAAATCGCGGTACCTGCGGCGGAGAATGTTGATGTCGTCCGAGAACTCCGCGCGTTTGGCGAGTAGATAGGCACTTTCGCGGACGTCGAGGATTTCGAGGTCGATGGCGGCTTTTTGAATGGACTTGCTGAGCGAGGGCCAAGCCTCCGCGGACGGCGGCGCCTCCATGAGGCCGGGCGGGGTCGCGAGGAGCATGAACGCCACCAAGAGTTCGTTTCCAGACATGGCCAGATCCCCCCGATTTGGGACGACCGCGCCGAGCGCGGGCGTGCGGTTCCGGCCCGGCGGTCGCCCGTCGGGTCGAGGTCGAAAAATGGAACGGTGGTTTGCGACGGAGCGCAAACGAACGGTGCTGCACGGGCGGGTCGGGAGGTGCGGGGCGGCAACGGTTGGGAGAGGAGTACCGTTGTGAACGGCCGGCTGGTCGGTCCGTCCTGCCCTCGGCGATCCGGGACTTCGACTGCGGATGTCGATTCGTTAGTGAAAGCCACGTAGCAGCTTCACAAGAACTTTACAATAGGAACTATCGAACATCGGCGAAGAAACTTGCGAGAATCCAGAATCGACTTTCGCCATCTGGCGACATTCGATTCAATTGTTGCAATCGAACGGAGGAATAGCAGATGCGCAGATCATAGGCATTGGCTCCCGGTGCTTAGGCGATTCTTTCCGCAGCCTTTAAATTAGGGTCGATCAAAGTTCTCGAAGTTGTGCAGATTCCGTCACATTTCGCTGAATAATCTGACAGAATAGCGAAGCGGTACTCCATTTGCTCGGTTCGCTAGCACGGCTCGGCTTTTTCCATGCACCGGGAATCTCTCCTATGAATCTTGTGCGTCCCTTCCAATTGCTCGGCCTTTTGGCTGGGCTACTGCTTTTTGCGGCCCCGTTGTCGCTGTGTGCGGAAGAACCCCCGGCCCCAGTTCCGGCCGCTCCCGCTACCTCGCCACCGGCCACGGAAAAATTCGCAGAAGACAAACGGGACGAGGCAATCAAGACCTCCGACATCGCGTGGGTCTTAGTGTCGTCGGCACTCGTGATGGTGATGATGCCCGGTCTGGCTCTATTCTACGGCGGCATGGTGCGTCGAAAAAATGTCCTCGGGACGATGATGCACACGATGGCCGCGCTCGGGATCGTGGGCGTTCAGTGGGTACTTTGCGGCTACATGCTCTCGTTCGGCGAGACCAAAGACGGCCTGGTCGGTTGGAGCCCCGAACTCATCGGGCTCAGTTCCTCGGCCGCCGTCGGGACGACCGACAAACCCGAAGACCAGCTCAAAAAAGATGGGATCGATCCGGCCAAGGCCACCAAAGAAGAAGTCGAAGCCGCCGAGAAAACGATCGCCCAGAAGAATCGCTTCAAGACCTTCCCGAACACGAAACTTCCGCTCTACCTCCACGCCATGTTTCAAGGGATGTTCGCGATCATCACGGTCGCACTTATCAGCGGGGCCTTCGCCGAGCGTGTGAAATTCGGTTCGTATTGCTTGTTCATCCTCCTCTGGACGACGGTCGTGTACGATCCGCTCGCCCACTGGGTCTGGGCTTACAACTGGACGCTCGGGCCGGAGGAAAAAGCCCTGAGCGCCTCGGGTTGGTTGGGGGCCAAAGGGGCCATCGACTTCGCCGGCGGTACGGTCGTCCACATCGCGGCCGGGGTTTCGGGCCTCGCAGCGATCCTGTTCCTCCGCAAGCGCCACGGCTATCTCAAGCAGACCTTCCACCCGAACAGCATGGTGTTCACGCTCCTTGGGGCAGGCCTACTGTGGTTCGGCTGGTTCGGCTTCAACGGTGGTTCCGCGCTCGCCAGCAACGCCCAAGCGGTGTCCGCGTTCACCGTCACGCAAGTCGCCGCCGCAGCCGCGAGTTTGGGCTGGATGGCCGTGGAATGGATCCACCGCGGCAAACCGACGGCGCTCGGATTCGCGTCGGGACTCGTCGCCGGGTTGGTCGCGATTACCCCGGCCAGCGGCTTCGTGACGCCGGGGGGCGCGCTGATCATCGGCACGCTGTCTGGGATTATCTGCTACTGGGCGGTCACGCTGAAATCAGTCTTCGGTTATGACGACTCACTCGACGCCTTCGGCATCCACGGCGTCGGCGGGATCTTGGGGGCCGTGCTCACCGGGGCGTTGGTCAGCCTGCCGCTCTGGGTTTACGGTTTTGGCGCTAGCGACGCCACGGCTTTCCCGGGCAAGCTAAACGCCGAGAAGACCGCCATCGACTACACGGCTCAAATCCAAGTGCAACTCCTCGCGGTCGCAGCGGCCGCCGTGTACGGGTTCGTGGTCACGACGGTTCTCGTCTTGCTGATCGATTACACGATCGGTTTCACCGTGAAGCCGGCTGCTGAAGCGGAAGGGCTCGACCTCAGCCAGCACAACGAAACCGGCATGGACGTCGGCCCGGATGTCGACGCCGGGGCCGTGGTGACGATACCGAAGGCGGCGAGCACCCCGCCCGGTATGACCAACGGCCAAGCGAAGCGGTTCACCGTGGTCGTGGAAGGCGTGGCCGCGAAAGACCTGCAAAAGGCGTGGGAGGAACTCTGCAAGCCGAAGGAAGGCGGGCCGAGCAAAGAATTTGCGGCGGTCTACCCGTATCTGACGACGGTGAAAGGAAACCTCTTCCGCTTCCGCGGCGGCGACGCGATCCGCATCAAAGAATCGATCAGGATTCTCTTCCAAGACGCGCTCGATACGACCGTGAACACGCACGTCGAACATTGATTGTCGATCGTTGACTCCGCCCGCTCGCGCGGGCGGTTCGCCACTCTTCCCACCGAGACACCATGAAATTGATCGTCGCCATCATTCGCCCGGAAAAGCTCGACGAGGTGCAACTGGCCCTTGCCGAACGCGATGTCTACCTGATGACCGTCACCGACGTACGCGGTTGCGGCCGACAGCGTGGCCACACGGAGGTCTACCGGGGCCAAGAGGTCCAAACGCGGCTGATCCCGAAATTGAAACTCGAAATCGCCGTGAACGAAGCGTTCGTGGAAGCCACCGTTGAAGCGATCGTCCACGCCGCCCGAACCGGCGATACCGGTTCGATCGGCGACGGGAAGATTTTCGTGATTGCGCTCGAAGACGCCGTCCGAATCCGCACCGGCGAAAGCGGCCCAAGCGCCATCGGACCCTGACGGAAGAATTGCGGATTTGGGATAGCAGTTTTCGGACTTCGGATTTGAAGAATGGTATTCAATCCGAATTCCGAATTCCGCACTTCAAACATCGACCCGTTCCGTCTGCAGTGTCAGACGCATTTGCACTGTCCCGATTTGGATCACGTCGTTGGGTTGTAAAACGCGCTGCTGACCCGGGAAGAGCCGGGTGCGGTTCACGAACGTCCCGTTCAGACTGTTCAAATCTTCGATTAGCACGATCCGCCCGTCGAACTGGATGCAAGTGTGTTGGCGGGAAGTCCAGACCCGTTCGATCGGCTCTTGGTTGGTCAGGTCGATGTCGACCGGTTGATGCACCGTCCGGCCCATCACGTTCTTGCCTTCGAGGATCGGGAAGAAGACCCCGAGTTTTTCCCCGCGGATGATTTCGAGCCGCGGCTTGACGACGATGCGCGTCCCTGGCGCGGGGGTGGATCGGTCGGAGGCGGTGTCGCTGCTGAGGGCATGCTTCGTCGGGGAATCGTAATTCCCGGGCGTCGCCCGCTGGGCGTCGGCGAACTTCAAACTGCCGGAAGCTTTTGTCAGCACCGACGGCGAGGTTTCGGATCGCGGCGCGTACCCGCTGTCGGGGCGAAACGGACTCGCCATCACGACGGGCGTCGGGTTCAAATGCGGGAGGTCGGCCGTGGCCGTGGCGACGCCGTTTTCGCGGAATTTGAACTTTCCGCATCGGGAGCATGCATCCGTGCCATTCGGATTCACAAACAGGCAGATCGGGCAAATGTTCATGGCGGCACCATCCAAACCGGGCCTCATTGATCGGGAACGCGAAAGGATCAGGGAAGCATGGCACATAGTCGAAGCCCGGGCCACCGGTCGTTGCGTCCGAATGGCAAAGAGGCATCGAACGTGGCGGAAATACGGTCGGAAAACGGGGCACGGCCACACGGCAACATCGACCAAGTTCCGTGTCAGCCGGCTTTTTTTTCGGGGGAACTTGAGAAATTACGACTCCGACACGAGAACCAGCAGGCCGAACGCGGCCACCTTGAACTCGGCGCCCGAAGGGACGACAGCCCCTGAGTTTTCCGGGAAAAAATCGTCCGGGCTCGGTTCGGCGGTGTCGATTAACCTCCGCCAAGGGCGGCCGGTAGGGGATTTGGGTACTGCAATGGAGTCGGATTCCGGGGACCCGTTCATCGCGATCAAAAAATCGTTGTCGGGTTGATTCAACTCCAGATCGTCGCGGCCGTGGAAGCGGCCGTCGAGCGTGCAAACCAGCAGTCTCGATTCCGGCCGGAAATCGGGCCGATCCGCTTCGCGACCGTGCCAGTGGATGTCCGATGTCAACGGCGTGAGGGTGCCCCGGAGAAACTCGCTCCGCCGCAACACAGGATGCCGCTTCCGCAGCCAGATGAGTTCGCGCACGAATCGCAAAAACCCGGCGTTAGTCGCGCCGAGGCTCCAATCGAGCCACGATAACGCGTTGTCTTGGCACCAGGCGTTGTTGTTGCCGCCCTGCGTCCGCAGGTGTTCGTCGCCGGCCAGAATCATCGGGACGCCCTGCGAGAGCAACAGCGTCGCGATCAAGCTCTTGGCCCGCCGTTCGCGCAGCGCGAGGATCGCCGCGTCCGCCGTTGGCCCTTCGATGCCGCTATTCCACGAGCAATTGTCGCCGTGGCCGTCCCGGTTGTCCTCGCCGTTGGCCCCGTTATGTTTCTCGTTGTAGCTCACAAGATCCATCAGGGTGAAGCCGTCGTGGCAGGTGATGAAGTTGATCGTTTGCGCCGGCGAGCCGCCGGCCGGTCCAAAGATGTCGGCGCTCCCGCAGACTCGGCTGGCCATCGGGGCTGTCAGGCCGGTGTCCCCTTTCCAAAACTTGCGGACATCGTCGCGATAGCGGTCGTTCCACTCGGCCCAGCGGTTGCCGGCGGCGAACTGGCTGACTTGGTACGCCCCGCCCGCGTCCCAGGGCTCGGCGATCAACTTGGTGCCGGCCAAAATGCCGTCGTCGGCGATCATCTCGATGGCCGGGGCGTTGGCCATGACGTTGCCGCGCCGGTCGCGGCCGAGCACCGAGGCGAGGTCGAAGCGGAAGCCGTCGACGTGCATATCGGTCACCCAGTAGCGCAGGCAAGTCACGATGAGCTCGCGCACGACCGGGTGGTTGCAGTTCATCGTGTTGCCGACGCCGGAGTAATTCAGGTAGCGGCCCGCGTCGTCGAGCAAGTAGTACAGGTCGTTGTCGAAGCCGCGGAAGTGGTACGTCCGGCCGCGGTCGTCCCCTTCGCCGCTGTGGTTGAACACCACGTCGAGATAGACCTCGATGCCGGCTTCGTGGAAGGCCTTCACCATGTCGCGGAATTCGTCGTCTTGGCCGTGCCGTTCCGCGGTCGCGGCGAAGGCGGCTTTCGGCGCCGCGAAGCCGATGGGGTTGTAACCCCAGTAATTCGTGTGCTTCGCGCCCGTGATCGGATCATAGAACGGACAATCGCATTCGTCGAATTCGAACACAGGCAGCAATTCGACGGCGGTGATGCCGAGCCACGAGAGGTACGGGATTTTCTCGGCGAGGCCGCGGAACGTCCCCGGCGCGGCGACGTGCGAATCCTTCCCGATGGTGAAGCCGCGGACGTGGAGTTCGTAAATAATCGAATCTTCGGGGAGCGTCCGCAATTGGGCATCGGCGCCCCAATCGTACGGACCCGAGCGGAAGTAGAGGCTCCGCCGGCTCGTCCGCTCGGGGTCGACTTCGCAAGTGCTCGCCCAGTTCGCCCCGTTAGAAATCGCCGTGGCGCAGGGGTCGATCAACAACCGAGTCGGGTCGAACCGATTCCGAACGCTCTTCGGCCCGGACACGCGGAACCCGTAGCAAAACAGCTCGGGCAAGCCGTCGACGCGGATGTGCCAGTGGTCGCCGGTGCGGTTCGCTTTGCGGTCGAGCGGGATTTCCGCGAGCGGGCGCATACCACCATCTTCGGGGAGAATCACCAGCGTCACGCTCTCGGCGTGCCGGCTGATGACGGCGAAATTGATCCCGTTCGGAGCCCGGCTCGATCCCAAAGGCAGCGGCCTCCCGCGGGACGTTGAAAAAGCGGACATGGAAGCCTCGCGGTCATCGGATTCGCACACTCGTTTTTTACCGATCTCACCTACCGATCTACAATATATGGAACTAGGTACACCGGCCCGGATTTGATATCGAGTGCGATCGAGAAGGTGCCAGCGTCGTAACCGGCGGGGCGGTGCTCCCGGTGGCGGGGATCTCCACGACTTGCAACGTCAGGGGTCGAAGCTTGGCACGTGGCGATACCGGGATGTTCTCGACGCATTCGTCGAGCACGTGTGGCGATCGACGCAAACGCCGAATGGGCCGACACCTATAGCATGACAACAACTGGAAGGTGCTAATACTATTCTATGCGTGTTTCGCGCCGGCGATTTCGGTTCTCCCGGTTGTTCCGCCGCGGAGTCGCCTGAACTGCCGAGTCGGTCTGGGCGCCCTTGGGTCTTCCCGCCGATGGTAAGATGCTGGGATGCTCTATTCGCCCGACAGGATGATCGACCCGTGAGTGCCGGCGCGCTGGATGTACCGCTACCCCCGATTCCGACGCCCGCCGAACGATCGGTGCCGGCGCGAGGACTGTTGGCGTCCATCGGTGACGCTTTCGAAGCCCTCGGCGATTGGTCGGTCTTTTCGGTGCGGGCGATCGCCGGGATTTGGTCGCAGCACCTTAAGGCGCGGGAACTCCTTCGGATCTGCGTCGAGGTCGGCGTCGGCAGCGTCGCAGTCGTCGGCGTCACCGGGCTGTTCATCGGCATGGTGCTCGCGGTGCAAACGTATTCGCAATTCCAAACGATCGGGCTCGAAACGTCGCTCGGGGCGATCATCCACATGTCGGTGGTGCGCGAACTCGGCCCGGTGCTCGCCGCCGTGATGCTTTCGGGGCGCGTCGGCACGGCGATGGCCGCGCAACTCGGCACCATGCGAGTCACGGAACAAATCGACGCGATCGCGTGCCTCGGGGTCGACCCGGTGAAGTACCTCGTCGGGCCGCGCGTGTTGGCTTGCGTGCTGATGATCCCCCTATTGACGGTGATCGCCGACGCGATGGGCGTCGTCGGCAGCACCGGGATTTGCGTCTACGTCTATCGCATCGAGAGCGACCACTACTGGCGGCACACCGCGGGTTTCGTGAAGGGCTTCGACCTGCTCATGGGCCTCGCGAAGTCGCTCGTCTTCGGGGCCGTGCTCGGCCTCATCTGCTGCCACCGCGGCTTCCATTGCAAACCGGGCGCCGAGGGCGTCGGCAAGGCGGCCACCGAGGGATTCGTCCTGTCGTTCGTGGCGATCATGTTCCTCGATTTCGTCATGGCCATGCTCACGACCACGCTTTACAACCTCATTTGGCCGGCCGTCGGCGCCAAGGTCGCGTGAGGAATCGCCGTGCCCGACCCCATCATCCAACTCGCCGGCGTCTCCGTCCGCTTCGGCCGGCAGCAGGTGCTCCGCAACGTCCACCTCGACATTTTCTCGCACGAGACGTTGGCGCTGATCGGCGAGAGCGGCTGCGGCAAATCGGTGGCGCTGAAACTGATCGTCGGCCTATTGCAACCGACCGAGGGGGAAGTCTATTTCGAAGGCAAACCGCTGCACCGCATGCGCGAGCGGGAGATCGTCGCGATGCGGCAGCGCGTCGGGTTTCTCTTCCAAGGGGCCGCGCTGTTCGACAGTTTGACGGTGTTCGACAATGTCGCGTTCGGTCTGCGGGCGAAGGGTTTGAAACGGCACGAAGACCTCGAGCCGCGCGTGCGCAGCAGCCTGCGGGACGTCGGCTTGACCGTCGCGGCGGAATCGAAAATGCCCGCGGAGTTATCGGGAGGCATGCGCAAACGCGTGGGCTTGGCGCGGGCCCTGGCCATCGACCCGGACGTGATGCTCTACGACGAACCGACCACCGGGCTCGACCCGATCATGACCGACGTCATCAACGAGTTGATCGTGCAAACGCGGGCCAACCGGCCGATCACGAGTTTGGTCGTCACGCACGAAATGCGGACCGTCCAGAAGGTCGCCGACCGCGTCGTGATGTTCTACCCGCACGCCCGGCTGACCGCGCACGAACCGCAGGTGATTTACGACGGCCCCGCGGCCGGCCTGACCACCTGCAACGACGCCCGCGTCCGGCAGTTCGTGTTGGGCGAAGCGCGCGAACGCCTGACCGACTCGCGATTGCTTTCGGAGCCGGACGCGTGAGCGACGGTCCATCCCCTTCAGGAGTTCCACCGTGTCCGAACGAGTTCTCCGCCGGCGTTTGGGAGTCTTCGTAGCCGCGACCATCGCGGCCCTCACGGGATTGATCGTGTTGTTCGGCGGTGCGCCCACGGTCTTCAACGCGAGAACCAAATACACCTTGTTGTATCCGGAGGCGCCGGGCGTCGCGGCGGGGACGCCCGTGCGCAAATCGGGCGTGCGCATCGGCCGGGTCACCGCCGTCGATATCGACGAATCCAGCGGCGAAGTCCGCGTGAACATCGAAGTCGAGAACAAATACCTCCCCCGGCAGAGCGAGGAGCCGGCCATTTCGCGCGGCTTGCTCTCGGGCGACACGGCCATCGATTTCATTCCGAAGACCGACGAGAAGGGCCAGCCTATGCCCCGGGCCGATGCGATCCCACCGAATGCAGACATCGCCGGCGTCCGGCCTCTCAACACGCAGCGCCTGTTGAATCAAGCCCAAGGTGCGATCCCGAACGCGCAGGATGCGCTCATCAAATTCAGCGCCACGATGTCGCGGTTCGATGCCGTCGGCCCGAAGGCCGAGAAGGCCCTCGACGAAATCGCCGCCTTCGCCCGCTTGGCCCGTGAGCTCGTCCCCGAACTCCGCGAGACCAACAAACGCGTCCAAGATTTCATCGGCGCCGACGGCCCGCCCGACCCCAAGAATCAAGACGTGGCCCTGCGAAAAGCCGACGATGCCGAACCGGCGAACCTCAAGACGCTCGTCCGCGAAATCCAAGATTTCGTGAAGACCTACAAGCCTCTCGGCGAGGATTTGCGCGCCCTGCTGAAGGTGGCCGAGCCGGAACTGACGGCCGCGCTGAAGTCGTTGAAAATGCTCACCGACCGAGCCGGGTTGTTCTTGACGGACGACAACCGCAAAGCCCTCACCGAAATCTTGGCCACCTTCCAAAAAGCCAGCGCCGATTTGCTGAGTGAAGAGAACAAAAAGAACGTCAACGCGATCTTGAAGAACGTGAACGCCGGCAGTGAAGACCTGACCAAAACGATCCGCCTTGCGGCCATCTTGCTCGACCGCGCCGAGGGGACGTTGAAAGAACTCAACGGCCGCTTGGCCGAGGCGAAAGGCTTCATCGCCAATTTGGACAAAGCGAGCAAACCGATCGCGGAGGGCGCCGAACCGATCATGAAGAACATTGCCCTCGCGGCCGAGAATTTGTCGAAGACGTTGATCGACGCCCGCTCCGCTTTGGGCGCGTTCAACAAGGCCGACGGCACCGTCGGCAAGATCCTGAACGACCCACTTTTGTACAACCAGTTGGTCGACGCGGCGTCGAACTTGAACCGCACGCTGATCCGCGCCGAGAAGATCGCCAAGGACTTGGAAGTGTTCGCCGACAAGGTCGCCCGCAAGCCCGAAGTCATCGGCATTGGCGGGGCGCTGCGCCCGAGCACCGGCTTGAAAGAATCACCGACCGCGCCGCTCGGGCCAACCCCCTATCCGTACCCCGCCCCCGGCTCG
>Ga0105047_10014870_pt1 | contig 12308 bp, 15 predicted proteins | sample MAT04_FD_78384 | JGI IMG/M metagenome (GOLD analysis project Ga0105047, IMG submission 78384) | Freshwater microbial communities from Lake Fryxell liftoff mats and glacier meltwater in Antarctica - MAT-04 (megahit assembly) | ecosystem: Environmental > Aquatic > Freshwater > Ice > Liftoff... | reverse complement strand
CACGAACTTCGCCGTACTCCGCGGCCTCTTCAACCGTCTTCTGGCTCTCTCCGGTCACACCCTCCAGAAGGGCGTCGACTTCCTCCTGGGAAAGAAATGACTCACTCATACATGCGTACCTGGTGCAGCTTTACTGAACGATAAAGCTGGAAAACAACACACCGACAACGGGTAGGTCCCCATGGGCGTCTTTTTTTACAGCCTTCTTCTTGGGCGCAGGCTCTTCGCTGCCATGCGCATCTTCACCACCACCAAACGGGATGGAGGCCTCTCGAAGAATATCCTTCGCCAATTGGCTCTTGCCTTCAGCACTCAACAACTCCTCAGCCGTTCGCTGGGAAATCAACATGAGGACGCCGCTACGGATCGTGGGCAAGAACGCCTTGACAGAGTCTGACGCATGCGCGTCCAGCACTTCGAGCGTGATCCCAATCTGGGCAACTCTCTCGCCACCCGGGTCAGCCAAATTAACTACCATGTTGTCCAGTGGCAGATAAGCAGGCGGTTTTTTGGGTCCCGAATTGGCCGCGGCCTTTTCAGGCGCTGCGTCTTCGCCGTCAGCCGCAGCGGCTCTCTGCTTGCTGATATAGAAAAAAGCGCCTCCCCCACCTAACACCAGGACCAGGACTGCGCCCAGGATGATGATCAGCAGCTTCTTGCTCTTGGCGGGCGCCTTGGGGGCATCAGCGGCTTCGGGTTTCGCAGACAAAATAGTTCCTTAATTACAGAGATGGCTTATGCATTATTTGCTATGCAAAGGAGAGATAAAGCGCAAATAGAGAGTGGTAAACCCACTACCAACCGGGAATACTGACACATTTATAGCCGGTTAGACAAAAAGATCCAGCGCACGCCCCACCGGGCCAGACGAAACCGGCCGTAAACCCGCACTCAAGGGCTGCACAGATCCGATAGACGCCTGCCTAACCCCTGGGCGCGGCTTGCGCTCTTGCGCGCCGGAATCCCCTGAACCGGAAGTGCCCACAGAAACGCCGGACAGGATCACGCCTTCGCGCTGCAGCATGTCCTTCAAATGCCGACTCGCATTTTCCAGCACCTCGCGGGTCTGAATCTCATCCGTGCGAAACGCAATATGCGCCTCGTTGCCCTGCATGCGAATGCTGACCTCCACCGGGTGGTCGCCCATGCCATCGAGCTTCATTTCAGCATTCTGGACATCATTCGAAATCCAGTAGGAAACCTGTTCAGCAACGTATGCGTCCGTTGGGGAGACGGCCGCTGGCGCACCCGTCCCGCCTGAAGTGGTCATGCCAGTCGCGGAGGCAGGCTGCCCTGGCACTCCATCCGGGGTACTCAACTTGAAAATCGATTTTTCCCGCAGCGGGTCTTCCCGCCGGAGTGGCATTGCAGCGTTTTCCAGGCCTCTGACCATTGCAAGCGGTGCAGCCTGGGCGTCCGCAACCCGCTCGGCCAGCGCCACAGTCTTGGCGTCGGGCTGGCCCGTGATTTGAGCGGCATTGGTCAAAGCGGCTTCTTCTTGACCTGGTTTCAACGCGGCATTCATTTGCCCTTTCCCCCCCTTAGGAGATAGCTCAGGTGCAACCGCGTCCACTCCAGACGACAAGCCGCCTATGCTAGTCAGCGCGGCCACAGCCCGAACCGGCTTGGCAAGCACCGCGGGGCCTTCCGTAGCTCCGGAACCCGGCACTACATCAGCCGGTATGTGCACAGGGCTCCATTGCAAGGACTGCGCGAGAAGCGCAGCGGCATCGACAGTCACAGGCAACGTGTCCGCCTGCGCCGATGCGGCCATCTGCAAAGACGTCAACCCGTCATCCGCCAGCACAGGTCGTGCTGCCGCAGAGTCGTCCAAGGCGGTCAGAATCGCCATGAAACCGCCCGGGGCGTCCGCAGCGGGCTTGCCTCGGCTGCCCGTCTTGCCATTTGCGCCGGCCGCGTCCGATGTTGCGGCGGGTTTCGCACTCGTTTGGGTTGGTCCCATTTCAATCGTCATTGTGTTTCTCCACTCATGGGCAGTCGTCTGGTGCGGGCATGCAGCATGGCTGCAAATTCGTCGGTTTGTCGCTGATCGCGTTGTTTCTGCGTGCGCTCCAAGGCAAGCTGTCGGTTTTTGAGAACCTGGTTCAAGCCAGACAAGCGAAATTCAGCTTGCAGCAGCGCCTTGTTCGCAGTCTCCAGTTGGGCGTTGGTGCTGCTCATCACCCCCACCTGCAGGCCAATGGCTTGCTGCAGGCGTTCCATAAACTGGTAATGATGCCGGATAAGTTCTGCCGACAGTGCGCCCGATGTAGATCCGGTCCAGCGGGCATCGGTGTCACCGGCATACCCCTGCAACTGGCCCATCTGGTCCTGCACAAAACCCAAATTGCGCTTCACCCGCAGTACCACCTTGACCGCATCGTCCCGATGGCGAGTGGCCTGTTCAATGGCCAGAAGAATGCTTCTTAACTGCGACACGGTGGCTTCGCCCCCCATTCGTCAGCCTGATTCGTATTCACAGGCCGCCCCCGTGCAAAGAGGTGGCAGTGGCCATTTGGTCCAACACTGCATCCATGGGTGCCGCCTCGTACATATCTTGTTGCAGAAACTGGCCCATGCCATCGTGCAGGGCAATAGCCTCGTCCAGCGCCGGGTCCGATCCATGGGCGTAAGCCCCAATCTGCACCAGATCCCGACCCCGTTCGTATTTGGAATACACCGCCCGAAATCGGCGTGCCATCTCAAAATGCTCGCGCGACACCACGCTGTGCATGACGCGGGAGGCTGACTGCTCTACGTCAATCGCCGGGTAATGGCCTGACTCGGCCAAGGTGCGCGACAACACAATATGACCATCCAGAATGGCCCGGGCCGCGTCAGCGATCGGATCCTGCTGGTCATCACCTTCGGAAAGCACGGTGTAAAAAGCGGTAATGGAGCCCACGCCATTGAGACCGTTGCCACTGCGCTCAACCAACTGGGGCAGCTTGGCAAAGCAGGACGGCGGATACCCTTTGGTAGCGGGTGGCTCACCAATGGCCAGCGCAATTTCTCGTTGCGCCATGGCGTAGCGGGTAAGTGAGTCCATCAGCAACAGGACATGCTTACCGCGGTCCCGAAAACCCTCGGCAATCGCAGTCGCATAGGACGCCCCCTGCATGCGCAGCAGCGGCGGCGCATCGGCTGGAGCGGCCACCACCACAGACCGGGCACGCCCCTCAAGACCCAGAATATCCTCAATGAACTCCTTGACCTCACGGCCCCGCTCACCAATCAACCCGACCACAATGACGTCTGCCTGCGTGTAGCGGGCCATCATGCCCAGCAACACGCTTTTGCCCACGCCGGAGCCGGCAAACAGACCAATACGCTGACCGCGCCCGACCGTCAATAAGGCGTTGATGGCCCGCACCCCCGTATCCAGTGCCACCCGGACTGGCGCACGGTCCATCGCGTTGATGGGTTTTCTATCCAGCGGCTTGGAAATGACATCCAGAATAGGCCCCAGACGGTCCATCGGCACACCCTGCGAATCAACCACCCTGCCAAGCAGGCCATCGCCCAAAGGCAAGCGCAACATGCCTGCGTGACCACCCAAGTCCGCAGGCACCGGCTCGCCGAGCCGCGGCACCGGCACATACGCCGCCGCAGGCGCCACACCGGCCCCACTGGACAGCCCATGCACATCCCCTGCCGGCATCAAAAACGCCTTGTCTCCCGAAAAACCCACCACTTCGGCCAGCACCGGCTGCTGTGATTTCATCGACACCACACACTGCGAACCCACGGGCACCCGTATGCCACTGGCCTCCAGCACCAGTCCTGTCAGCCGGGTCAACGTGCCGCGCACTTCCAGCGCACTGTCGTGCGCCACACTGCGCTGGGCACGGTGCAGAAACTCCTGCCACTTAGCAGCGGAGCCAACCGTTTCAGCGGTGTCTAGGGCTTCAGCGTCCATCATCAGGCGCATCCCAGGCAGATTCCAGACCCAGGCTGGCTACTGCCCGCGCCCAGCGCTTTTCCAGCGTTCCATCTACCACGGTGCCTGCCGACTCCACCAGGCATCCACCCCGGGTAATCGAGGCATCACCGAGTAAGGTCAGCGCCAAACTGGCAAACTCCTGGCGCAGCACGTCATCCAGCACATCCAGATCCTGCGGATTCATACGCACCAAGGCGGCCTTGCTGTCCACAGCCAGCACACCCAACGCTTCACGAATCACCGGTTGCAGTGCATTGGGGTTGGTAGACAACTCGTGCCGCAAAACCTGGCGCGCCAGCTCGCAAGCCAGCTCCAGCACGCCTTTGGCCATCACCTGCTCGGCTTCTGCCATTTGCGCCTGGGCCCCTTCAAAAAGCTGACCGAACCCGCGCGCAGTTTCTTGCCCCTGTGAACTGATGTAGTCATCAATCCGGCGATTCCCCTCCAGGGTGGCCTGCGCATGGCCCTGCGCAAACCCTTCGGCGTAGCCCGACTGGCGCAGCACGCTCTCTTTGGCCTGATCTTCAGCCGCTTCTTGCGCCTTCAACTTGGCGGCAAAGCGCACAGACGCCTGGTCCACTGCGCCAAAGTTCCAGTCCACTACGGCACCCAGTTCTTCACCCGGGATAAAACGGTTATGCGCGCGCGTCATCAGACCATGGCGTCATCGCCACCTCCGCCGCCGACAACAATCTGCCCTTCGTCTGCCAAGCGGCGTACGGTCTTGAGGATTTCTTTCTGCTGGGCTTCCACCTCGGACAGGCGCATGGGTCCACGCGACTCCAGGTCTTCCCGCAGCGTGGCCGCAGCGCGCGACGACATGTTGGCAAGGATTTTTTCCTTGAGCTCGGGTTGCGCGCCTTTGAGTGCCACGATCAGCACGTCCGAAGAAACCTCCTTGAGCACCATCTGGATGGCCTTGTCGTCAAGCTTCATCACGTCGTCAAACACAAACATCTTGTCCATGATCTTCTGCGCCAGATCTGCATCGTGGTTGCGAATGGACTCGATAACCGTGCCCTCAATGGCAGTGCCCATCAGGTTGATCATTTCGGCGGCCGTCTTGACCCCACCCAAGGAGGACTTGCGAATCTTGTCGCCACCCGCCAGCACCTTGAACAACACCTCATTGAGGTCTTTCAACGCCGTGGGCTGAATGCCTTCCATGGTAGCCACGCGCAGCATCACTTCGTTGCGCTGGCGTTCACTCAGGTTTTTCAACACATCCGCCGCCTGGTCGTAGTCCAGGTGCACCAGAATGGCGGCCACAATTTGGGGGTGTTCGTTGCGCAGCAGTTCGGCAACAGAGAGCGGGTCCATCCATTTCAGGCTCTCGATCCCCGAGACATCTCCCCCCTGCAAAATGCGGTCAATCAGCAGCGCAGCCTTGTCATCGCCCAGTGCCAGCTTCAAAACCGACCGAACATAGTCGCCGGAATTGGACACCAGCAGGCTTTGTGACGCAGCCACACCGGTAAATCGGCCCACCACCTCGTCCACCCGCTCGCGGGTGATCTGTGTGGTCTTGGCAATGGCCTCGCCCAATTTCTGGACCTCTTTGGGCGACAGGTGCTTGAACACCTCAGAGGCCTCCGCCTCGCCCAAAGACATCATCAAAATGGCCGCGTCTTGTAATCCGTCGTCTTGTGTCATGGTGCTATTTTCGCTGGGTATCAGCCCGGCGCTTCGCCGTTGATCCACGTCTTGACAATATTGGCCACTGCCGCCGGGTTGTCGCGGGTCAGTTTGCGTGCATCCTCCAGCCGCAACTCCCCTGCGGAAGCCTGCGCGGGCTCATTACTTTCCCGTGGGGCCGCGAGCTGCGGGCGCTCTGGCTGGTCCGCCTCAATAGCATCCAGCTGGTTGACACGCGTATTGGCAGAAAGTCCGGCAGAAGCAGGTGCCTGCATCAGGTTTTTCATGGCGGGGCGAATCACGCCCAACAGCACCAAAGCCGCAAACAACAAGGTTCCCACTGGCCACGCAAAGCTGCGGGCAATGTCCAACACCTCGGGTTGGCGCCACAGCGGAATATCGGCAATCTCGATCTTGTCGGACACAAAGGCCGCGTTCATCAGGTTGACGGAGTCGCCCCGGTCCTTGTTGAAGCCCACGGTTTCACGCACCAGCGCCGTCATTTTTTCGATCTGTGCATCGGTCAGTGGCGTGCTGGTGGTTTTGCCCTTGTCGTCGGTGGTCACCCGGTTGTTCACCACCACGGCGGCATTGATGCGCTTGATGACGCCCGTAGCCCCTTTCACCACCCGAACGGTCTTGTCGACCTCGTAGTTGATGATCGACTCACGTTTGGAACCGGCGGAGCCTGACTGACCGTTGGCGGCCAACGGTTGGGCTGCTCCATTGATGGGAGCAGAGCCCTGTGCAGGCGGCTGATTACTGGTGGCACCCGGCACACCAGCGGGTGGTGTGTTGGCGTTACCGCTGGAGCTTTCCACGACCTGCTGACTGCGGATAGCACCCACTTCAGGCGCCTGGTTGGGCTTGTGGGACTCGGTGGTGGACTCGGTCTGGGAAAAATCGACCTCGGCCGTAACTTGCGCCTTCACGTTCTGTCGACCCACAATGGGCTCCAGAATGTCCAGAATGCGGCGGTTGTACTGCTGCTCAATTTGCTGCGCGTATTGCAACTGCTCGGCATCGCTACCCAAGACACCACCGGAACCATCGGTTGGAGTGGATAGCAGTTTGCCGGTGTCGTCCAGCACGCTCACTGCAGACGGCGTCATCTCCGGCACGCTGGATGCCACCAGGTGAATAATGCCTGCCAGCTGAGCACGGTCCAGCGTGCGCCCGGGGTGCAAGCTCAGCAAAACCGAGGCCGACGGCTTTTGCTGCTCGCGGAAAAAGCCGTTTTGATTGGGTAGCGCCAGGTGCACCCGTGCGTTTTGCACCGATGCCAGCGCCTGGATGGAGCGCGTCAACTCGCCTTCAAGACCGCGCTGAAACGTCAACCGCTCCTGAAACTGCGTCATGCCAAAGCGGTTGGCCTCCATCATCTCGAACCCGTTGACCGAACCCTTGGGCAAACCCAGGGAGGCCAGTTTGAGTCGCACATCATGCACTCGGTCTGCGGGTACCAAAATGGCACCGCCGCCTTCGGTGTACTTATAAGGAACGTTCAGAGTACCCAGCTGGGCAATCACGGCACCGCCGTCTTTGTCGGCCAAATTGGAGTACAACACCCGCCATTCGGCTTGCCGGCCCATCACCAGGCCCACCACACCAATCGCCACAAACAGCAGCACGCCCAGTGCCAAGCGCAGACGCTGGCCTTGGTCAAGCCCGGCCAGACGTTGGCCGATGGTGGGGTTTACAGGGATGGTGGCAACTGACGGCATCTTGCTTTCCGGTGCAGCGGGGCGCGAATCGCCTCACGAATGGGACTGATTATTCGACCCCCCTCCGAAAACATTAGGGTAATAAGCACCCGCTTTACCTACCAATTCAAAATAATGGCCAACGCAAGCGGGTTATACGATCGCAGCACCCTACTTCACAGGGGAGGACTGTATGGATTTCAAGCTCACACCGGTATCAATGCCCACCACGATTCGCCCCAGCATGGGCGTGCGGCCCAGCGCCTCTGGCGGAGCCGAAGGCGTGGGTGGAGGGTTTTCAGGCGCCCTGAAAAGCGCACTAGGGTCCGTGAGTGCCACACAGAACGAGGCAACCCGGCTTCAACAAGAAGTGCAGATGGAAAACCCCAAGGTCAGCCTGGAAGAAACCATGGTGGCCATCCAGAAAGCCCAAATTGGCTTTCAGGCCACGCTGCATGTGCGCAACCGCATGGTGCAGGCGTATACGGACATCATGAATATGCAGGTGTAGCGCGCCTCAGTAGCCACCAAACAAAGCGTCCAGTGCGTTTTGGATTTCCAGTTGCTGTGCACCCAAATTGCCCATCGCACCTTTCAGCGCCTTGATCGGCACAGCACCCAGCGCGGGTGTATCCATGGTGACCCGGTGCCCCGCAACTTCGAACTCTGGATTCAAGTCTTTTGCCGGGGTCAACAACATCGCAGAATCCCACAAGGGAACCACTACCCTGGTCAGCAAGCCCTTGACGTGATCACTTTGAACGTCCAGAAAATAGGGGATCAGCTTTCGCTCCACAAGGTCAGGATTGGCATACACATCGAAACGGGCCACCTCAAGCCTCCTCGCGTCCATCACCCAAGGCTTGGCCCCAAGCGCGGTACTTGGCTAGAGCCAGCCCATGTGCAGCGGTTCGATCGTTATAGGCAGTTATTGCCGCCTGGTTTTCTTCATTCCACTGCGCCCAATAACGACGCTTAACTTCATCGGCAAGCAGTGAATCAACCGTCTGGGAGATGTTGAGCCCCATCTCACGAGCCGCTTCCAAGACTTTGGAATTCAAGGAAAGATTGGTTGCCTTTTTAGGCGCATTTTCAAAGTGAAGCATGGTAACCCTTCATACGCTATGCGCATATTATATGCACGCCACCCACGAGGCAAGAACAACCTGGAACTACCTGTGCAGCCGTTCAACAGGGCATTACCAAAGGAAATAGGTCTCTAGCCCCCGTAGCTATTGCGCAAGCAGCTATCAAATACGTAGCAAGCTAGTGCAGCGGCTGACGCGGCGTGTCAAACGCCTGCTCGCAATGGGCAAGCAATGGCTCGACCAGGTAGCGAATCTGGGCATCGTTTTGCAGGATGCGCGGTGTGGTGCGGGATGTCCTCGCGAAAACCACAAACTACCGTTTCAAGTCACGGTAAAAGTTTTCATGCGGTCCAACCGCTTCGAGAAATATCAGGTGCACGTTTTCGTCAAGCGTATAACCCAAAAGATACAACAAACCGCCACTGTAAAATTTGTACACGCGCAAAGCAGCCAAGTCACCCTTCTTGCTGTCGCCCATGGCGGGGTTTGCGGTGACATCGCCTACCGCGGCATCAACGTCTGCCGCCGTGTTGTCGTGAAGCTTTTTGTACTGGCGGGCAAACCGGCGCGTTTGCAGGGCCGCCCAACTCATGCCTGGCGGCTTCGGGGAATAAACGGCTGAGCTTGGTCACGCGGCTCCGCCATCGAAGCCAAAGACTCAGCTACAAAAGTGACCGGCAAATCAGGGTTATCAAGCGCTGCGCGCCCCACCCTTGCCCAAAACTCTATCTGCCCTGCGATAGATCGGTGTTCGACGGAAGCATCCGCTTTGGCTTGCTCGTAAAGAGCCTGGTTGATGCGAATAGACGTGCTGGTACTGACGCTGGTGGCCATGGGTTAACCTCACTGATTACCACGATTGTAGTAAATTGACGCAGCCCGTCAACGCCTGATCGCAGTGCGCCCGCCACGGGTGGGCCAGGTAGCGGATCTGGGCTACCCAACTCGCGCGCATTCTCAATTTTCAAACAGTTCGGAATGGGTAGCTGCGCGCACGAAAGCAGACGGCCTACGCAGTTGGCCAACCTCGACCTCCAACATTCTGTTTTATCTGGCCGGCACAGAAGGCACCACCGTGATCCGAGTGTTGCACCATGCCCGGGATGGAAAAATAACGAATATTCGGCCTCTAGCCCCCGTAGCTATTGCGCAGGCAGCTATCAAATACATAGCAATTTAGTGCAGTAACTGGCGCGGCGCGTCAAACGCCTGCTCGCAGTGGGCAAGCCATGGCTCGGCCAAATAGCGAATCTGGGCATCGTTTTGCAGGATGCGTTGCATGATGCGGGTCTTCTCGGAGCGCTGGGCAGGCAATAGCTCTTCGCTGTGGGCTTTGGCGCGCAACTGCTCGATCAGCACCGCACAGGCACCCTCATAGCGAACAACCTCTTCCCAGTCTTCCGCCTTGGCAGCATCCAGCATCTTGAGGCTGCTGTCTTCTATGGCCTTGTAGTAGTCAATCAGCATTTGTGGCATTTTAGAAACCCCGTCCATGAGCATGTTGGATTCAGGATGCAAGTTGGCCACCCATCTGCTTCCAGCCATCGGCCAAGGGTTCAATCACTCGAATCACGTCTGTCAATGCGGCATCATCATTGCGCAGATTTGCTTCGGTCAGCCGCAGCGAACAGTACCCATACAGACCGTTCAGATTCGCAGCAATATCGCCACCTTGTGCCAGGTTCAAGGCTGGCTTCAGCGCTTCATCAATGATGCGAACTGCTTTGTTGATCAGCATGCCTTTGGCAGCTACATCACCACGCGCCATGGCAGCGCGGGCGGCACCAACATTCTTGAGCAAGCCTTCAAACAGCAAATTAACCAATTCGTGAGGGTCGGCCTGACTCACTGCCGTCTCCACATTGACTCGTTGGTAGGCTGAAGCTGCGCGCGAACTGACTGAAGTAAACATTTTGTGCTCCAAGGTGTTTGATACTTTAGTTATCGGCATGACTGCGAGCAACTCAAGTCAAATTGCTGCACGAAGTAGTCAATCAGGCAGTAGATTTATTCCAGGTAGCAACCTGCTGAGACACATACTGGTTAAGCGCATTCAAACTCGCCATCTGAGCATCCAGCGCGCTGTATTGCTTGCGCAAACGGGTCTCAAACAGTGTGGCTCGATCGTTCACCTTGGTCTGTTCTTTGGTATTTCGGTCGAGCACACTTTGGAGTGACTTTCCTTCATTTGCGAGTGATCCACCACTCGCGGCAGCACCCTTCCCAAAATCCCTGAACTTCAAAGCGAAACCGTTGGAAAGCGGACTGTTGTTATCGCTCGTAAAGAGCTGCTGCAAAGTAGTTCCGTTGTTGGCAGCCACGCTTAACTTGGCAGTATTGATGGTTAGCGAGCCATCCGTTTGTCGCTCAATTCCCACATCGGACAAACGCTGGGAGGTGGCCCCCAAACTGGTAGACCCGATCATGTTCCGCAACATGGTTTGCATACCCAAAATCGCTGAATCACCCTGAAAAAGACCTACGGTCTTCGTGGCAGCGTCGTACTTGGTCAAATCAGACAATGACTTGCTCAAGGTGTTGTAAGCGTCAACAAAGTCGGAAACATTCTTCACCGCAGGGGTCACGTCTTCACTGATTCGCATTGCCACTGGTGAAGTGACCTCACTGCCGCCGCCATAGCCAGTGGTTGTCGTTGCCAATAAGCTGATGGTGACACCGGGCACATTGTCTTTCAGGGTGTTGGTTGATGACGTCACTGCAAGCCCGTTGATCCTGGCCTGGGCGTCTTGTCCATATTGCACCGGAATGCCCATGGCAGCCATGCCGACGCCTGGTTTATTCTGGGGATCAAACACCAGCCCGGCAAGCGGTACGTCTGCAGATTGCACTCTAAAGCCAGCGGCAGTCCCAGTATTCTTGGCACTCAACAATAGCCGCTCATTGGTTCCATCATTGAACACCGTCGCGACGACGCCAGCATTTGCGCCGTTGATTTTTGTGGCAATGGCTGAAATGGTATCCGTTGCGGCAACCGTGACATTTATGCTTGCAGCCGTACCGGCTGTAAAAGAGCCGCCGGATGCACCCCACGTACCTAACTGAAGCGTCATCGTTCCCGCGCCGGGCATCGTGCCAGGTGCCGCCGCAGCAGATGAACCTGACTGCTGCCGCGCCAGCGCATCCACGTCCAGCCGAAAACTGGTGGCGCTGGTGCTTGCCGCGGCAGTGATAGTCGCAGCATTGCTATTGGACGATGAGGCATTGCGCGCGCTCCACACGCCAGGTGCGGCAATGCGAGTCGCCACATCCGTCAGTGCTGCGAATTGAGACTGTATTTTGCCAAAGGCCGAGATCTGGGCTTGAACATTGGCCGCCTTGACCCCGAGCGACTTGAGTGGCGCTTTTTCAAGGGCCACCAACTGCGTAACAATGCTGTTGACGTCCAGCCCACTGCCAATGCCCGTTGATGAAATGGTTGCCATAACTGACTCCTGTTCAATCCTTGACCCATAATTATCTTATTCCAACCCAGGCTCTAAGCGCTGAGTAGGTTGCACTTTCAAAAAGACCAAAGGCGACGATGGGCCTGTGCCCGTCGTCGCCATGAACATAACCAGCGCTCCGCAGCGTCTGGCAATTTCCGTAGTCGCCTGTTAACGCAAGAGCGCCAACACACCTTGTGGCAACTGGTTGGCTTGGGCCACCATGGCGGTACCGGCTTGTTGCAGCACTTGTGAGCGCGACAGGTTGGCGGTTTCTGCCGCAAAGTCAGCATCCTGAATACGGCTGCGGGAAGCTGACAGGTTTTCAGTTGTCGTCTGCAAGTTCGTAACCACTGAGGTAAACCGATTCTGCACCGCGCCGAGATCAGCGCGCGAAGAGTTCACAGTCGCCAGGGCCTTGTCGATCTGGCCAATTGCCAACTGAGCGTTGGTAAAGCTTGAGACATCGGTACCCGCAATGCCCGTAGTGGTCGTT
>Ga0105047_10014869_pt1 | contig 12309 bp, 10 predicted proteins | sample MAT04_FD_78384 | JGI IMG/M metagenome (GOLD analysis project Ga0105047, IMG submission 78384) | Freshwater microbial communities from Lake Fryxell liftoff mats and glacier meltwater in Antarctica - MAT-04 (megahit assembly) | ecosystem: Environmental > Aquatic > Freshwater > Ice > Liftoff... | reverse complement strand
TGATGTCATCAGAGTAACCGGGAAAAAGATCGACGATCTGCAGGAAGTGATACAGTTTTGCCGGACCGCAGATATTAAAATTCCTTTGCAATACGTGAATATGAAGGATTAGTTGAGCACTGGTTGTGCTGTCTTCTTGCCACAGACTTGTTTGCCAACAGGCAAGTTTCGCAGATCAGTGCGCTTAAAAGACAAACGAAACCGGGTTTGAAATTTATTTCCTGATTTTTCTTCAAAAATGAAAATTATCTATATATTTGCGCCTCTTAAAACCGCATGGTTAGTATCATGCATTAAAAATTAAAGAATTATGAAACAAGGCATTCATCCGGAATCATTCCGATTTGTAATCTTCAAGGACATGAGTAATGAAGAATCATTCCTTTCACGCTCAACAGCAAAATCAAATGAAAAAATGATGTGGACAGACGGAAACGAGTATCCTGTCATCAAATTGGAGGTTTCTAATACGTCTCATCCTTTCTATACAGGTAAGAATGTATTGTTGGATACAGCAGGTCGTATCGATAAATTCAACAAGCGTTACGCAAAGAAAAAAGAAGCGACGCAGATATAAAATAGTAGAAAGGAGCTTAAAGGCTCCTTTTTTATTTTCAGTGCGTGCCCCTTCGGGTCAGGCTATCCGCTTCAATCTTTTTTCCTGTTTTTCGACAAGTTCAGAATGACAGAAAAAAAGGATTTACGCTTCTATCCTTCACGCGTTGTCGCCAGGTTCAGGATGACGGGAAAAAACCGACGAACTATTTGTCAGTGCGACGAAGAACGAGGAAGCAGTATATTTGTATTCATGGGTATTCTTGAAGCTGATCATCAACAACGCCGGTTTACGATCCTGTCGAATTTATTTCTGTATGGAACTGCCATTAGTGAAACGATACGGAAAGAAATGGAAGAAGAAATCAATCAACTATGGAATGAAGCACGTGGATTAGTTTGGTTAGAGAACTACCCTTATTTATTATGTTTTCAAAGTAAGGTCTTTTTGTTTCCTGATCTTAAACCTCCTGATATTTTTACGAATAAAAACCCCAGGAATAATTATTTCAGGATCGAGGAATATGCCCATGGGAATATTTCCTTTGTGGATGGATTGGGTTGTAACAGCGGCTATTTTAAATTGGAGAATCTGTATACTGGAAGTACCACAGCCGCTCATGAATATGGTCATACATTAGGTTTGCCACATCCTGAAGATCTTGATATACGTGGAAAAGGCCTTCCGGGAATTATGTATCCAAGAGGAACGCTTGTCGATCCTGAATTCCAATATGATCCCTTGATCAAAGCAGGTGAAAAGGGAGGCACTTTATATCCTGTCCATCGCAGGGTGTTGCAACATGATATTAATGATCTTCAAATTGCAGCACATATACTGAATAAAGTAAAAACGGTGGGCTCATTATCTTCAGTATATCATGAAAGGCATATCGAAGAAGCAAGAGGATAAAAAAGAACATCTATTTTCTTCTAAGCCTGTTAATATTTCTTGGAATGCAAAGAGCGTCAGGTTCAAATGTACCGCTTGCATCGCGTATCACCCATGAAGCCATATGAAGGCCAAATAACGCGGGGATATACGAAATTGTTCCGTAGAAAGAAGTTTTAAAGTTCGTGCCATCTGTCATTTTAATAGATTCCCTATCCGGATACTCTTCCGAAAAAACAGTCATGATACCCGAATAAATATCCTCATTCCTCAAGCGTTTTCGGATATATTGAGCGAAAGGGCACATGTGGGTCTTTGAAATATCTGCATACCTAAGCTTCATAGAATCCGTTTTTCCGCCTGCTCCCATACTACTGATGATCTTGCATCCTTTCGTCTTGGCAGCTTTCATAAGATGGATTTTTGGAGTGATGGAGTCAATGCAATCCATCACATAATCGAATGGGTATTGGTTGACCAGGTTGGTCGTGTCATCCGGATTTAAAAATTGATTGATCGCATTCAGTTCAATACCGGGATTAATATCAAGTATACGTTGTTTCATGAGATCAGCCTTGCCTTGTCCTACTGTTGCTGAAGTTGCAGGAAGCTGTCTGTTGATATTGGTGATATCCACAATATCGCCATCTACAATAGTTAGTTTGCCAATACCTGCTCTTACTAGGAATTCTGCGGCATAACTGCCTACACCACCCAATCCTACCAGGAGAACGTTTGTATTTTTTAGTTTTTCAAGTGCCTCATTCTTAATCAGCAGCTCGGTACGTTCAAGCCATTTAGGGGTTGTATACATGTGCGCAAATGTAAAAAAGAATTGCTTCCGTTGCCTGGAACAATTCACTTAATCGGTCAATGAATTAATCATTCCGAAAAAACGAACAACTGAAATCCGCCATGGCGGGTGCTGTATCGGTTAATTGTGCCACAGATTAATCAGATTTCGTAGATGAGAGCAATGATAAAAATTTGCGCCGCTTGACAATTAGCTAACATCGGTGTATTTATCTGTGACATCTGTTGTATCTGTGGCAACCCCGCATCCACCATGGCGGAGAGGAATTCTTTTGATTAAATTTGTAATGGAAGAATAATTTTATTTATTGCGGACACCGCGGCAACGATTCAAGTGGAAATCCTTTGACGTCGATTTGGTTTGATCAGTGCCTGAAGCTTGAAGGCAAAGATTGAAACGGGAAGCGTGTCTGCCGCCCATGCGCCGCGAACTCATTACAAATTTAGTTTACTCAAAAAATCAAAGAGATTTCACAAATTTCAATAGTGCATTTCTGTCCGCTTTGCTGAGATTCTTTACAAAATTAACAGACTGTGCCGCTTCACCATCATGCCACATTATGGCTTCTGTCAATGTGCGTGCTCTTCCATCATGTAAATAGTAGGCGGGAAAATTTACGATTTCAAATAAACCCACACCCCATAATGGAGAGGTGCGCCATTCATTTCCATTGGCATCAAAATCTGGGCGGTTATCGGCAAGACCTGGCCCCATATCATGTAATAACAGATCAGAGAATGGATGAAGGCGTTGATTGCTCAAGGCTTTGAAGGCTACATTCACTCCGGTTGTCATAGTTTGTTTATGACAGGTTTCACATTTTCCTTCCATAAACAATTGCTTACCTTTTATCACTTGCTGGTCGCTGATATTTCTTCGTGCAGGAACCTGCAATGTTTGCACATAGAATGTTGCAGCAAGTAATATTTCGTCGGAGAGTTCAGCATCGTCATCCAGATCATCCATCTGTGTTTGCCCATGAATAGTTTCCAAAGGAAATAGATGACTGGTTATTCCAATATCATTATTATATGCAGCCGCCACCTGTGTCAATAATGTGGCGGTATTACACTTTAATCCAAAACGCCCTAAGGACGTTGTATTGGTCTCAGGGTTCCAAACCATGTTTGGTTTTCCACTGATACCATCTCCATTAGCATCATATTCATCCGCATTGGCGATAATATCATTTGCAGGAATGGCTTCGAGTAAACCTAAACCAAAGACAGGTGGTGCGAGACGCGGCGATAATAAATACCCCCCGGCTATGGGTAAATAAAGATTAGATAAGGTATATAATGGTGATCTTAACTCATAGGTCTCTCCATCGGGGAATGAATACGTCTGATAAGTATACGAAATATTCACGGTGCATTCAGGAGATTTACCAAACATAGCTTTATCCTGTAACTGTGTTCCATAACCGGGAACGGGTAATGGTCCGCCGTCAATATCTTTACCCGGTAGACTGATACGCATGAGTAAACTTGATTGGGCTTCACCGGTAGTAGGTACCCCAATACCATCATTATGATGACAAGACACGCAGGAAACGTTATTATACGCAGGACCAAGTCCGCTATTGATTGGTGCAGGAGCAGCTACAAAACTATGATCGAAGGCGGCATCACCTAGATTATGAAGGTCTTCTTCGTAATTACTCATCCCTGAAAAAAGAATTGAAAAAGCCTGTGAGGTAAAATCAAAACTAGTCTGAGAACCTCCACTTAATTGTTCATCATATTTCTCATCCGGAAATAAATAAGGTTTACGACACATAGAAAATATGAGTATAAAACCTGTGACCAGGAAGATGACAATTCCTTTTTTCATACTAAAGAAATTTAATCCTTTATCGTTGTTTGCATAAAGTTAGTAAGCTGATTGAATGTTCCCAGTAATGTATTGATAGCTGCCTGTGCATTTTGTATTTGCCCAACCTGTGTAAAGATTGCTTTGCCATAATCCGGGTCAATCGCTGCTACTGATCCGATGGCTGTATTGATCTGAGATTGTATGGTATTATCAAATGAAAGATCGTATGAAGCTACAAGATCATGCAAACTTATACCTGTTGAATTATATCTGCACATATACGCGTTTTGAATACCGATCATATTATTCTTAAAATCTTCTGTGGCATTATGTGCATACTGCGATTCGACCAAGGTAGAATCGTGGGCGGCTAATGGATCTTCCATTTTGCCATTCGCTACTTCATGACAAATATTTGCCATTGCGGAAGTAATGGCGACAAACGCTTCTTTACGGGTCGCATATCGTGTGCTACCTGCTCCGGCGGTGATTAATGTCTCTGTAAAATTGCCGGGAATGCTTACATCCCAACTATTCCGTAAGGCAGTTGTGCTGTTATACAAACTTTGTGTAAGCGATACTAGATACTGTAATTGACGGGGTGTTAATTCCCCCGCCGTTTTGGATGCACCCACACCAAACAGCAAATATTCTGCCGGGTGATAGCCTTTTAAGGTAAAAGGAAGTGCATCAATGTCTGCTAAGGTTAACGCATTGGTGCTATTGAGTACAGAATCCAATTCGACTGTATTCACCGGCCATGAATCTGTTGCAGGATCATAATTAAAATCTTCGACCGGACCAAAAAGGTAAGCTTCACATTGTTCCCAGGGAACGCGAACAGCTCTCCATGCATTTTGAGCAAGTACAAGATTTGCCGGTGTAGGAGATGAAGCAAGAGTCTGCGCAGCTGCATTTAATAAGGCAGCTTTTGCCTGTATATCCTGATAGTTTGGATTGACAAGTACATTTGCAAAATCTGTTAGCACGTCTAGTTCATTGACCGTAGTATCTACTGGCGGATTGGTTGATTTTCTCCGGCAATCTGTAAAAAGCAATACAATCGCACAAGAGGAAAGTAATAATATTTTTTTCATAAAAGAATTTTATAGAGTTTATATGAAATGAAATGAAATTGAATGGAAATGCCGGCTACTCTTTCATGAACTTCTTTACGAAGGTTCCATCATCTGAACGAACATTTAAAAAATATACCCCACTTGAAAGTGAGGAGATGTCAAAGTTAAGTTTTTTTTCTTTTTCAAAGTTTTCTTTGATAAGGATCCTTCCGCTCATATCTGAAATGGCAAAAACACCTGTTCCCTCTTTTTTAAACTGAATCTGAATGTTGTCTGAGGCCGGATTAGGAAACAGAATAATATCGGAAGCTGTTTCTGTTTCATAGATTCCTACAGCCGTATTCAGCGTATATAATTCCATCTCCAAACTATCGTACCAAGCAGGATAGATAAGTGTTTCGAAGATAACACTCAATTTAGAGAATGCATCGATATCATTGTCTGTACAGGCGTTTGATAAAGGATTTGCCGGCGCAATGAGAACTGGTGCCGGTGTTGCATCATCATACTCAAAGAGCTGATATCCTTCTGCGTTATTGGCCACGGCAACAAAGTATATTTTATCATGATAAACTGTGAAATTTACAGGATAACTATCGCTGATACCTGCTTTTATATCTGCCACCATGATGGTTCCGGCATCTGTCCCATCCGAGGACCATAGCTCCTGCCCATTCACACCGTCGTTGCCTGAAAAGTATAATTTCCAATGATACACACACATATATGAATTTACTCCACCTGGCAAACCAGGTTTTATATCTTTTACCATCACTGTTCCCGATCCGGTTCCATCACTTTTCCAGACTTCGTTTCCATGCATATTATCCCCGGCAGTAAAAAAGAGTTGATTGTCAAAGACCAGTAAATGTGACGGATAACTTCCTCCAATGGCAGGATTAATATCCTTCACCATCTGTGTACCTGCAAGCGTTCCGTTGGAAGACCAAAGCTCAAATCCATCGACCCCATTCGACGCCGAAAAATAAAGTTTACCATTATATATAGTCCTGTCCTGAGGATAAGGATAACCATCTCCTATCCCGGGATTAATATCATCCAGCATAAGGGTGCCGGCAGAGGTTCCGTCGGTTACCCAAAGTTCATAACCATGTGTATTTTCATAGGCCGAAAAATAGAGTAGTCCATTGAACACAATATAACCTGCGGGGAAACTAAAACCGCTTCCCGGATTAATATCCTTTAAAATAGATGTACCGGCTGTTGTTCCGTCGGTGGCCCAAACCTCATATCCATTTACACCATTGGTAGCACTGAAATAGAGTTTATTATTATACACCGTGAACCCCTTGGGCGAACCCCCTGCTACACCGGGATTGATATCTTTTACAATATGCGTTCCTGCCAATGTTCCATCACTTGTCCAGAGCTCCTCCCCATTTGTTACATCAAATGCTGAAAAATAAAGCGCACCATTAAAGACCGTTAAATTTCTTGGGTAACTATTTCCGGCACTTGTCCAGATATCCTTTATCATAACAGTTCCTGAAGCGGTACCATCGGTAGCCCATAATTCTGTTCCACTGGTAAAATCTGTTCCACCGAAATAACCCCTTCCATTTAACTCAACCAGAACCGGATTATAAATATCTATACCCGGACCACCAGGATAAATGTCTTTGATTAACTGCGGTGTTTGAGAACCTGCTTCCATACAAGTGATGAAAATGATCAGGGTAACAATAATTTTTTTCATCGTATGTTCTATTAAAGTGATAGCAAATCTAAATTAAATCTTCTGAAATAGGTAAAACCGGTTTTAAATTTTAAGTGGCTCAAGTCATTAAAAAGAAAATGCAATTCCTAGATTAAAAAAGGTATTTTGTGTCTGATAGGGAGGTGCCACAGGGCTTGGATTAATCACCAACTGTGGATTTTCATCACCAGTATTCATAATTCGCACATCGGCCTTTACGGCTACATTTGGAGAAGGTGCATAATTCAAACCGATTACCATATGTTGCTGATTCAGTGTACCGTCGTCAATGCCATTCGAAGGAATTTTTGCGTTGACATCAAGGATTTCGTAGCGAGCAAATAGTTTCAGCGAACGTGATTTCATTTTCTGAATAGATTCCAATACATTATATCCTACTTCTGCATAGGCACCATATTCTTGTTCCGGCGTATTGTTGGCATACGCCCTGTTAATATCTGCGGCCTCAGGAATTGAAACCAGTGTTCCTAAAACAGTGGCTGAAAAACCTTTTGCATGATATTGCACATGAGCCTCGCCAACCATAACCGGCGCTCCGAACATACCCGAATTTAGTCTCAGACTATCTGCCTGTCTTGGGCTAAGACCTACGCTGCCTCCATAGTATCCATTGACCTGAACATTCCATGATGTTTTCTTAACGCCAAGAGAAGCCGTGACTGCAAGATTATTCGCAGACGTTCCAAGCCCATCAAACCTTCCATCACCTATTCCTGTGCCGTGTTCAAACCCTTCACTGTTGAGTCCATTCACAAGTCCGGCAGAATAGGTCAGCGGAAAATTAGTAAGTTCGCCATAAAAGCCGATTCCCAACTGTCTCCAAGTAACAGGGAGTATGAGTTTTTCGACCTGATTTCGTTCATTACCCAGAAACGTAGTAGGTATATGATTTTCATTCAATATTCCAATTCGAGGCAGATACAAACCAGCTACCAGATAGTTTTTGGGATTCAGATTGAATTTCAGATAAGCTTGTTCAATGGAAAAGCTGACACCTCGTAAACCACCCTGAATATTCGCATCTCCCATTCGTATTTCTGAAAAGAGAGATATTTTATTGCTTACTTTGCTCCGAAGAAAAATGGCAAAGCGTTCAAGATTGACTGTCGAAAATTCTTCGTTCATATCCCGTTGATAAAACGCATTTCCATAACCGTTGACTGAAGTATTTTGCCACAAGTTTTGGATGCCATTCGGCGAAATGTTTGAATCAGTTTGTGCAGAGAGATCAAATGAGAAACCAATCAGTAGAAGAATGAATATAATTTTTTTCATGTTTTAGAATAAAGGGGTCATTGACAATGTAGCGATGAATTTTGCCTCAAATGTAAAATTTTTTTTTGAGCAAAGAAAGCCCGACGACATGATCTTATGATCTACCTTTTACCGACGGGCAGGACTTTTTTTAGAAAACTCCAGATTAATCAACGCATTTACCAGTAACCCTTTGTTATATTGAAAAACATTTCGTCCGTTTATTTCTCGACCAAGTTGAGCGACTTGTAACAAATAGCCTGCTTCGAATTTCACATTCGTATTGAGGTTATACCCGGCCATCACTCCGAGACGATTCTGATCAAACACATTTTCATTTATATTCCTTCCGAACCCTAGCATCACTTCATTATATGCGGCAAGATAAAGGGTATGATCTTGCATCTTTGTGTTGTTTAGCGGAAGCTGTATTCGCAGCATATACCTGAAACGATTGACATACGTAAAGCCATCTTCCTTTTTCAACCTTTGATTAGAATATTTTCCAATCCATCGTTGCTCAAGCATGAATCTGTTTGAGAGTCCTGCAATACCGATGTTATCATTAATTGTTATAGCTTCAAATATCCGGTGCTCCGTAAATTTCTTCCCAAAACTATTGATAGGAATATCGCCATAAGGAAATGTCTCTGCCAATCCATATCCCAGGCGAAATTGAAGCCTGGGGTGTAGCTGATAATTCATAGCGATTTTAAAAAGGCCTTGCTGCCATTTTGTAATAATCTCATCTCTTCTGAAATGATATTCTCCCTGAATACCAATTTTCTTATCCAGTGTAAGAATTCCTGTTAGGGCATACCAGCCAATGGAATTCTCATCGGTTATTCTTGAATTTTGTGCAACAGAAATCTCAGTAGTTACTAAGAGATAGAAAAAAAAGACTAGAAATTGAAAGGTAACTGTTTGCGGCATCCGGAAATGTATATGATCTAAGAATGTTGGAATGAGCGCAAATTTATTGAAACTCAGATGTTTTTCAGAGATTTCCTTTGCACACTTTTCCACCATACAGCACACTCACACTACGGAAGCATTGCTTTGAAACCCATGTAGCCTGTTACATCAACAGCGGGTGTAATATTTCCGCCTGTGCAAGAAAGTGACGTGGCCTCAGTATTGATGTTACTAACTCTGTTATCCGGATTAGGATGAGTACTTAAAAACTCAGGGACTTGCGAGCCGCCCATGGCAATAATCTTTGTGAAAAATTCCCCGGCTCCATTCGCACGATATAAGGTAGGGCACAAATACTTAACCGAAGACTTGTCGGCTTCGGTTTCATTCTCCCGGCTGAATGTGAGACCTACTAAACTTTGAGCAATATCTGTAAGCTGATTCTGGTTATCTCCAAGCAGCACTGACACTAAGGTTGAAAGACCGTATTGTTTGGTCATCGCTTCAGTGGTATGACGTTTATCGGCATGCGCAATCTCGTGTCCAAGAACACCTGCTAACGAAGTGGCATTATCAAGATATTTGATCAAACCGGTGTATACGTAGATATAACCACCGGGTGTGCAGAATGCATTTTGAATATTATCATCCTGAATGATAAAGAGTTCCCATACGAAATCATCTTTATGTGTCACATTCCCACTTGCCAATATGGTCGATTTCATTTGTTCTAGGTAGGCATAGGCATTGGCATACGTAGTACGACTGAGAATCGGATAAGTAACAGGATCAGAAGCAATTTCATCCTTCACCTGTTGACCTAATTGTTTATCCTGGTCAATGGTGAAAATATTAATTCCTGCATTATCCTTACTGCATCCGGCAAATAAGAAAGACATTAAAACGGCGAGGTAGATTGTATAACGTTTCATAAAAAAAAATTGTGGACTTGATAGTCCGGTGAATACTTGTTCTTGCAAAGGTTATTCCTGAAGTGTGTTATATGTTACAGGATGTGAGAATCATCTTGTAAAATTCACATATATCAACAAAGTGTGCTTCGACTGTGCTCAATATGACAGAACGTTCTATACCTCTACTCATTGGCTTTTCCCCGCTAATGCGATTACGCTTTCTCTGTCAGACTGAGCGTAGTCGAAAGGACAGTGCTTCGATTACCCTGCCTGTCGGCACACAGGGCTCGTCAATCACAGAACGTTCTGTGCTAGTTCGTCTACTGCTTCATACAAAGAGTTCAAGAATAAAAACGTTTGCGTTCTTTTTGCGAGCCGTTTCTCTGCGCTCTTTGCGGTTGGCATTCAGAACGCTTCAGCGCTTCTTTCTTTCTTAAAGGGATCCTTAATGAATTCAAGGCAGACAACACGAAATATTATAGAGTACTTCTAAATAAATGATGTATTGAAAAGTTCCATGTATGTTGAGTACTTTTGAAAGTAATTTTATTTCTATGCGACTATCTCCATTCATTCTTTTTGTTCTCTCGTTCGTTTATACTACTATCAATGCCCAATCTGGACAAACAATTTATATTAGCGGAAAAAATATTCTCGGCCCTTGTGGCGATACGTTGATATTACGAGGTGTGAATTACGCGCCGTATAATTGGGGATGGTCTCCCTCACAATTGAATATCAGCCAGATCGCTTTATCAGGTGCCAATGCAGTGCGGCTTGTATGGTATAAGAATCCCACAGGTTCAACACCTATCAGCACCTATGGCAATCTTACCAACCTGGATAGCCTCCTTTCAAAGTGTATACAAAACAACCTTATTCCTATTCTCGATCTTCATGATCAGACTTGCCAGAACAGTCCATCCGCATTAATCACCCTCGCCAACTGGTATACACAGGCTCCTGTTCTTGCCCTTATCAATAAGTATAAACACAGCCTCATTATTAATATTGCCAATGAAGTCTTGTATGTAAACTGGACCGGGAATGCGGCTGCAGCGCAAACAACGTATACCAATACCTATACTGGAATTGTAAACACGCTTCGTAATGCAGGAATAACGGTTCCATTAATGATTGATGCGCCGGATTGCGGAACCAACCTGAGTGTACTATCTGCAGTTGGAAATACGTTACAAACAAATGATCCTTTACATAAACTGATCTTTAGCGCACATGCATATTGGTATAGTTATGCAAACAACGATTCTCTCCAGATGTTATCATTGATCAATACGGCTGTTGCGCAGAATATTCCCTTCCTTTTTGGCGAGATTGCTAATTCGCAGGATGATGTTTCAATGTGCCAGTATGCTTTAAATTATAGCGCACTTCTCAATATTTGTAAAACAAAAAAAGTGGGCTGGCTTGCGTGGAGTTGGGATAATGATGGTTGTCCTTCAAGACAAATAACTACAGCCGGGAATTTCAGCAGCCTGACTGCTTATGGTAACGAGATCATCAACAATCCGTCTTTTGGATTATTGACCAACCCTCCTGCTAAAAGCCAGTATTTAAATGGAGGTTGTCGCTTTACAACAAAGGCTTTTCTGAGTGGGTATTATATTGGTTCCCAAACTATGCAAAATGTATTGTTTCTTCAGAATGTGAGTCTCTCGCCATCTAGCCAAACCGACACTGTAGCCATTGCTCTTCATCAGGCTAACAGTCCGTATAATAAGGTTTATGAAACCAAGGCTATCTTGCTTACGAATGGAATAGTGAGCGTACCTGTTCCACTGTTGTATATCGGGAACAATTATTTTATTTCTATTAAACACAGAAATAGTTTGCAAACATGGAGTGCTACAGCGGTGCAGATAAATGCCAATACGATGTATAATTTTTCTGTAGCGGCTTCAAAAGCCTATGGCAATAATCAAGTTTTGATCAGCCCGAATGTCTGGGGTATATATGCAGGAGATATCAATCAGGATGAGAATATTGATCTTATCGACACTTCGCTTCTTGAGAATGATATTGCCAATTATTTGTCGGGATATAAAGCAACTGATATAAATGGTGATGGTAATGTAGATTTGTTGGATGCTCCGATGGTAGAGAATAATGTGACAAATTTTATTTATTCTGTGCATCCTTAACACAAGATCTGCACAGCAATAATCTATCGGTTGTTGTCTCCACCGACCGAAATACGTTACACGAAACGAAAATTCCCCTCTCGAGGGATGCGCGAAGGGCGGGGTGGAAATGAATCTATCGGTTTGTGTCCTCACCAACCGATAGATAGTACAAAATGAGAAACAGAATGA
>Ga0105047_10014868_pt1 | contig 12309 bp, 10 predicted proteins | sample MAT04_FD_78384 | JGI IMG/M metagenome (GOLD analysis project Ga0105047, IMG submission 78384) | Freshwater microbial communities from Lake Fryxell liftoff mats and glacier meltwater in Antarctica - MAT-04 (megahit assembly) | ecosystem: Environmental > Aquatic > Freshwater > Ice > Liftoff... | reverse complement strand
GCGAGCGGCTGGTACGTGCCGCCGCCGGCGCCGGCCAAGGCCTGCAACGATGGCGCGTCCAGACGTGCACGCGCGATGCGACCCGAGGCATCGCGATAGGGTGCGCCGCTGGCGGTGCCCAGGCCCAACGCCGAAACGCGGAATCCCTGCGCCAACGCGCTGGCAGCTGCCGTGGCACCTGACGTGCTGGCCTGATCGCTCAGGAGCAGGATGTCGCCGCGTTCGAAACCCGCCTGCTGCATCAGCTGCACCGAAACGTCGATGGCTTGACCCACGTTTTGCCCATCGACCGGCATCACCTCCGGCTCAAGCGCGTCCAGGAACAAGGCGACATTGGCGGCGTCGTCTGTCAGCGGCGCCACGGTGAAGGCTGCTCCGGCGTAGGCCACCAGCGCGACCTGCCCGCCTGCACGTTCGCGCAACAGCGTGGCCAATTTGGCGCGTGCCTGCAGCAGGCGTGATGGCGGCAGGTCCGAGGCAGTGATGGCGCTGGAAAGATCGATTGCGATCACCAGCGGTGCCTGCGACTGCCATAGCGGCTGCTCGGTCTGGCGCCAGCTGGGACCGGCCAGCGCCAGCACGGCAACGAGATAGCCCAGCGCACCCAGCCACGTGGCATCACGCACGCGCTTGCCTCCGTGTTCCAGCAGATGCGGCAGCAGGTGCGCATCGACCACGTTGCGCCACACGTTGCCGCGGCGCTGGCGCAGCCGCCACAGCGCCCACAATGCCGGCAGGGCCAGCAACGCCCACAGCCAGTCAGGCCGCAGCAAGTGAAGTGCCTGTAGCCCGCCGCTCACGGCTTGCGTCCCGGCAACAGGAACGCGAGCAGCCCTATCCCGAGCGCCGCCGCCAAAGGCCACCAGTAACGTTCGATGCGTGGACGCACGCGTTGGCCGGGTTGTTCCACCGGTTCGATGCGGTCCAATTCGGCATAGATTTCCGCAAGCTGTCCGGTGTCACGTGCGCGAAACGCACGGCCGCCGGTTTCCTGCGCGATTTTTTTCAGCGTTGCTTCGTCGATCTCGTCGTCGCCCCCGGGCATCGGCATCGACAGGCCGAACAGCGAGAACGCGCTGCCGCTGCCGCCAAAGGCAATGGTATGCACGCGCACGCCTTCGGCCTTGGCCAGCTCGGCGGCCTTGAGTGGATCGAGCACGCCAGCGGTGTTGACGCCATCGGTGAGCAGGATCAGTACGCGCTGACCCTCGGGCTGTGTGCGCAGGCGCTTGACCGCCAGGCCGATCGCATCGCCGATGGCGGTCTCGCGTCCCGCCAGCCCAGCCACGCTGTCTCGCAACTGGTCACGCACCGAATCGCGATCGAGCGTCAGCGGCGTGAGCGCGTAGGCGCGCTGACCGAATACCAGCAAGCCGACACGATCACCGCCACGGCGGTCAAGAAAATCGGCCAGCACCGCCTTGGCGGCAGTAAGCCGGTCGACTACGCGACCACCGAGTTCCATGTCGGGCTCGCTCATGCTGCCGGACAGATCGACGGCCAGCATCAGGTCGCGGCCGCTCTGCGGCGGCGAAACCGCATCGCCCAGCTGCTGTGGCCGCGCAGCCGCGGCGCACAACAGGAACCAGGCGAGCCAGGCCAGCGCGGCGACATGCAGTCTGCGCGAGCGTCCACCGCTGGCGGCAATGGTTTCGATCCGTCGTCCATACGGCACCCGCAGCGCGGCCGACGCACTGGCGCGCGGCGGCAGCAACCACCCCGCCAGCCACGGCAGCGGAAACGCCAGCCACATCCATGGCCACGCGAATCCGCCGAATGCGGTCTTCAGCAGGTCGATCCAATCCGCCGTCATTTGCGCGCCGCCATCAGCTGCAGGAAGCGGGCATGAGCCAGCGCCTTCACCCGATCCAGCGAGTCTTCTGGCAACTCGCGTCGGTAGCCGCCGTCAAGCAGCAGCCTGCCCGGGCCCTCACTGAACCCACGACCTTCTTCACCGTCGAGGAATTGCAGCCATGCATCGCCCTGCAATCGATCAGCTGCCGGGTCGACACGGCGCGCCGCCCTGCGCAGCAGTTCTGACAGACCCGCAATCTGCGCGGTGTGCGAAGGATCGGCACACGCCTGGTCGAACGCACGTTGCCAGGCCTGCTGCTTTTTGCGCCGCCTCCAGTGCAGGAACGCGGCAATCGAAGCGACCAGCAAGATCGCTGCCGCGACCAGCCACCAGCCGGGCGCGGGCGGCCACAGTCCAGGCGCAGCCGGCACGTGTACATCGCGCAGGACCAGCTCGGGCGCCAACATCAGGCCACCTGCGACTGGGCGCGACCCAGCAGCGGCAACCACGAGTCGCTCGGTGCGTCACCCTGCAGCGAAAACACGCGCACGCCGCGACGAGGAAGCTGCTCCAGCGCCTGCTGCAGGGGCTGCGCGAATTCGTCCTGCCAACGCGCGCGCTGATCGGGCGAAGCGAGATCCAGCTCGACCCGATGCTGGCCGATCGCGAAGGGCAGCGAGGCCGCCGGAGGCGTGGCTTCCAGCGCGTCGGTCAGCAGCAGCACCACCACTTCATGGTGCGCAGCCAACGCGGGCCAGCGCGATTCGGGAATCGCCACGATACTGCGCGGATCGGCCAGCACGATCAGGCGCGAACCCGGCCTCAACAGACGCCGGGCGTTGTCGAGCGCCGTCGCAAGTCCTGCATCCTCTGCTGGCGGGTTCGCATACCAGCGCACCAGCGCATCCAGTACCCGCAACGCGCCCCGAGTGCCCGAGGCAGGAGGCACCGGCGCCTCGCCGTGGCTGCCTCGCAAGGCCGCCACGCGGTCGCCATCGCGTACGGCGGCCCACGTCGCCACTGCACCTGCTCGCGCGGCCTGCACCGACTTGAAGCGCACGCGCGTGCCGAAATAGAGTTCGGGGGTGGTATCGGCAACGATCAGGGTCAGGCGCTCGCGTTCGGCCTGAAACAGCTTGGTGTGGGTGCGGCCACTGCGCGCGGTGAGCCGCCAGTCGATGTGCCGCACGTCATCCCCGGGAACATATTCGCGTGACTCGGCGTATTCCATGCCGCGGCCGCGCTGGTTTGATTGCGCCGGCCCGGTGACGTTGTGGCGCCCCTTGCGTGCGGCCACCCGCCGCTGCGCGATCGCACGCAGCGCCACCAGTTCGCCCAGGGTGGGTTTCAGTCCATCACCTTTATCCACAGTCGTCATACCCAGGCCGGTCGCGAACGCTCAAGGCAGCGGTACGACGTCCAGCAGGGCCGCAACCAATCTGTCGCCATCCCAGCCTTCAGCGGTAGCCTCGTAACTCGGCAGCACGCGATGACGCAGCACGTCGGGCGCTATCGCGCGCACGTCGTCCGGCGTGACGAAATCGCGCCCCGCCAGCCAGGCCCGTGCACGCGCGCACCGCTCAAGTGCGATCGATCCACGCGGACTTGCGCCCCACGCGATACGTCGCGCCAGCTGCGGGTCATAACGGGCGGCGTCGCGCGAGGCCAGCACCAGTTCGATCAGGTAGCGCTCCAGCTGCGGCGCCACATGCAGCTGCAGCACTTCGGCACGCGCGGCGAACACCTGTTCGATCGGCAGTCGTTCCACCACCTCGGGGACATGCTCCAGGGTATCGCGGGCACGCTCCCTCGCCAGGCGCAGGATTTCCGCTTCCGCCGCAGCCTCGGGATAGCCGATGCGCACGTGCATGAGGAAACGATCCAGCTGGGCCTCCGGCAGCGGGAAGGTGCCCTCCTGCTCGATCGGATTCTGCGTGGCCATGACCAGGAACAGTTGCGGCAACGGATAGGTGTGGCGTCCCACCGTGACCTGGCGTTCGCCCATCGCTTCGAGCAGTGCCGATTGCACCTTGGCCGGCGCACGGTTTATTTCGTCCGCAAGCAGGATCGGGTGGAAAATCGGGCCCGGCAGGAATTCAAAACGACCGTCCTGCGGACGCCATACCTCGGTGCCGGTCAGGTCGGCTGGAAGCAGGTCGGGTGTGAACTGCACTCGCGCGAAATCCGCCTGCAGGCGCGATGCCAACGCGCGGATTGCCGTGGTCTTGGCCAGCCCCGGCGCGCCTTCGACCAGCAGGTGGCCGTCAGCGAGCAACGCGATCAGCAGACGCTCCACCAGCGCGGCCTGCCCGACGATGGTCTGGGACAAACCGTCTCGAAGCTTGTGGAAGGCGGAGTGCAGGCTGGAGATCGACGCAGGGTCCGCGACCTCAGGGCTGGCGCTAGTTTCGGAAATATCGATCGGCACGGCATTGGAATCAGGCATGGGTCGATTCTGACCGATCACTGCGCAAATGGTTCATTCCCGAAAGCCGCCGTTCCTGGTCGTTCAGCCGATCAAGACGGCTCAAATGCGAACGGGGCCGCAAGCGGCCCCGTCCGTGATCCATGCATCGACCGGTTTATCGATCTATCGAATCACGCTTGGCGACACGCAGCACCTTGGGCGTCACGAAGATCAACAGCTCAGCCTTATCCTTGCTGCGCCCCTTCTTCTTGAACAGATTTCCCAGGAACGGCAGGTCTCCAAGGAACGGTACTTTAGCCAGGCTTTCGCGGTCGGAGAATTCGTAAACGCCACCGATGACCACAGTCTGCCCGTCATCGACCAAAACCGCCGTACTGATTTCCCGCCTTGCAAGCTCAGGGACCGAACCAAAAGCACCCAAGCTGATGAAACGGCTTATCTCGTCCTTCTTCACATTAAGTGCCAAGAACACGCGGTTGTCGTCGGTTATGGTAGGCGTGACCTTGAGTTCAAGCAGCGCTTCCTTGAACTGCACCGTCGGAGTTGCGATACCGGTTCCGCTGCCAGTGACTGTCAAGTAGCCGACTTCGCGACCCTGTTTGATAACTGCTTCACGCTGATTGGTAGTAACCAAACGCGGGTTGGAAATAACTTCGCCACGTCCTTCTTCCTGCAGCGCGGACAGCTCCAGGTCCAGGTTGAAGTTGTTACCGAGCAGCGTGTAAGCAATGGATGCAGCTGGGTTTGTGATGAAGCCTGCCGCAGGAAGATTGACATTCATGTGATCAGGCAATATTCGCTCATCACCGTTCACTTGGTTGACGACACCTGCAATGTTGCCGTTGATGACCTGAGTACGATCGCCGTCGCGGCGTCCTGCAATGCCAAACCTTGCACCCAGATCACGAGCGAAGGTATCAGTGGCAATCACGATGCGTGCCTCAATCAGTACCTGATCGACCGGCCGATCGATGACGTCGATCAGCTCGCGCATCTGCGTAACTTTCTTCGCGATATCGCTGATCATCAACGTGTTGGTGCGATCGTCGGCCACGATGCGCCCACGCGGTGATAGAAATCCGTTCTGTTGCTCGGCGCCACCAGCACCACCTCCGGTACTACCAATCCCCTTGGCCTCGGTCAGCGCCTTGAAGATCGCTGCAGCATTGTGATAATTGATCTGGATGTAGTCGGTGATCAGGTCTTCGCGATTGTCCAGCGCAATGCGGGCGTCTTCCTTGTCCTGCTCGAACTTGGCCAGCTCCGGCTGAGGGGCAACCCAGACGACGCCGCCATCACGGCGTTTGTCCAGGCCCTTGGCGCGCAGCACGATATCCAGCGCCTGATCCCACGGCACGTTGATCAGACGCAAGGTCACATTGCCCTGCACCGTGTCTGAAGCAACGATGTTGAGGTTGGATTCCTCGGCGATCAGCTGCAGGACGGTGCGCACCGGCACGTCCTGGAAGTTGAAAGTCACCGGGCGGCCGTTGTAGGGACGGGCCTGCGCGGCCACTTGCGCGGAAGCCGCCGCAATCGAGCCGGAGCTGGTGCCACCCACCGCGGTTTGCGCGGTTTGCGTGCTCTTCGGAGTGATCTCGACGATGTACTCGTTGCCGGTCTGGTAGGCCATTGAATCGAATGCGCCGTTGGTGCTGAGCACCAGCTGCGTCCCGGCTCCATCGCTGCGAGCATCGACGCGTTGGACCGGCGTGGCGAAGTCGACCACGTTCAATGGGCGCTGCAGGGCGGACGGCAGGCTTGCATTGCCAACGTCGACGATCACTGAGGAACCCTGGTTGCGCAGGTCTGGCATGGCGCCGTTGCCGCTGAAGCGGACGATTAGTCGGCCTGAGCCACCATCGCCGCGCTTGAAGTCGATGTTGGAGACCTCGACCTTGCCCGGCATGTTCGCAACCGGCACCGCCTGGCTTGCAGGCGCAGCGGTGGCTGTCGGTGGTGCGGCATTGGCGGCACTGGCCGCGGCCAGCAAGCCGATTGCGAGCCCCAGTGTGCAGACTCGTAACGAGGCCAGCCGCCCAGAGGGCCGCAGGCTGTAAGCGTTCGAAGCGGTCATCGTGTTTCCCCTAATCATTGATCTTCAAGCGCAATTGCCGCAGGCCGTTCCAGCCATCCACCCGCACCGTCCGGCACAAGTTCTATAAGTTCTATTCTGTCTTCGCTGACACCGGTGATGCGGCCATCGCTCTGCCCCATGTAGGCCCCAGGCCTGATTCGATGGGTGACCTTGTCCGGCGCCATGACCAAGCCGATCAGGCCGGCGCCGCCGCCAATGGTCCCCACCATGTCAAGGCTATCCAGCGGATACTGCTCCAACGTTTCCTTGCGGCGGTTCGGATCCGGACGCGTGCCGCCGGTATCCGCGTTGCTCCAGGCATTGCTGAAGGGGTCGCGAAGCGTTTGCGCGGCGTATTCGAAGGTTTCGAACTGCTGCATGACCGGCAATGGCTCCAGCGCCGGTGCTGGTTGGGCACGTACGTCTGCGATCCATTTTTCCAGGTTCGGCGCATCTCCCGGAGAGCTGCTGATGCTACGCGCGCAGCCTCCAAGGATCAGTACGGCAGCGAGCAGGGTCAGCGCGCGCAGACGGCTGCCACCAGAAGTGATCATGGGCCACCCCCTGCCGCAGCAGCTTCAGCCGCCTGTTTTTCCTGCGCGGCGGTTTCTTCTTCGTCCAGATAGCGATAGGTCTTCACAGTGCCGGAAAGTTCGAGTGCGCCATTGCTGGAGATCGACTCGCCACCCTTGGGCTTGAGTGAAATATCGTGCATGGTCAGGATGACCACCCGTGGTAGCGAGGCAACGCCGCTGACGAATGCGCCAAACTGGTGGTAGCTGCCAACCATGCGCAGCGCGATCGGCTTCTCGGCATAGAACTCTTTCGGCGATTCCGGACCCGGCTGGAACAATTCATTGGCCAGGCCGCTAGAGAGTGCAGTCTGCGAAATGTCCACGATCAGGTCCGGCATTTCGGTCTTGCTTGGCAGCTGGCGAAGCATTTGCTGCAGCACCTGTTCCATCTGCGCAAGCTGCTGCTTGAGCGGCTCCAGGTTCGATGCGCGCCCGGCCTTCTCTTCAAAATCCGCGCGAAGCGTGGTCTCCTGGCGTTCCAGTCCTTCAAGCTCTTCGCGCTTGCCCTTGATGAGCAGGAAATAGGTAAGGAAAAGGATCAGGAACGCAATCAGCACGCAGAAACCCATTTTGGCATTCTGCGGCCAACCGCCGATGTTGTTGAAGTCCAGCTCGCTGATCTTGATTGGCTTTTTCTGGCTCATGACGCCGAACTCCCTTGCGTGGCGGGCGCGGGTTGCTCGGACGGCGGCGCCGCGGATTCTGAAGGCGGAGCAGTTGCCGGTGCAGCAGGCGCAGGCGGGGCCACGGTCGCTGGCAGCGGTGCAGCAGCGGCCGCTGCCTCAGCCGTGGTGGCGGCAGCAGCACTGGTATCTATGGCCGCGGGCATGCCGTCCTGCTGTTCCGTTGCGTTCGGGTTGGCCAGCTTCACCTGCAAGGTGAATACGTATGGCAAAGCGCGGCTGTCACTGGTTACCGCAGCCGCGGTGCCCTTGGTTTCCTCGCCCTTGGCCTCGATGATCGAAAGATCGGGGTTGGTCATCCAGCCCGAGCCTTCGAGATTGCGCATGTAGGTGCTGACGCGCGCGTTTGACTGGGAACGGCCTTCGAGCGTGAGGATGTCCCCTTCCTGCTTGATGCTGGCCAATGCCACGCCGTCGGGAATCGTGCGCACCAGCGAGTCGAACAGGTGCACCATCTGCGAGCGGTTGGCCTGCAGTTGCTCAATCACCTTCTTGCGGGCCAGCAGCCGGTCCTTCTGCTTGTCCAGCGCTTCGATCTGCACGATCTGCGCTTCGACCTTGGCGATCTCGCCTTGCAAAAACTGGTTGCGTACGTTCTGGCCGCTGATCTGCTGGCTGTAGTGGAACCAGATCGCGAAAGAAAGCAGCACACCGATGGCGGCAGCCAAGCCCAGCATTGCGTAAAACTCTTTCTGACGCTGTGCGCGGCGTTCTGCACGCCACGGAAGCAGGTTGATCTGCGCCATCAGTCGAAGCTCCTCAGGGCCAGGCCGGTGGCAATCATCAATGCCGGTGCATCCTGTGCCAGCGCATGTGCCTGGACGCGCGGACCCAGTGTCATCTGCGCCAGGGGGTTGGCGACCACGGTGGGGACGCCGAGCTGCTCTTCCACCATCTCCGGCAGGCCGACCAACGCTGCGCAGCCGCCGGCCAACACGATCTGGTCCACCCGATTGAATTCACTGCCCGCGTAGAAGAACTGCAACAGTCGACTGATCTGCTGCACGGTGGCTTCCTTGAATGGCTCCAGCACTTCGATCTCATAGCTTTCAGGCAGCCCGCCCTGGCGCTTGGCCATGCCGGCTTCTTCGTAAGTGAGCCCATAGCGGCGCATCACTTCATCGGTGAGCTGCTTGCCACCGAACACCTGCTCGCGGCTGTACAGGCTGCGGCCGGTACGCAAGACGTTGAGGGTGGTCATGGTGGCGCCAATGTCGACCAGGGCGACCACACCGTCATGCGGAATCGGCAACTCGCTGGACAACAGCGCGAACGCGTTCTCGATCGCAAACGCTTCGACGTCCATGACCTTGGCGGTCAGGCCGCCCAGCTCCAGCGCGGACTGGCGCAATTCGACGTTCTCCGAACGCGACGCGGCCAGCAGCACCTGCACCATCTCGGGATTGTTGGGCATCGGCCCGAGCACCTCGAAGTCGAGGTTCACTTCCTCGATCGGGTACGGAATGTAGTTGACTGCTTCGAGTTCGACCTGCGCTTCCAGATCGCTCTCATCGAGATCGGCAGGCATCGGGATGATCTTGGTGATCACCGCCGAACCGGCGACCGCGGCGGCTGCGTTGCGCGCCTTGCTGCCAGCGCGGGTAACAGCACGCCGAATGGCCTCGCCCACGGCCTCGACTTCAACGATGTTTTTCTCGACCACTGCGTTGGGCGGCAACGGCTCGACCGCGTAGTGATCTACGCGAAAGCGATTGCCGACCTTGGAAAGCTGAATCAGCTTTACCGCAGTCGAACTGATGTCGACGCCAATCAGCGGCGACTGGCTCTTAGGTATAAGCCCCACGGTATCTCCCCTTACGACTGGCGCTGATTACTAGGCGGCCCGGCGCACATTAATAACGAAGTTTTCACCACTTGCAAGACCCGCTTCGCAGCCTGTGCTGCTTGTCACGGTTCACTAAAGATATCGGCCAAGTTACTGTTTCCCCCGGAAACGTTCCGGCCAATCCCCGGAGTCATCTATACTCCGGCGCCATCGTTTCTGCAATCGGAATCTGTCCGGATGTCCCGTTTACGCCGCCTGCTGCGCTGGGCAATTGTCGTGTTCATTGCCCTGTCCCTTATCGGCGCCGTCGGCTTGGGGACGTTGTATTACCTGGTCTCTTCGAAGTTGCCCGACGTGCAATCGCTACGCAATGTCGAGTTGCAGGAACCGCTGTATGTCTATGCCAGCGATGGCCGCCTCATCGGTCTGTTCGGCGAAACCCGGCGCTACCCGGTGGACATCGAGGAAGTGCCGGCGTCGGTGAAACAAGCCTTTATCGCAGTGGAGGACAGCCGCTTCTACGAGCATGGCGGCGTTGACTACAAGGGCGTCGCGCGCGCCATCTGGCTGCTCAGCACCACCAGCGACAGCCGCGTGCCCGGCGGCAGCACCATTACCCAGCAGGTGGCGCGCCAGTTCTTCCTGAGTTCCGAATACAGCTACACACGCAAGCTGGCGGAAATGCTGCTGGCGATGAAGATCGAGAGAATGCTGACCAAGGACGAAATCCTTGAGCTGTACTTGAACAAGAGCTTCTTCGGCAATCGTGCATATGGTGTGGCGGCCGCCGCCGAGTACTACTACGGCAAGCCCTTGACCGAGTTGACGCTTGGAGAAACGGCGACGCTGGCCAGCACACCGAAGTTTCCTTCCAGTGGCAACCCGATCAGCAATCCCGAACGCAACCGCGAGCGTCGCGATTACGTGCTCGACCGCATGGTGGACGAAGGCTATCTGAATCCGGCGCAGGCGGCCGAGGGCAAGCTCGAGACCATGCATGCCAAGCCGCATGAGCGTCCGGTCGAAGTCTACGCGCCGTACGTGGCCGAGATGGCGCGGCAGGAAATGATCGCGCGCTTCGGTGGCGACGTGCTTACCAAGGGCTACCACGTCACCACTACGATCAATCCGACCATGCAGATCGCAGCCGACGTGGCGGTACGCGAAGGATTGCGGCTATACGACCATCGCCACGGCTGGCAGGGTGTCGAGCAGCATTTCGAGGTCACTGCCGATGCCGATGCCGCCACGCTGTCCAAGCATCTGTCAGGCATCCCTGCGCAGAACGGCTTGATCCCGGGCATCGTGGCCGGGATCCGGAGCGATGGCGGCGCCAACGTGGTCCTGGCCGATGCCAGCCAGATCGTGTTGCCGGCAAGTGCAAGCAAGTGGACCAGTCGTACGCCAGCCAAGTTGTTCAATCGTGGCGATCTGGTCCGGGTGCAAATGGTCCCGACCAAGGAGGGGGAGCAGCCCGATCAGCCACCTCAATACGTGATCGACCAGATTCCGCGTGGACAGGCGGCACTGGTGTCGCTCGATGCCTTCGATGGTTCGATCAAGGCCATCATTGGCGGCTACAGTTTTGCAGGCAACAAGTTCAACCGTGCCACGCAGGCGCGACGCCAGCCGGGCTCAAGTTTCAAGCCGTTCGTGTACGCGGCTGCGTTCGAGCGCGGCTTCAATCCTGGCTCGATCGTGCTCGATGCGCCTGTCGTGTTTCGCGACCGTCGCGGCCGCATGTGGCGCCCGCAGAACGATGGCGGCGGTTTCTCCGGACCGATGCGGTTGCGCGAGGCGCTGGTCAGGTCCAAGAACCTGGTCTCGGTGCGCCTGCTGGATGGCATCGGCGTGGATTTCGCGCGCAAGTACATCAGCCAGTTCGGTTTCGACGAAGCAGAGTTGCCGCCCAATCTGTCGATGTCGCTGGGCACCGCATCGCTGACGCCGCTGTCGGTGGCGCGCGGCTACGCCGTGTTCGTCAATGGTGGCTCACGGGTCACACCTTGGTTCATCGATGAGGTGAAGGATCGCGATGGCACGGTGATTTTCAAGGAGAACCCCGCCACCGCCTGCCGCAGTTGCGGACGGCGTCCGGGCGCGGTGGCATCCACTAGCCAGGTCGTGGACGGTTTCAACCTTGGCCCTGCGCAACAGCCGACGCCCAAGCCCGAAATCGAGTCGGTCACGCCAGTGGAAGATGAGCCCCCCAATCCGAACGCGGTAGTGGCCCCCCGGGCGATCGACGAGCGTACGGCGTACCAGTTGGTGTCGATGATGCGTGACGTGGTGCAGCGGGGCACGGGCACCGCAGCCAAGGTGCTGGAACGAGAGGACATAGGTGGCAAGACCGGCTCCACCAACGACTACCGCGATGCGTGGTTTGCCGGCTTTGGCGGCGGTTATTCCACGGTGGTGTGGGTGGGGCGCGACGACTTCCGCAGCCTCGGGAATCGCGAATACGGCGGCCGCGCCGCACTGCCGATCTGGATCGATTTCATGCGTGAAGCGCTCAAGGGAAGGCCAGTGACGCAAAACGAGCCACCCGATGGCATGGTGGAAGTTTTTGTGAGCGCTTCGGGCAATCTGGTGGGCGCAGCTTCGGGCGGCATTTCCGAATACGTCAAGGTTGAAGACCTGGATCGCATGCAGAGCTATTCCGACTATGGCAGTGATGAAGCGGCTGCGGACGAGGCCGCTTTCGATATTTTCTGATGGCGCGCGACTCCGCGTACCGCTCCGCGTGCCTTTCGATGAAGTTGGACACCAGCAGCGCATGCGTTGGCTGCACGCTTCATGTCGATTGGGCTACAGTCCATGCATGTGCCTGAGCCAAGGGTTGCGCCATGCATCACGCCCATCAACATGCCCAGACCCGCACGCGTGAACTTCGCCAGCGCCTTGCCCACGAGGCAGCCAGGCTGATGGCCGAAAGCGGTATCCGCGATTACCACCAGGCCAAGCT
>Ga0105047_10014864_pt1 | contig 12310 bp, 9 predicted proteins | sample MAT04_FD_78384 | JGI IMG/M metagenome (GOLD analysis project Ga0105047, IMG submission 78384) | Freshwater microbial communities from Lake Fryxell liftoff mats and glacier meltwater in Antarctica - MAT-04 (megahit assembly) | ecosystem: Environmental > Aquatic > Freshwater > Ice > Liftoff... | reverse complement strand
GGCCATCAGCACGAAGACACGCTCGGCGCCGCCACCACCAAGCGTGGGGACGTGGAAGATCAGCTTATGCGGCAGCATGATCAGGCCGCGACGGCAGCGTCGCCGCGACGGGCCGCCGGAGCGTTCTTGAGGTCGCGGCGCATGCCGAGCACCACGGCGATCAGCATGGCGAGGACGAAGCCGCCAGCAGCACCCGCACCCACCATCACCACCGAGCGCGGCGGCCACGAACGCGCCGGCGGCGGTACGGCGGTGGAGATGACGCGCACGTTGGTGGTGTCGATCTGCTCGCGCTCCGCCACCTGCTTGGCGCGGCCGAGGAAGGCTTCGTAGATGGTGGTCTTGGAGGCCGCGTCGCGCTCCAGTTCACGCAGCGCTACCAGTGCCTCATTGTCGGAGAACACGTTGGTCTTGAGCGCGTCGGCCTTGTCGGTCAGCGCCTGCAGGCCCGACTTGGCTTCGTCCAGCGTCACCTTGGCGGCGCTGACGATGCGGCCGAGTTCAGCGCTGAGTTCAGCCTGCGCGGCGGCAAGCTCGGTGTTGAGCTTGACGATGGTCGGGTGGCGCGGGCCGTAAATGGTCGACTGGCTGTCGAGCTGCGACTTGAGACCGGCCACCTGGCTGCGCAGCGAAACGATGCTGGCCGAAGCCTGGGTGCTGGCGGTATTGACGCTGGCGCCCGAGGCGCGCAGTTCGTCGTAGGCCGACTGGGCCGCGATCACCGCCGCCTGGGCGGTGACCACCTGGGCGTTGAGCTGGGTCAGCGTCTGGTTGTTGACCAGTTCGCCCGAGCTGGCGGCAAGGTTGTTGGCGCGCTTGTAGGCTTCGACCTTCTCCTCGGCGTCCTTCACGGAGGCCTTGAGTTCGTTGAGGCGGTTGCTGAGCGAGTCGGCGGTGCGCGACGCGCCGTCGGACTCGGCGGTGGCGAGCTCGGCCTGGAACGAGCGGACGATGGCGTCCGAAATGCGGATCGACTTCTCCGAACTTTCCGAAGCGACGAACAGCGTTGCGACGAAACTCTTCTCGTCGGCCTTGGCGGTGACCTTGCCGGACAGTGCCGCGAGGGCAGAGAGCTTCGGATCCGAGGGCGCCTTGTCACCCGAACCGGGGAGCAGCGAGCCGAGCGAGAAGCCCGGGGTCGGATCGTAGAATTCCTTGTCCGCGGTCAGGTCGAGTTCGTCGACGACGCGCGACAGTACATTGCGCGACGTCATCACGCGGAACTTGCTGCCCGCGTTGAGCAGCGCGTTGTCTACCTGCCCCGGCTGCTGGTAGAGGTCGTCCGGCAGCGCCTGAAGGTTGGCGGGATCGATCAGGATGTCGGTGGACACCGTGTACTTGGGCGTCGCGACAATGGCGTAGACGCCGCCGGCAACCCCGCCAATGACGGCGAGGACCAGCCCCAGCAGCATGCCCCGGCGCAGCCAGGTGAAGAGGCGGCCGAAATCGAGCTCGAGGAAATCGCCGATCTTGCCGAGCGTGACCGTCTCGACCGGCACCTCGCGCTCGACCGCTGCTGCGGGCGCGGCCTCGGCGGCGGGTGTCGCCCTGGCGGTAGGCTCGTTGGCGGGGCGGCGCATGCCGATCATGCTGGTATCGAGGCGTGCGAACGCGCGAGCGCCTGAACGGGCGGAGGCGTCTGGCCTATCGGCAATATCGGACATGGCAGTAACATCTCGCTATGAGAGGTCGATGATCTTGGCGCTTTATATACCAAGCCCCTCCCGGCGTTCCGGGAATGGGCTTTCTTGGTTAAACTCAGCCGGTGCTGTCGATGACCTCGATGCCGCCGCCGCGGTTGAGGGTGTGGATGCCGAGGCGACTCCAGGCCTTGCCCGGACGGACCGGACGCGGCGGGCCGAAGCGGACGGCATGCTGGGTCAGTTCGACCAGCTCGGCGAGGCCGAGGCCGCCGCCATAGACGCGGGTGCCATCCTGCACCGGCAGGTACAGCCGCTCGCCCTGCCGCACGAAGGCGCCGCCGGGGCGGGCCGCGCTGCGATCGATCAGCACCGGGTTCATCGGGTGCGGCAGCCAGGGGCCATCGAGCCTGTCGGCGCTGAACACCACCATGGTGTCGGACGGGTTGCCCTGCGAGTGCCGCTCGGTGCCGAACAGCCAGAAGCGACCATCGCGTTCGAGCAGCGTGGCGTCGGAGATCTCGCGGTTGGCGATGAGGGTTGCGTGGCGGACCCAGCGGTCGGGGAAGGACTCGGCGCGGTAGAGCACCACCTGGCGCGCTGAGCTGCTCTCAGGGATCATCCAGACGTCGCCGCCCAGCTCGAACACCTGCGGGTAGCTGAGGTGGTGCGGCTCGACCAGCACCTGCCGCGGCATGCCGAAGCGGCCATCAGCGCCAAGTTCGGCGACAGAGACGACGCCGCGGGCCAGCGCGTAGGGGAATTCCTCGACGAACAGGAAAGTGCGGCCGGCCCGCTCGATGACGAACGGATCGGCGAAGAAGCGCTTGCCGTCGTCGGGAAGCAGCGCGAACGGCGCACCCGACAGTGAACCATCCTCGGCGACGCCCTGCCCATCGAGGCGGCGATAGGCGGTCTGCCAGTAGAACGGCCGGGCGTGGAGCTTGCGGATGCGACGACGAATGAGGCCGGCGGCGAGATTTGGCAGGTAGCGCAGCAGCAAGTTCGCGCCGAAGCGTTGGCGCGGCAGGCGAACCTTCTCTGGTAGCGGCGCCAGCAGGCCGGCCTCGAACCGGGCGACGCACTGCTCGACGAGGCCGATGGCGCCGGCCAAGAGGTCGGAGGCCCCATTGGTCAGCCAGACGCGGTCGCCGATCATCGGACGGGCCCGGCCGACGGCTACGCCATCGAGCCAGGCGACGATCTCGGGCAGTTCCCGCCCGCCGATCATGTGCGCCAGTCCGGCCCCAAGATTGAACTGCCCGAAGAACGACAGCGACAGCGTCGGGGTATCCCCCTGCTCCGCCGTACCGGTGAGGTCGATGATGAGTTCCGCCTTGCCAGGACGCTGGGCCGGCGCGGGCCGCAGCGACAGCAGCGAACAGGGACGCCGGCTTTCGAGCGCGAGAATGGCGCCCAGGGCGCGTTCGCGTGGCGCCAGACCGGCATGCGAGACGCCGACGCTATGTCCGGCAGCCTCGAGGCGCTGCAGCAGCGCCAGCTGCCACCGCCGTACAACATCAGAGTATTGTGTAATTAAGATTTGCATAAAATTGTATCTGACCGCAACGATCCAACTGATAGAGCGATATCAGCAATGTTTTGCCATAAACAACTGCTGCGTTCGGCTAAGGTAAATGCGACAGCCGTGTTAAGCATATAGTAAGAGTTAAGGCCACGCGCCTGATCCGCCCGGTTAAGATGCTTCTCGTGGACAGCTGAAATCAGCCTCCGCATCGACTGAATGCGTCAATGGACCGAGGCCATGAACTTCCATTCGCTACCAGAGCGCCCGCGCCGGCTGAAACTGCTGATCGTGTTCGGCACGCGCCCCGAGGCGCTGAAGTGCTTCCCGGTCGCCATGGCGGCGATCGAGAACCCGCATATCGACGCCGAGATCTGCGTGACCGCCCAGCATCGCGAGATGGTGGACAGCGTGATCGCGCTGACCGGCATGCCGGTCGATTATGACCTCAACGTCATGTCGCATGGCCAGACCCTGTTCGATGTTACCGCCCGCGTGCTCAAGGGCATGGAAGCGGTGCTGGACAAGTCCAAGCCCGACATCGTCATGGTGCAGGGCGACACGACGACCGCGATGACTGCCGCGCTCGCCGCCTTCTACAAGCGAATCCCGGTCGCCCACATCGAGGCCGGCTTGCGCAGCCACAATATCGACAGCCCCTTCCCCGAGGAGCTGAACCGGCTGATCGCCGGCAACATCGCCACCTGGCACTTCGCCCCGACCACCGAAGCGCGCGAAAATCTGGTTCGCGAGGGCAAGAACCCCGACGCGATCTTCGTCACCGGCAATACCGTCATCGACACGCTGCTGCACTTCTCCGGCACGATCGATGCGGACGATGCGGTGAGCCGCGAGCTCGCGTCGCGCTTCCCGTTCCTCGACCCATCCAAGAAGCTGATCCTCGTGACCGGCCACCGGCGCGAGAATTTCGACGGCGGTATCCAGCGCATCTGCGCCGCCCTGAAGCTGTTGGCGACGCGCGGCGACGTGCAGATCGTCTACCCGGTGCATCCGAACCCGAACGTGCGGGGCGTGGTGGCGGCGGAGATCGGCGACGTGCCGAACATCCACCTGATCGATCCACAGGACTACCTGCCGTTCCTCTACCTGCAAAAGCGCAGCTACCTGGTGCTGACCGATAGCGGCGGCGTGCAGGAAGAGGCGCCCTCGCTCGGCAAGCCCGTGCTGGTGATGCGCGAGAACACCGAGCGTCCAGAAGGTGTGGCAGCCGGCACGGCCCGGCTGGTCGGCACCGACATCGAAAAGATCGTCGCCAACGCGACCCGCCTGCTGGACGACCCGGCGGCCTATCGCGGCATGGCGGAAACCCACAACCCCTACGGCGATGGCCGGGCGAGTGCCCGCATCGTCGAAGAACTACTGCGGCACGTCTGAGGTCACCATGTCTGAAATCAAAACCGTCTCCGTCATCGGCATGGGCTATATCGGCCTCCCCACCTGCGCCATTTTTGCGAGCCGCGGGCTTGAGGTGATCGGTATCGACGTCAACCCGATGGTGGTCGAGAAGGTCAACCAGGGCCTGATCCACATCGTCGAGCCGGACCTGGACGGGCTGATCCAGAAGGTCGTGGCGAACGGCAAGCTGCGCGCCTTCACCGCGCCGCAGCCGGCCGACGCGTTCGTGATCGCCGTGCCCACGCCGATCACCCACGACCACAAGCCGGACATCTCCTACGTGCTGTCGGCGGCGAAAAGCATCGCGCCGGTGCTCAAAAAGGGCGACCTCGTGGTGCTGGAATCGACCTCGCCGGTCGGCACCACCCGCCGGATGACCGCCATCCTCGCCGAAATGCGCCCCGACCTGAAGTTCCCGCATGTGCATGGCGAGAAGGCCGACGTGTTCGTCGCCTACTCCCCCGAGCGCGTGCTGCCGGGCAAGGTGCTGACCGAGCTCATCAACAACGACCGCTCGATCGGCGGCCTGAGCAGGGCCTCGTCGGCCCGCACCGTCGACCTCTATTCCAAGTTCGTCGGCGGCGACCTGTTCATTACCTCCGCCGAGAGCGCCGAGCTGGTGAAGCTGACCGAGAACGCCTTCCGCGACGTCAACATCGCCTTTGCCAACGAGCTGGCGGCGGTATGCCAGGACCTGTCGCTGAACGTGTGGGAGGTCATCGACCTCGCCAACCGGCATCCGCGCGTCAACATCCTGCAGCCCGGCCCCGGCGTCGGCGGCCACTGCATCGCGGTCGACCCCTATTTCATCATCGATGCTGCACCCGACAACACCCGGCTGATGAGCTCGGCCCGCCGCATCAATTCAGATCGCCCTTTCGCCGTCGTTCGCGACATCGAAGCGGTGCTCGACCCGACCCGGACGCAGACGGTCGCCTGCCTCGGCCTCAGCTTCAAACCCAACATCGACGACCTGCGCGAAAGCCCGGCCGTCGAGGTGGTCAAGCTGTTGGCCGAGGTTCCTAACATCAAGGTCGTCGCGGCCGAACCGCATACCCACGCGCTGCCGCACGAACTGCAGAATCTCGGCATCGAGTTCACCGACGCGCTGACGGCCATCGACAAGGCCGACATCGTGGTGCTGCTCGTCGATCACCGCCAGTTCGGCCTGATCGACCCCGAGGCACTCAAGGACAAGCAGCTGATCGATACCCGCGGGCTCTGGACCTGGCGCAAGGCCAAGAAGCCGGACGCGCGGATCGAAGGCAAGCAGTCGCGCGACGCGCGGCTGGTGCCGCATCCGCTGCGCCGAGCGACGGACCGCGCCGCATGAACACCCACGCCTTCGGTTGGGAATATCACCCCCTGCTCGCTTCAAGACGCGTCGAGTTTCTCGGCGCGCCGTTGCATCTGATCACCATGGCCCAGACCATCGACCTCGCCGATGAGGCGATGACGTTACGCAAGCCCATGCACCACACCGTGGTGAACGTGGCCAAGCTGGTGAACATGCAGAAGAACCCGGAGCTGTACGAAGATGTCACCAGCGCCGATCTCATCAACATCGATGGGGCGGGCGTGGTCTGGGGCGCGCGACTGATGGGCATCGAGGTGCCCGAGCGCGTCGCCGGCGTCGACATCATGGAGAACCTGTTCCAACTCTGCGCCGAACGGGGGTTCCGGCCGTATCTGCTGGGGGCGGAGCCGCATGTGCTCACCGCCGTGGTCGAGCGGCTGCACGAGGACTACCCGACCCTCGAGATCGCGGGCTGGCACGACGGCTATTTCAAGCCCGAGCAGGAGGCCGAGGTGATCGACGCGATCAATGCCTCGGGGGCCGACTGCCTGTTCGTCGCCATGCCGACGCCGCGCAAGGAGCGCTTCCTCAAGAAATATCGCCAGCATTTGCTGCCTAACTTCGTGATGGGTGTAGGCGGCAGCTTCGACGTCTATGGCGGCAAGGTCACTCGCGCCCCGCGCCTCGTGCAGATGGCCGGGCTCGAGTGGCTCTACCGTGTGATGCAGGAGCCCGGTCGGCTCTGGCGGCGCTACTATGAGACCAACACAGCCTATGCCGTGCTGCTGTGGCGCGCACTGTGGTCGCGCCGCGACGCGGCGTCCTGAACGATCCCTCCTGATTTCATGCAGCAACGGCCCCGCCTCACGGCGGGGCTTTCGTTTTGGGTAGTCGGAAGCGGCAGCCGTCTCAGGCGCGAGCCAGCTTCGCCCGGACCGTGTTGGCGAGCGCCCGGGTCTCGACCGGGTGCAGCAGCGACTGCAGGCCGAGGAAGGTGAGCGTACCAGCAATACCGCCGGCCCCCAGCTTGATGATCGGCCAGGTGTCACCGGCGATGCTCGACGCCAGCCAGGCGGCAACACCGGCAGCGACGGCGACCAGCGCCGAGGCGAGGAGGTCGGCCACCGGGATCGGCACCCGCATCAACCGGCGACTGAGCAGGATATCGGCGACGAGCGTGATGGCGGTACCGACCGCCAGCGCCATCGCCGCCCCGAGTGCCGCGTACTGCGGTATCAGGATGAGCGAGACGATAATGGTACCGATGGAACCGGGCGTCAGCGTGATGGCCAGCAGCCAGGGCCGCTTGTGGGCGTGGTAGACGTTGACGAACACGTAGTTGGAGAAGTTGGAGCAGAGGATCGACAGCGCGATCAGCGGGAACAGTTCACCGACATGGCCGTGATACTCGGCCGGTAGCAGCAGATTGGCAATATCGTGGCTCAGCGCGATCAACAGGGCGGCAATGGGGAAGCAGAGCTGCGCCATCAGCGCCATCTGCCGCGACAGGTAATGGCCGGCGGCGACAGGGCCGTCCTTGTCGAAGCGGCTGACCATTTCGGGGAACGCCCCCATGTTGATGGCATTGGCCACCGTGTCGATCGGCTGGCGGGCGAGCGCGTAGGCCGCGGCGAACACCGCCACTGCACCTGCGTCGTAAAACACCTTGAGCAGCACGCGCTCGGCGCTGTTGAGCCCGAACCCCACCATCGCCATGACGATGAGCGGCAGCCCCAGCGCGAACAGCTCGCGATGCGTGAACCGCGACGGGCCCGGCACCACACCACGCAGCGCCAGGACAAGAGCCGAAATCCCGGCCAGCAGAGTCGCCAGCGAAGAGGCCAGCGACACCATGAGGAAGCTGTCGTGGACAAGCCAGATGGCGCCCACCGGCAAGACCAGTTGCAGCACCGCGCGAGCGAACTCGAGCATCGAATAGGTGCCATGTCGCTGCTGCATCTGCAGGATGGTGAGGCCAAAGCGGCTGACCGCCGCGACGGCCAGGTACACCCCGACCGCCAGCGAGAACTCGACCCATCGCTCGGGTGCGATCACCGCCGAAGCGAGCGCCGAAACGCCGAGCCCGACCACCGCGGTCACTACCAGCACGCGCGCCGCGAGCAGCATCGTGCCGCGACTAATCTCGCCCTTGCCGCCGAGGCGGAGAAGCGCGATGCGCAGCCAGTTGGTGAGGGCGGAATCGGTGAGCTCGCCCACAGTGACCACGAGGGCCAGAAAGCCGTACTCCGTCTGGTCGATCAGCCGGGTAGCGACGACGAGCAGCAACAGCGCCGAGATTCGCGTGAGCAGGATCGCCGGGGCGTAGATGAGGGTGGAACGCAGCAAATAAGGTACTTTCAGCAACGCCGACACTGGCCACTCGGGCGGCCACTTAACCCCCGATTAACCCTCCGCGCGCGAGGCGCCTAGTTGAATCCAGCGACAGGATGAATCCCACCAAATTGCGTAAAATGCCGCCATAAACCGTATCGGCGGGCTTCGCTTTTCCTAAGGGGCGGCGACCTGTAGAGATCGCGCCATGCTCCAACGTGCGCCCAAGACAAGAGTGCTGAACGTGCTGGTGGCGACGCCCGTCGCCGCGACCGGCCAGGGCGGCATCGACCGCGTCATGGCGGCGCTGAAGGGCGAGCTCGAACGCGATCCGCGCGGCTCATCCGCCACTTTCGCCGCGACGCGCGGCGGGGGTTCACTGGCGCTGTCCCCGTTCTACCTGTCCAGCTTTCTCGTCAGGATGCTGACGATGCGTGCCCGGTGTGAACTCGACCTGGTGCACATCAACCTCGCCGGCAATGGCAGTACCTACCGCAAGCTGATCGTGGCCGGCCTGGCCCGGACGCTAGGCGTGCCGTACGTGCTGCATCTGCATGGCGGCGACTACCCGAGTTTCTGGAAGGCCGACGAGAGCAGACTCAGCCGGCACATCCGCGGGATGTTTGCAGGCGCGGCGCGCATCGTGGTGCTGGGCGAGATGTGGAAGCGCTTCGTCGTCTCGCGGGCGCCCGAGGTGGCCGACCGCGTGGTCGTCGTGCCGAACGCCGCAGCCCGGCCCACCCTGCCCCATACGGGCGGCGGCGAGCGGGCGCATATCCTGTTCCTTGGGCGGATCGGCGACCTGAAGGGCACCCCGCAGCTCGGCGAGGCCCTGAACCGGATGCGCGACTTGCCGAACTGGCGTGCCACGATTGCCGGCGACGGCAACGTCGAGGGCGCGCGCGCCAAGATCGCCGAGTATGGCCTCGCCGATCGGGTTGACCTCCCCGGTTGGGTCGGCCCCGAGCGGGTGCAGCAACTGATCGCCGCGGCGGATGTCCTGGTCCTGCCCTCGTTCATCGAGAACCTGCCGCTGTCCATCATCGAGGCGATGGCCTCGGGCGTGGCAGTGGTGGCGACCCCGGTCGGCGCCGTGCCCGACATCGTCCAGGATGGCGAGACCGGTTTGCTGGTCCCGGTGGGCGATGTCGATGCGTTGCAGGCGGCCCTGACTCGGCTCGTAAACGACAAGCCGTTGCGCCAGCGGATGGGCGCGGCGGGTCTGGCGCTGCATCGCGACAAGCTCGACCTCCCGCCGTTCGCCGACACCATGCAGCGCGTCTGGGCCGATGCGGCATTGCCCGGCCGGCGTTAACACTAAGTTTACCTTTCGGTATCGCGTGAGGTCAGCTGCCAATATCTAGTTGTTGCTGAGTGTTTCTAGGGCATTGATCAAATGGCATTTGATATTTCTCGGTCTGTTGTTTCGACCGCGCCATTAAGAGAAGCTGCTCTCACCAGCAGAATCATCGTTCGACCTGTCGAGGATCCTGCCGAGTGGGATGCGCTTGTCGCCGCTGCGCCGGAACCGCATCTGCCGCAGAGCTATGCCTACTCGTCCGGCAAGGCGGCCACCGGCTGGCCGGCTCGTCGGGTCGTGTTCGAGGTCGATGGCCGACCGATCGCCTTCACTGTCGTGCTGCAGATGCGCCTTTATGGCGTGAAGCTCATCAACCGGGTTAACCGCGGGCCGATCTTCCTCACCGCCAACCCCTCCGATGGGCAGATCGTCGCAGTCTACAAGGCCCTGCGTCGCCACTTCGGCCGGCTGTGGACTCTGCCCCTGCTGATTGCCCCCGGCATGCATAGGAGCGAACGGAGCGACCGGCTGCTGCGGGAGGCCGGCTACAGCTACCGCACACCAAATGGCTGGCGCTCGGGCCGCATCGACCTGACCGTTGACGAGAACCAGCTTTGGGCGAGCTTCAACTCGACCTTCCGCAACCGGACACGCGCGGCTGAGAAAACCGGAGTGGAGCTACGGATCGCTGACGACGCGGAAACCTATGAATGGATGATCGCGCGCCATCTCGAGAACATGGAAGCAAAGGACTTCTCGGCGGCTGGCCCCACCTTGCTGCGAGCGCTGCGCGCGGCTTCGCCGGGCAATGTGACGGTGTTCCAGCTGATCCACGATGGAGTGCCCCTCGCCGGCATGTCCGTGGTGAGGTTCGGCAATGTGGCCGAATACCACATCGGCTGGTTTGGCCCGGAGGGCCGCAAGTTCAACGCCGGCAACTTCCTGATGTGGCACCTGATGCGTGATCTGAAGCGTCGCGGGGTCACATCATTCGATGTGGGCGGCATGAAGGATGGCGATGGCTATGCGCGCTTCAAGCGCACGATGAATCCAGTCGAGTACGAACTCGTCAGTGAATGGATGAGTTTCTGAGGAGCGATGAGATGAGCCTGATGGATGTCGCTCGTGGCGCCTATGTGCGAAGCCCGGCACCGCTTCGTCGCTTGGTGGCACCGCTGGTGTCGTTGATACCGACCAATACGAAGTTCGGCGCGACCTATCGCAGTTGGCGCGCCCGGATTGCTCGCGCCAATACCGACGCGGCGTTCGCCAGTTCCGAGAACCTTGCCGCGCTCCGCACCGTCATGGCCAAAGCGCATGAAGGCAGCCCATTCTACCGCAAGCGGATCGCTGACGCCCTCGGCTCCAATTTTGATTTCTCCACCCTGGAACGCGGCGATCTGCGCTCGCTTCCCGTGCTCCGCAAGGAGGATATCCGCTCTGCCGGCGATGCGTTGTTGGCCGTTCCGAAGTACCTCGTCGACAGGGGTGACACCAGCGGCTCGAACGGCGAAAAGCCTCTCTCGTTCTATCTCGACAAGGACCGCAGCGGCCGTGAGATGGCCTTCGTGTTCGACAGCTGGGCGCGGGCCGGCTTCAGCGAAACCGACTCGAAGATCGTGCTACGCGGCGTCGGCATCGACAACACCGGCAAGGTGCTGAACGAGTGGGAGCCCGCGCTGCGCGAACTGCGGCTCTCGGCATTCCCGCTGACGCGTGAGCATGTGTCGATGTATCTCGACCTGATCGACCAGCACAGGGTGCGGTACCTCTATGGTTACCCCTCGGCCATCGAAGTGATGGGCAGGCATATGTATGCACTTGGTCGCTCGCCCAAGCTGCCGATCCTCGGCGTGCTCCCTATTTCGGAACCGCTTTACGACCACCAGCGCCGCACCATCGCCGCCGCCTTCGGTCCGCAGGTCAAGATTGCCCACTTCTACGGGCTGAGCGAAAAGGCGCTGTTCGCCAACGAGCTGGCGGACGAGCCGGGTGTCTATGCCTTCAACCCGATCTACGGCTTCGCCGAACTGATCGACGAGCACGACCAGCCGATCACGACGCCCGGCGTAGAAGGTCGCGTCGTGGGCACCGGGTTCCTGTCGACGGGCATGCCGTTCATTCGCTACGACACGGAGGACCGCGCGACACTGGTGGAGTTGCCGAGCGAGGCGAACGGGCAGCGGCTCAAGGTTCGCGACCTGACCCCGCGTCGCAAGCCCGGCTTCCTGATCACTGCGGACGGCAACAGACTGGTGACGGTCGATTTCACTCCGGAAAGCCCGCGCTTTTTCAAGGGCATCAACGAGTACCAGTTCTTTCAGGACCGACCAGGGCATTGCACCATCCGCTACATCCTCGCCGATGACGGTCAGGAGCTGGATGCGCACAACATCGCGCGCGACCTGCAGATACGATCGCAGAACCGCATCCAGTTCACGGTCGAACGGGTACAGTCGCTCGCCGGCGGCCGGGCGGGCAAGCGCGCCTTCATCGACCAGCGGCTCGATATCTCGAAGTACTGAGGGCCTTCGGCCTCTAGAGGCCGAGCGCCTGCAGCATCTTGAGATCCGGCAGCGCCGGGCCTCTCGGCTTGATGATGCTCATGCCGTAGGGGTTCGAAAACTCCCAGACCGACCAGGGGATGCCGTAGCCCTCGGCGATCGTCCGCAGCGTCTGCAGGTAGCGCAGCCGGTCGGTGTCGAAGGCGCCGGAGCGACCGTCATCCGACATCAGGATGACGCCGAACTCGCCCATGAACAGCCGCGAGGTGGGGATGTCGTGGCTCGCCGCCCAGTCGG
>Ga0105047_10014860_pt1 | contig 12311 bp, 9 predicted proteins | sample MAT04_FD_78384 | JGI IMG/M metagenome (GOLD analysis project Ga0105047, IMG submission 78384) | Freshwater microbial communities from Lake Fryxell liftoff mats and glacier meltwater in Antarctica - MAT-04 (megahit assembly) | ecosystem: Environmental > Aquatic > Freshwater > Ice > Liftoff... | reverse complement strand
TATTGTTAGTTAACATAGATCATTAAAGAGTGTTTTTCAACTGGGGATAGTTGCAATTACAAGTCGTCGCAGTTTCTGTGGCGACTTTTTTCATTATAGAAGCATAGTCTTTTTCTATTTTTTTTTACATCAAACTATTTTGCAGGTTCCGTTAAATATACCCATCACAGGGTATATGAACGTTCTAATAAATAATTCATTTTTGTTTTCTAAACTAAAAATCATGAAATATTTATTCTCCCTTGTTGTTCTTACGCTTTTAGGCGTTGGGGCTATTGCACAAAACAAAAGCGACTGGACAAAAAATTTCCCCTCTAAAATTAATTGGTACAAAATTACAGATGCGGGCATCTTGGTCGTAGCCACAAAAGATGGACTGTACGGCGTAAATCCCACTGACGGAAAAGAAATTTGGAAGAACGATGATATTGAAAATATAAATGAAGAAAATTATGACCCAATAGAGGGAACTCCCTACATAGTTATGGCAAAGCGTGGAATGTTTAAATCGTCTAACAAAATAGTAGATGTAGTTACCGGAAAGGTAATTGCAAATACAAAAGATTTAGGTTTGATGTCTCTTACAAAAAGAATTTACCTAATGAAAAGCAATGCCGTATTATTCTATGGTATTGGCGCTAGCGGCAAACCAACCTTAATGAAAATAAACCTTGCAGACGGGGCAAAAGTATGGGAGCAACAAAAATTATTTGAAAAAATGAGTGAGCAAATTGTTTCGGAAGCTGGTGAAGTTGCCGATGGACTTTTTATTGCAACCAACAGAAACATTTATAAACTAAATCCGCAAACAGGAGAGCAACTTTACAATATTGATATGAAAAGTGATATCCCTGTGGCAGCGCCCAAGGAAGAAAAGAAAGGTGGCTTTATGGGAGCAATTGGGAAAAAAGTACCGGGTGCAGGTATGTTTGGAATGGGAAAAAAACTTGACGAAGGCGCAAACGAAGCCGCTACATTAACCTCTGCAGATTTTTTTCAAAGAGATAATTTAAGCGTGATCTATTTTTGGAACCAGGATATATTGACCGCCTTTAATGTTGCAGATGGAAAGGAAATTTGGAAGCGTGTTGAATTGCCTTCGCCAATTACCAATATTTTATTTGATACCCGTGGTATGCTTGTAGCAACATCTGAAAAAACAAAAGAAGATGAAGCCAAGGCTAACAAAGGCGGTGGCGGATTAATTGGTAAAATTAAAAGATCGAGCGCTGGTAAAAAGAACCGTGCATCGTTGCTTTGTTTAGATATGAATACAGGTGCAGAAAAGTGGGACAGCGATGTTGATTTGCAGGGCGATGTAATGGCCTATAAATTAGTAGGTACAAAATTAATTTTAGCTACTGCCAGAGACCAGGGCACAAATTTTATAAGTATCGTTAATTTAGATGCGGGTAAATCAGTAACCAAAAAACCTTTGTCAATTAAGGGTGACATTAGAGATTTAGAGATCGTTCCACAGGGACTTTACTACCGCACAGAAGATCAAATAAATATTCTTGATATGGAAAGTGGGGAGAAAACATGGGCGAAAGGGATGGCAGTAAAAAATTGTAGTGGCGATAACCAAAACGATAAAGTAGGGTATGTTTTTGCAAATGCAACTATTTATAAAACTGATTTTGAAAAAGGTGATATATCTGAATGGGTAACGGGTGTAAAATTTGATGGCAAAGAAGATCCAAGTTCGTTACAGGTAAGAGAAAATGGTGTGTTACTAACCTCTGAGCAAAATGTGCGATTATATTCATTTGATGGCAAGCAGGTTTGGCATACTTACGAGCCTGCGCCAGGTCGTACAATGGCAGGTAAAATGTTAAGTGGTTTGGGTGGTCTTGCTTCTACAATGGTTGCCGCAGGTTCTGCTGCAAATGCTGCGCAAATGAGTTATGCAAAAGGATATTATGGCAGCACCAGCCCATCACTTGATAACAGTATTAAAAATGCCAATGCCAATGCAGCAGCATTTGCAGGGGCGGCTTCAAGTAGTTTTGCATCTATCAGTAAAAGATTTAAAGCTACAAAAGAGGCTAATAATTATATAGCTATACTCACCAATTTTGGTAAAAGCAACAATGCAAAAGATGCAGGCGTTATGATGATAGATAAAACAACCGGAAAAGAAATTCGTAAGATGGTTTTTGGAGACAAAAAAGATCCTGATTATAAATTGGATGAATTAGGTAAAGTAGTTTACTACCGTGCCGATGGAAACGAAATTCAAGGGTTTGGTTTTTAGTATTGTAATTTTCGGGGGATAATTATGATAACTAACCGTCGCATTTTGCGGCGGTTTTTATTTTAATAATATAAACGGGAAAATGATTTAACTATTTTTATGAAAATTTTTTTATGAAACGCAGTGTTGTATTTGCCTTGATTTTATTTTATAGTTTTTCAATTTTTGCACAAACAAATAACCTGGTTAGTGGTCCATGGGCAGGCAATGTACAATTACGTACAGCAGTTATTTGGGCAGAAGTTTCGGCTGGTGTTAAAAAGGTAGCAGTTAAATATTTTAAGAACAATGCAGTAACTAACAAAAAAACTGTATTGTATAAAGGGGAATTAGGTAAAGACTTTAACCCCATTAAAATTGAATTAAATGGATTAGATTTTAATACAGAATATTCCTACAAATTAATTGTAGATGATAAAGAAATTACTACGCCATTCTCAACAAAATTTATTACACAAGATCTTTGGCTATGGCGCAAACCTGCACCCGATTTTAGTTTTCTTGCCGGCAGTTGTAATTATGTAAACGACCCTGCAGTTGACAGACCCGGAAAGCCTTATGGTGGAGACTCTTCCATATTTGAAACCATGGCAAAAACGGGTGCGGCATTTCATGTATGGATGGGCGATAATTGGTATACCCGTGAAGTGGATTTTGGTTCTGCATGGGGATTAAATTACCGAGCTTCACACGACAGAGCACAAAAAATTATGCAGCCCTTTATGGCTTCCATGCCTCAGTATTCTATTTGGGATGATCATGACTATGGCCCGGATAATTCAGGCAAAAGTTTTTACTTAAAAGAGGAGAGCAGAGAAATATTTAAAAATTATATGCTCAATCCAAGTTATGGCGAAGAAGGAAAAGGCATTTATACAAAAGTGAGTTACAGCGATGTAGATATGTTTCTTACAGACGATAGATACTTTAGAAGTGAAGATAAAATGCCTGACAGCGTAAACAAAATGCCATCAAAAGAAAAACATTTTTTTGGCCCAATGCAAATGGAGTGGTTAAAAAATTCGTTGGAATTTAGCACGGCTACTTTTAAAATAATTGTCGTAGGCAGCCAAGTAGTAAATCCGCTAGGCAGGTCAGAAAATATGCAACAGTATCCTTATGAGTACAACGAATTAATGAATTTTATAAAGATGCAAAAAATAAATGGCGTTGTTTTCTTTAGTGGCGATAGGCACCACAGCGAAGTTATAAAATTGGAACAGGCAGATTTTTACCCGTTATACGATGTAACTATATCTCCTTACACTGCTGGAGTGAGCAAGCCATCAGGAGAAGAAAAAAATAGTATTTACAGAGTGAAGGGGACGCTTGTAGAAGAAAATAATTTCGGTAAAATTTCTATTGCCGGTGTAAAAGATAACAGGACAATGACGATAGATTTTTTGGGAACAAAAGGAAACAAATTAGGAACATGGAGTGTGAATAGTAAAGACTTGAAAGTACCCTAAATTTATGTAGGAAAATTTGCTTTACTATCTTTGCCGCATGACATCTAATCCGTTTACATACAACAAACCAAAAGTAATTCAGGCACTGCGCTATCATTTTATAAGCCGGCCCGAAATAAAGGTGATGATGGTAGTTATAAATGTTTTTGCTATTACATCGGCTGCACTTTTTTTCTTCAAAAAAATAAGTCCGCTGGCTTTTTTAATAAGCTCGATGCTATGGTTTTTTTTAATGATATTATTTTGGTTTTTATTGCCACAAATTATTTACAGACAAACGGCCACTTTTAAAGATTCGTTTAGTGCGGTGTTAGGTAATGAGCAATTTGCTATTGAAAATATTAGGGGCCATAAAGGTTGGGACTGGAGCAGCTTTAGCACATGGATGGAAAGTCCACATTTTTTTCATTTGTATTTTAACCCACGTTCTTTTTTTATAATTCCTAAAGATGCTTTTGAAGGAGAGGAAGAACATGAAGCAAGGAAGATATTTGCCGCTAAGATTAATAAAAAATAAAACATAACCGCACCCCCTTAACACCGCAACCTTTAACACAACGCCTTCTCCATTACATGATGGGGTATATTAACTTCTATAAACGGTTCCCCTACTACACGGTAACCAAATTTTTCATAAAATCCAATTGCAGTATCTCTGGAATGCATGGTAATTATTTTATAACCTCTATCTCTGGCTATATTTTCAGCAAACTGCATTATTGATGCGCCGATACCTTTTCCATGCAGTTTATCCGGTACAGCCATCTGTCTCAGCTTAATTTTAACATTGCTAATTGTAGTAAGAATACAGCAACCAAGTACATTGTCATCTTCTGTGCATACAATAAAAATGTCGTTTTTCTCACTCAACAATTCATCTTGGCTAAAAGTAAGACCCTGCGGCCGGCGCAAAACATTATCCCGCAGGTTTACCATTTGCAGGTATTCATCTGTACCGTGGTCTATTTGTTTTAATGCCATGGGATGTGAAGATTTATGAATTATATGCGCAATGGATTTTATGATTTACAAATTACGAAAATTAAGCAATAGTGTCACCAATTATGCCAACTAATTTTACTTGTATTTATTTTGAATTTCAATATATTGTTACCATTTATATTTTGTAGTAACGCATTCATTGAAAAGTTGGGCATTATAAAACTTGCAAAGAAAAGCTTCTTCCATTATTATTTTTAAAGTAGTGTCTCACGTAAGAATTAGTATAATGTTTACTACTGAAAAGCATGTTCACATTATTGAAACCTGAAGAAAAAGGTTGAGAAAAAATTAGTTTTTAAATCGGTTAAAAAAAATATCGAAACAAATTTACTAAACGGATATTTTATAGATATCGTTAAAGCGTTAATATGCTATCATTTACCAATTACTTTTCATATTCTTATTATAATAAAAAATCATTATTTTACACTAAGTATCAGTTAAACTTATTTTTATGAAAATGATTTTCTACACTTTTTGTTTTTTACTTTTCTTTTCAACCAATAATTGTTTTGCACAGGCTCCCACAGCCGATGTTGCGCAGCAGGTAAACGATTTATTAAAAAAAGAAAAAGATCATTTACCTACTATTAATTTTGAATTACGTGCGGATAGTTTTGCAACAACTTCCACATCTATACATATTTTTTTCAATACAAATAGTACTTACAGCAAAGCCTCTTTACCCGCAGATTATATTGAGATGCTGCCGGAGATTTTAATGCCTATAACTGTAAACACCAGCGGCGATATACAATTTTTATTATTTGCAAAAGAAACAGGCACCAACCAATGGAAAACACTTGACTATTTTAGCAATCATCCGGCGAGAGAAATATATAAAGCACCCATAAATAAAGATCCTTACAAGGCTTCAACAAAAAGTAATAACAATGTTGTACAAAGAGTTTTCCCCACCACAGGTTCTCCTACGCCTGTTGGTGTATTAGCTGGTAAAACGGTGTGGCTTAGTCCGGGGCATGGATGGCATAATACGGGCGCAGGTTTTGTAACGCAACGAGGTAACAGCAACGCCATTGTAGAAGATTTTACTACCGCAGAAAGTGTAGATTACTATTTGATGGGATATTTATACAATGCCGGTGCAAACGTATGGAGCGTAAGGGAAAGAGATGTAAATACAAATGAAATTATTGTTGACAATGATGTGCCATTATCTGGCTATACCGAAACCGGTGCATGGGTAAACGGCACTGTTGCAGGATATGGTGGAAGCTACCGCACATCTTCATCAAATACATTGGAAACCGCAACAGCAATATTTAATCCCTCTATTACAGCTAGCGGTTTATATTGGGTTTCTGTTCGTTGTGTAGCCGGTGCTAACAGGGTCACAGATGCATTGTTTACCATTATACATTCAGGCGATACTTCGCAGGTAAAAGTAAACCAGGAAATACATGGTGAAACATGGGTGTACCTAGGTCAGTTTTATTTTACTTCAGGTGGTTTAAATAAAGTAACACTCAGCAACCAATCAGTAGATGCAGGCGAGGCAACAGTGGCAGATGCTGTGCGGTTTGGCGGTGGTATAGGCGCTTCGCTTGATTGTTTAAATACAGGACAACCTGCAAGCGGACGGGCAAGGTTTGAAGAATCTGCAAGAATGTTTGCAAAATTTCAAGGGCACCCACCTTGCAATGAAGATGTAATTGTACGACCAAGATATACAGAATACGAATTATTAAAAGGCACGCCTACTGAAATAAGCAACAGTGTATTTGTATCGTTGCATACCAATGCAGGTGGTGGCACCGGCACTGAAACCTATTCGTATAATGGTTTAGGTGCAAGCCAGCCAATTATAACTCCAGGTAGTATCGATCTTAGAAATTTTATACATAGCCAGGTAGTGGCAGATATTAGAGCAGCATGGAAACCAACGTGGGCGGACAGAGGAGTAAAAACCGCCAACTTTGGGGAGTTGAGGGAATTACTTACTATACCCGGAACCTTGGTAGAGCTTGCCTTTCATGATCTTGCCGCTGATGCTACAGATTTAAAACATCCTGAATTTAGAAGAATAGCAGCAAGGGCTATTTACAAAGGAATTTTAAAATTTTTTAATAATAGAGATGGAATCCCATTGGTGTTTTTACCTGAAATGCCCACCCATATTATGGCAAAAAATATTGGCAATAACAATATTCAAATTAGCTGGACGGCTCCAGTAAGTGGCGGTGTAAATGGCGATGCGGCTACCGGATATAAATTGTATATCAGCAGCAATGGTAAAAGTTTTAAAGATGGTATACCAATAACATCTGGCACCAATTATACATTTAATGGAATTGCGCAAACCATATATTATTTTAAAGTAGCAGCAACAAATGCAGGTGGAGAATCATTTGCAACAAGTGTGGTAGCAGCAAAAACGCCGCAGGCAGGAAGTACATCTGTTCCATATTTAATTGTAGATGGTTTTGACAGACTGGATGGAAGCGCATTTATACCAAAAGTAGAAAGTGCAGTATTAGGCACCGTAAGAAGAATGTTTTTAGAAAGAATGAACAGGTACGATTATATGATAGAGCATGCACAAGGGTTAGGAAACTGCAACAGCAATATTGCTTTTGATGGTTGCGTAAATGAGGCGGTAGAAGCTGGAACAGTTTTGTTGGCAGGTTACACTGCGGTAGATTGGTTTACGGGAGAAGAGTCTACGGTAGATAAATCTCTGAATGCTGCGGAAATATTGCTGATAAAAAATTATTTAAATGCGGGAGGGAACTTGATGATTAGTGGAGCAGAACTTGGATGGGATTTGGGAAGAGCCGCATCTGCAAATGTGGACTTGGATTTTTTTAATAATTATTTAAAAGCGGTGTATGTAGGAGATGATGCTACCACGTATGATTTTGCCGGAACTGCTTCTTTTTCAAATGGACTCACAGGCACTTTTGACAACAGTACCAATGGATATTATGATGTAGATTTTCCTGACAGAGCAAGTGCAGCTGCCGGTGGTATAGTTGCATTAAATTATGTAGCCGGCACAGCAGATGGTGCAGCTATAGCTGCGAACAGCACCTACAAATCATTGTATTTTGCATTTCCAATTGAAACTGTAACAGCCGCATCTGTTAGAAATAATTTAATGTGCAATGCGGTTGCTTTCCTCACGCCGGCGCTTGTATTACCTATAATAGGTTTAACCATCAAAGGAAAAAATATAGGCTATAATAACAAGATAGATTTTGAAACATTGGCTGAAATAAATACAGCCTACATGACGGTAGAAAGAAGCAATAATGGTATTATGTTTTCTACCATAAGCGGTAAAATATTACCCAAAGGAAATATGAACAGCGGCGCAAAATATTTATTTATTGATGATAAAATATTGCCTGTTGGTTATTACAGAATAAAAGTTACAGATATAGATGGTGAAATTTCTTATTCAGAAATAATATCTGTAAAAGCTGCTAAAACAGAAAGACTATTTAGTGTTTTGGCAAATCCTGCACATTCATTTATACAGCTTGCCGTGTTTACCCAACAGCCGGTGCAAATAGTATTGGTAAATTCAATTGGACAAATAGTTTATAAAGCCAATAATACTGCAAGTGCTGCTATTAGTATTGATGCAAGTAAATTTGCAACAGGAATGTATCAGTTAATAATAATAGCCGGCGATAAGAAACAGACTGAAAAAATAATTATACAATAAGACTATACTAATTTTATGGAATTACTGTTGCCAAACAACGCTCTTCAATTTTGGAGAATTTTCATGTTGGTTTTCTTTATTTTTTCTAAAATGGCTATCATTCACATTGTATGATCTAAAACTACAGATTGGTCTTATAAATTAATGTTGGTTGTAAAAGCCATTTCCTGAAAATTTATTTTATTTCTTTTCAAGAAGAAGGCATATAAATTATAACCGGATCTAAAATTTTTTATTTTGAATTAAACAAACCTTACGCTTATAAATCTTTTATAAGAATAGTTATTTTATGGGGTGCAGTTTCATCCCCTCCAAAATATGGATAAAGCTTATAGCCTTCTGCTTTTACTGTAGTGCTTTTTCTTGGTAGAGAATCCGTAATTCCATTTACAGAAAAAATATAGTTTTGAGCAGTGCTTTTTATAGAACACAAATTTTCTTTTCCTATGGCAACGGGGGCCAGTTCTTTAGAATCTACAATGCCTTCATTGTATATATAACCAAATAACCGCAACGCATTATTACTCCAGCGCCACCCAATTCTTGCACTGTATTGATGGTGTTGTGTGTTGTTATCTGCAAAGCCGTACAATTTATTTATATCATCTTGGTTATTTAAATCGGCAGTGCTGTAAATGGCAGAACTGTCAAATTTTACAATAAACTTTAATTCGTTTATAGAGGTAGGTACAAAAGTATTGTCATTACAAAAATGCGCACCAGCATTTATTGTGTAAGTTTTAAATGCAGCGGTGGGTACATTTTCATTTTTTATTATGTTGCTATCCGATTTACTGCACGATGAGAAAAGTATCATCTGTATAAAAATAAATAAATAATTTCTCAAAGTTTTGGAGTTTAAATTGTTCTAGTATAACTTAAAATTTGTTTAAAAAGTGTGCTAGTGTGGATATCTTGTTTAATGAAGTTTCTAAAGCTTATTTTTATTTTATGAAGAATATATCATACAGTTTTTTTTATTCATTAAATAGTGTAATTTTTTTATGTACAATTTTTGCAATGCTTACATGTTGTAGTTGTAATAACAGCAAACAAATTACCAATAAAAATGATGTAAGTATTTTACCACGTAGCAGCTGGAATGCATTATTTGCTAAAAGTTATAAAGGTCATAAACCCATTCGCATTACTGTGCACCACGAAGGCACCAAACTGGAAATAACAGATGACGCTGCAAAAAAAATAAACGCCATCCAGCGTTGGGGTATGGGAGAAGAAAAAAAGTGGACTGATATACCGTATCACTTTTTAATAGCACCAAACGGAAATATATATGAAGGAAGAGATGCTTTCACCGTTGGTGAAACCTCTACGGAATATGACCCTACAGGACATTTGCTTATTTGTTGCCTAGGTAATAGAAACGAAAGCCCAGTACCTAAAGAACAATTATATGCGTTGGTAAAACTTATAAAATACAGTAGTAAAAAGTATAAAATTCCACTTGACTCAATAGGAACACACAAAAACTTTTCTAAGCAAACAACCTGCCCCGGAAAATATTTAGAGGAGTATTTTTTAAATGGATTTATAATGAAGGAGGCTAAAAAGTAAAACTAATATTTTACAAATTGTTCTGTAATCTGCGCTATTACAATACCAAACTTGCGCAGCACGCTTCGTATGATCATTGTTTTTCCATCAGGCATTACATACATGTTTTGCGACATGCGAAGGTGTTTTATAAATTTTCTTTGTGGGAGTTTTAGCCTGAATGTCCAGCTGAAATTGTTACCGTATAAAAGACCATGAGCGGTGCCATCAATATCATTTGCGGTTGCATCTAAATGGTGCTCATCAATTACTTTTAATTTCCAGGAGCGATGGTTTTTCTTTCCACCTTCGGGAAATAAATTCTGCTCAATTGAAATGATACTGTCCATACGAACGCCGTGTGTTTCAGTTGTAATGCGAGCAGTAGGTTTTCCTATTTTGTTTTCTATAACGCCGGTGGAAAGTGTATGACCCACAAAAAAATCGATGGGTTTTAATTTTTTATCAGTGTCTGCAAAAGCTGTGGGTTTCATACTGGCACAACTTGTAATAAAAAATAAAATGGAGGTGGTAATAATTATTTGTGTAATGCGCATATAGCAACTACATACGATAATAATGCCATGAAGTTTGAATACTGCTGTTTGTAATAACTGGAATAATATTTTAAGTGATGGTGAATTATAAAATAATAAGCCGTATATCATGCTCTTCTAAAAAAGAAAATATTTTTAAAGTTGGAGGATAGTATATAAAAAAAGTTAGCATGTAGTTTGAAAATTGATCAATGGTTTTATCCATTTACCGTCAAATTAAATGCTAACTTTTGCAGGTTTTTTTATCCAAAGCTACATTCTTCTGGAACAATTGCTAACCTAAGGATAACCTCTGTTGATAGTTTGAAAAGCTGTTGCGCCTGAAAAAGTAGGATCCAATCCTAAAACGACTGGGCAGGTATTTATTACATTTTCTATGTGCAAATGCGGAGCATTTAGCACATCACCGGCTGCCATACTGGTGACGTTGATAGAATATTTTAAAGAGTTATCCGATAAAAGTTTTAAGGTGGCGGTGCCTGTTTCGTTACGGGATGCTGGTGCAGGATTTTCATTTTTTGCTGATAAGGGAATACTCCAGGCTTTAACTACAGTTGGCGCCGGAGTAGTATATGTAGGAATTTATTTTTAGTAATCTAATATTTTTAAAGTAGCATCAAAGTAATTTTAAATGACCTTCCGTCTTTATCTAACAAAGAAAGATAATATTTTCCTGCAGCTACATTTGTAGGAAGTTCCAGTTTTATTTTACCGCCGCTACTATAGCTAAACAAAATTTTACTGGTCCATACCTGTTGACCAGCTTCATTAATAAGAACAATATCATAGTTGCCAAAAGACAGGTTGGCAAAATAAAGATTTAACGATCTTCCGGTAACCGGGTTTGGATACACATTAATTTCTTCAACATTTTTTATAGGCCCCACCTTTACTACTTTACTATATTTTACAGTACCATTTAATGTGGTGATTTTAATTCTGTAAAAATTATCCCCATCAAAAGGCAGCATATCTTTGAAAAAATAGTTGGCATTTGACCCGTTATTAATCAATGCATTCTTTGTATGTATTGTGTAAAAAGTTATGGCATCTGCACTTTTTTCAACTATATATTCTCTAATATTATTTTCAATAGTAGCTTGCCATTTAATATTAATGGTACCATCAACATTGCGCACGGCATTTAAGGTAATAGCTGAAACTCCCAAAACAGTAAGTGGTTTAAAAACGAGCATAAACCTATTTGATTGATATGAAAGCGGATCATTTGTAACATTAAAAGTTATGTAGCTACTGCTACTAAGAGATACTGTTGTTTGCGTTTGCAAAAAATTATCTACCAACCATGCCTGCTTATTTAAGTCCATATTTTCTGGCACTATCAAAATAGTATAAGCTTGCTGTAATAAATGATTTGTAAAATAGAACAAAGTGTCAGTGGTTGTTATCAAACTTCTGCCTTCAACAGCCAGCGAGTTATTGCTCCTTTTCAGGCAGAAATTTTCGCCGCCGTTCATTATTTTAATGGCATCGTCACTGTTTACATCATTGCTTAAATCACTAGCAAATACGGCGGCATTGCCATCAGCAATTAGACCTGTGTTGGTTAAGAGCGTAGTTCGCAAATATTGCTGGGTAGTTGTTACCCTTGCTTGGGATGCAGTTCTGTTTAAGAGAGTAGAGGCACCGGTTTTTACATTTTCTGTAAAACTAAGGGTGCCTTGTGCCGCAGTGCTGTGCACAAAAAATGCCTGCCCCGATTCTATATTTTTATGTACACCCGCATAATTGCCACCACCCGGTACAGCGTTCCAGGCATT
>Ga0105047_10014859_pt1 | contig 12312 bp, 10 predicted proteins | sample MAT04_FD_78384 | JGI IMG/M metagenome (GOLD analysis project Ga0105047, IMG submission 78384) | Freshwater microbial communities from Lake Fryxell liftoff mats and glacier meltwater in Antarctica - MAT-04 (megahit assembly) | ecosystem: Environmental > Aquatic > Freshwater > Ice > Liftoff... | reverse complement strand
CGATTCGGGGTGCTTCCGATTCGGGGTGCTTCCGATTCGTCGTGCTGTCGTAGGGTCGCCGACGCGCCATCGGGGGATGGCCAAGACCTCGGGGGTTCAGATCATGGAAGTCGTCGACACGACAGTGCAGGGCAGCTGCGACCCGCGGTTCGAGGCGATGCGGGGCATCCTTCAGGCCAACATCGATTCGGGCGCGGACCTCGGCGCATCGGTGGCCGTCGTGGTGAACGGCGAGAACGTCGTCGACCTGTGGGGTGGCTACGCCGACCACGAGCGCACCACGGCGTGGCAGGCCGACACGCTGGTGAACGTGTGGTCGACCACCAAGACGATGATGGCGGTGAGCGCGCTGGTGCTGGTGGACCGTGGTGAGCTCGACCCGTACCAGAAGGTGGCCCATTACTGGCCCGCGTTCGCGCAGAACGGCAAGCAGGACATCGAGGTGCGCCACCTGCTGTCGCACACGTCAGGCGTGTCGGGATGGGCTCAGCCGGTGCAGGTGTCCGACCTGTACGACTGGGAGAAGTCGACGTCGATGCTCGCTGCGCAGGCGCCGTGGTGGGAACCCGGTACCGCATCGGGTTACCACGCTCTCAACCAGGGCCATCTTGTCGGCGAGGTCATCAGGCGCATCACCAGCAGCAAGCTCGGCGAGTTCTTCGCACGCGAGATCGCTGGCCCGCTCGGTGCCGACTTCCACATCGGCCTGTCACCGAGCGAGTTCCACTGCGTGTCACCCGTGGTGCCGCCCCCACCGTTGCCGATCGACCTCAGCACCCTCGACATGGACAGCCCGCTGGTGAAGACCTTCACCGGTCCGGCCCCCGACGCGAGCGAGTGCTGGACGAGCGAGTGGCGTCAGGCCGACATCGGGGCCGCCAACGGCCATGGCAACGCCCGCTCCGTCGCACGGGTGCAGTCGCTGATCACCAACCGGGGAGAAGTCGACGGTGTTCGCCTGCTGTCACCGGCCACGATCGAGCGGATCTTCGACGTGCAGAGCGACAACGTCGACATCGTGCTCGGTGTACCCGAGCGGTTCGGGCTCGGTTACGGCCTGCCCTGCGAGGGCATGCCGTTCGCGATGGACGCGAAGCTCTGCTTCTGGGGTGGTTGGGGAGGATCGATGATCGTCAACGACATCGACCATGCCATGACGGTCACCTACATGATGAACCGGATGGAGGCCGGCCTGGTCGGCGACACACGCGGTTTCGATCTGATCAGCGCCGCCTTTGCAGGCATCGAGTGAGCTGAATCTCGCTCGGGCGGTCAGTGACCCGCCTCGAACGCCACCGGCATGTGTGCCGGCCCGAAGATGCCCACGCCGTCTGGCTTCCAGGAGATGTCACCGTCGATGCGCAGGTTCGGCATCCGCTGAGCGAGCAACGGCAAGGCCTCCTGCAGTTCGGCGCGGGCCAGCGATGCGCCGAGGCAGTAGTGGATGCCCGAACCGAACGTGAGCTGTGGCTGTTCGGGGGCCGGCTTGGTGATGTCGAACGTCTCCGGGTCGGGGAACACGCCTGCCTGACGGTTGGCGTCGGCGATGCCGACCGCCATGAAGGTGCCGGTGGGGAACACCACGTCGCGATACTCGATGTCACAGCTCGCGAAGCGGGCGGTGCCGCGCACTGCGCCGAAGTACCGCATCGTCTCCTCCACCGCACGTCCGGCGAGCTCGGGCCGATCGGCGAGCAGCGCCCACTGCTCGGGGTGCTGGGCGAACATCGCGACGGCGCAGCCGAGTTGGTTGCGCGTGGTGTCGGTGCCGGCGACGATCACGGCGTTCACCATCATCACCAGTTCGTCGGTGCTCAGCCTGTCGCCCGCCTCCTCGGCTGCGATCAGGTCGGTGAGCAGGTCGTCGGCGGGCTTCGAGCGGCGCTGCGCGATCAGGTCGCGGGTGTATGCGTCCATCTCGTTCTGGGCGTTCATCACGAGGTCGAGCTTGTCGGCGAGGTCGGCCGAGAAGACCTCGAGGATGTCTGCTGCGAGACGACTGAACAGCTGCCAGTCGCTCCTCGGAGCCCCGAGCAGCTCACAGATGATCGGGATCGGGTACGGCTCGGTGATGTCGGCCACGAAATCGGCCGTGCCGGTGGCGGCCACCGGATCGATCAGATCGTTCATCACCTGACGCATGAACGGTCGGAGGCGGTCGGCAGCGCGGGGCGTGAAGGCCGGGGCGACGAGCCGGCGGAGGCGAACGTGCGCATCGCCCTCGGTCGACAGGATGCTGCCCTGCTGCCGCGCGAGGAAGTCGGCCCGGGTGATGCCCATCAGCTCGGGGATGCGGGCCGAGGCCGAGTGCCACCGCTTGTCACGCAGGATGCCGACCGAGTCCTCGTACCGCAGGACGCCGTAGCCGATCAGGTTCCGAACCAACCACACGTCGTCGGGCAGCGAGGCGCGTGCGGCCATGCGCTCGTCGAAGGTGCCGTCGTCGAAACCAATGGTGGGGAGATCGAGTTCAGCCGCTGGTGTCGCCATCAGCGAACCGTACTGCGACCGCCCTGTCCGAGCCTCAAGCGAGTGCGACGGAAGGATCCACGAAGGCGATGCCGAGGAACTCCGCGACCGGCGCGTTGGTGACGTGACCGGCATGCGTGTTGAGTCCGAGTGCCAGCGCAGCATCGCGGGCGCAGGCCGCTCGGGCCCCGAACTGGGCGAGCTCGATCTGATACGGCAGGGTCGCATTGGTGAGCGCATACGTGCTCGTGTGCGGCACGGCACCCGGCATGTTGCCGACGGCATAGTGCAACACACCGTGCAGGAAGTACACCGGGTCGTTGTGCGTGGTCTCGTGGATGGTCTCGATGCAGCCGCCCTGGTCGATCGCGACGTCGACGATCACGGCGCCCGGCTTCATCGTTCGCACCATGTCCTCGCTCACCACCACGGGCGCCCTGCCACCCGCCACCAGGACGGCGCCGATCACCAGATCGGCATCGGCGATGTTGCGTTCCAACGCGCCACGGTTCGAGGCGAGGGTGACGATGCGACCCTTGTTGATCTGGTCCACCCAGCGCAGACGGTCGAGGTTCTTGTCGAACAGCACGACCTCGGCCTCCATGCCCGCCGCGATCCAGGCCGAGTTCCAGCCGACGTTGCCTGCGCCGAGCACCACGACCTTCGCCGGCTGCACGCCCGGTGCGCCGCCCATCAGCACGCCGCGTCCGCCGTTGTGACGTTCGAGGTAGTGGGCACCCATCTGGGGCGCAAGGCGGCCGGCGACCTCGCTCATCGGGGCGAGGAGGGGGAGCGCGCCAGCAGGCAGCTGCACGGTCTCGTAGGCCAACGACGTGCACTTCGAGTCGATGAGGGCCCGAGCCACCTCGGGGTAGGCGGCGAGGTGCAGATAGGTGAACAGCGTGAGGTCGTCGCGGAGGAAGCCGAACTCCTCGGCCTTGGGCTCCTTCACCTTCACCACCATCTGCTGGCCCCATGCCTCGGCGGCGGTGGGCACGATGTCGGCCCCGGCGGCGCGGTAGTCGTCGTCGGTGAAGCTGGCGCCCTCGCCGGCGCCGGTCTCGACGAACACGTCGATGCCGAGCCGTTCGAACTCACGCACGCCATCGGGTGTCATCGCCACGCGATGCTCCGCCGTCTTGATCTCCTTCGGGACACCGACGGTGCGGATGGCGGCGGGGATGGCTGCGGTGGACATGTGCCCATCATCAGCGCGAGGAATCCGTTGATCAACGCACTCTTCTGGCACAGAATGGCCTTGTGTCCGGACAAACCGTGGAGATCGACCGAATCGACCGACGAATCGTCGACGAGCTGCGCGAGAATGCCCGCATCAGCTGGCGCGAACTCGGAGAACGAGTGCACCTGGCGCCGAGCTCGGTCGCCGATCGTGTCCGTCGGCTGGAGGAGCGGGGCCTGATCCGCGGCTACTCGGCCCGGGTCGACCCGGCGGCGTTCGGGCGCACCGTGCGCGCCGTGATCGACGTCGGCCTGCCACCGGGCGTCGACCCGGCACCGTTCGAGGCGTTGTTGGCCGGCAGGGACGAGGTCGCCTTCGCCGCGTACGTCACGGGGCAGAGCGATTACACCATCGTCGTCGACTGCGCCGGCGCAGCCGGTCTCGATGCCTTCATCCGCTGGCTGAAGGCCGACGCCGGGGTGGCCCGCACCGAGAGCCGCTTCGTCCTCCGCCCGATCGTGGGCTAGTGACCGGCTGAGTACCATCGCACCAGCAGTCATCACCAGTCACCCGACCAACCAAGGGGATCCCTCGCCATGAAGGCGTTCAAGAACTTCATCAACGGACAGCTCGTCGACGCGGCCGACGGCCACACCAGTGCGGTGGTGAATCCGGCCACCGGTCAGCAGTACGCCACCGCACCGGTCAGCGGTCAGGCCGATGTCGACACCGCGATGGCAGCAGCCGCCGAGGCGTTCGGCGGATGGCGTGACGCCACGCCGAGCGAACGCTCACTCGCACTGTTCCGCATCGCCGACGCGGTCGAGGCGCGGGCGCAGGACCTCATCGACCTCGAGGTCGAGAACTGTGGCAAGCCCGCCCACCTGGTGGCGAGCGAGGAGATCCCACCGATGGTCGACCAGATCCGGTTCTTCGCCACCGCCGCTCGTCACCTCGAGGGCAAGAGTGCCGGTGAGTACATGAAGGGGATGACCTCGTTCATCCGCCGTGAGCCGATCGGTGTGTGCGCCCAGGTGGCGCCGTGGAACTACCCGATGATGATGGCCGTGTGGAAGTTCGCGCCGGCGATCGCCGCCGGCAACGCCGTGGTGCTCAAGCCGAGCGACACCACGCCGGCCACCACCACGCTGCTCGCCGAGATCGCAGCCGAGTTCCTGCCGCCGGGCGTGTTCAACGTGATCTGCGGCGACCGCGACACGGGTCGGGCGATGGTGGTGCACGCCACCCCGGCGATGGCCAGCATCACCGGGTCGGTGCGGGCCGGGATGGAAGTCGCCTCCGCCGCGTCGCAGAGCCTCAAGCGCGTGCACCTCGAGCTCGGTGGCAAGGCACCGGTCGTGGTGTTCGACGACGCCGACATCGCGGCTGCGGCCGAGGCGATCGCGATCGCCGGGTACTTCAACGCCGGTCAGGACTGCACGGCCGCCACACGCGTGATCGCCGCGCCGGGTGTGTACCGCGACTTCGTCGACGCGCTCGCCGAGCAGGCGAAGAGTCTCAAGACCGGCATGCCCGACGACGAAGACGTGCTCTTCGGCCCCGTGAACAACCCGAACCAACTCGCTCACGTGAGCGGCATGGTCGAGCGCGCGCCAGACCATGCGTCGGTGATGGCCGGTGGCCACCGGGTGAGCGGCGACGGCTACTTCTTCGAGCCCACCGTCATCGCCGGCCTGCGTCAGGACGACGAGTTGGTGCAGCGCGAGGTCTTCGGACCGGTGATCACCGTGCAGCAGTTCAGCGACGAGGCCGAGGCCGTGCGGTGGGCCAACGGTGTGGAGTACGGCCTTGCGTCATCGGTGTGGACCAAGGACTTCGGCCGCGCGATGCGGATGTCGAAGGCGCTCGACTTCGGCTGTGTGTGGATCAACACCCACATCCCGCTCGTGGCCGAGATGCCCCATGGCGGCTACAAGAAGAGCGGCTACGGCAAGGACCTGTCGGCCTACGGCTTCGACGACTACACCCGCATCAAGCACGTCATGGCCAACCTCGACAGCTGACCCGGTGGTGCTCACGTCGGTTCAGTGAGCACCCCAGGTGAACGTCTGCTTGACGAGATCGAGGTAGATGAAGGTCTCGGTGCTCATCACGCCGGGCACGCTGCGGATGCGGTTGGTGAGGTCGAGCAGGTCGCGATCGTCGCTCACCACCACCTCGCACATGAGGTCGAACGAACCAGCGGTCACCACGAGGTAGTCGATGTCCGCCATGGCCTGGAGCGCGGCGGCGATGCCGTCGGACGGTCCCTCGGTGCGCACCCCGATCATCGCCATCCGGCGATAGCCCACCGACAAGGGGTTCGTCACCGCCACCACCTGCATGATCCCGGCGTCGAGCAGGCGCTGCACCCGCTGGCGTACGGCGGCTTCCGACAGCCCGACGGCCGCGGCGAGCCGGGTGTAGGGCGCCCGGCCGTCGACCTGGAGGCGTTCGATGATCGCTCGATCGACGTCGTCGAGCACATTGGGGACACGATTCATCGCTGCGAATACTGGCGGTCGACGCCCACCCACGCAAGGGATTCCGTTGCGAAACACGGCGTTCATCGCGGATCCCTTGCGCGCCATGTCGAGTTCGTGCCAGCGTTATCGTCTCATGAGTCAACGGCCGGTCAACGCTGTGGTAGAAACCCGGTCCACGGCCACGGACCGTCCGGTCTGGTGTCGAGCGGAAATGTGCATCTGGTCCGACGGTCGGCACCGTCGGAACGACTCGGGGGAGTGATCGAGTGTCGGTAACAACGACCAACGTCGAAACGGACAAGGGCCTGCGCGGCAGCGTCGAGATCACCGATGTCACCAAGCGCTACGGCACCATGGTCGCGGTCGACAAGTTGAACCTCACGGTCCGGCCGGGCGAGTTCCTGTCGCTGCTCGGACCGAGCGGGTGCGGCAAGACCACGACCCTGCGCATGCTCGCCGGGTTCGAACAGCCCGACGAAGGCTTCATCCGCATCAGCGGCGACTACGTGCAGGGCATCCCCCCGTACAAGCGTGACGTCAACACCGTGTTCCAGGCGTACGCCCTCTTCCCGCACATGACCGTGGCCGAGAACGTCGCCTACGGCCTGCGTCAGAAGGGCGTCTCGAAGAGCGAGATCGCCAGCCGCGTGGCCGAAGCACTCGGCATGGTGAAGATGACCAAGCTCGCCGAGCGCAAGCCCCGCCAGATGTCGGGCGGCCAGCAACAGCGCGTCGCCGTCGCTCGAGCGCTGGTGAACCGACCGAGCGTGCTGCTCCTCGACGAACCGCTCGGTGCACTCGACCGCAAGCTCCGCGAGGAGATGCAGATCGAGCTCAAGCTGCTGCAGAGCCAGCTGGGCATCACCTTCGTGTTCGTCACCCACGACCAGGAGGAGGCCATGGGCATGAGCGACCGCATCGCGATCATGCTCGACGGCCACATCGAACAGCTCGCCGATCCCGAGACGGTCTACGAACGCCCGGCGTCGGCGTTCGTCGCCGGATTCATCGGACGCAACAACTTCTGGCGGGGTACTTCCACCGGCACCGGCGTGCGCGCCAACGACGGCACCATCTTCTTCAGCTCCACGCCGGAAGAGCGCGTCGCAGCTGGCGACGCAGCGCTCGCCGCGGTGCGTCCCGAGAGCATCGCCCTGTCGAGCACCGACCCCGGCAATTCGCACAACCAGGTCTCCGGCACCGTGGCCAGCGTCTCGCACTTCGGCGACGTGCTGCAGTACGTCGTGCGCACCACCGAACGCGACATCATCGCCCTCCTGCCTCGGCAGGGCGCTCCGCGACTGGCACCCGGCGACCAGGTGTGGTCGCACTGGAGCGATGCCGACGTCTATCAGTTCTCCGCCGATCAGGCCGACCTCGTACTGGTCGAGCCGGCTGCGGACATCGCCGGCTGATCGTCCGCCGGCGTCCACCACCACCACCCGACTCCCTCGTGAAGGACACACCCAGATGACCAAGCGCCCCGAGCCGATCTCGATCCTGGCCCCCGAGAGCTTCCGCGAGAAGCTGTCGCGACGTTCGCTGTTCCAGATCGGAGGTGCCGCCGGAGGCTTAGCGTTGCTGGCCGCCTGTGGCAGCGACGACGAGGACAGCGGTTCCTCCGACACCGCAGGCGGTTCCTCCGACACCACCGCAGACGGTTCGTCGGCCACGCCAGCGGCAGGCAGCGTCCTCGCCGAGTACAGCAACGTGATCAACCAGGCCGAGGGCACGATCGCGATGTACACGTGGGGCGACTACAACGACCCCGAGATCGTCGGCCCCCTGGCCGAGTCGACCCTCGGCGTGTCGATGAAGGTCGACTTCTACGCCAGCAACGAGGACCTGATCGTCAAGCTCGAGGCGTCGCAGGGCACCAGCGGCTTCGACATCGTGGTGCCCACCGGCGCCTACATCCCGCAGATGATCGCCAAGGGCCTCCTGGAGAAGCTCGATCTGTCGAAGATCCCGAACATCGTCAATGTCGACCCGGCGTACCGGAACCGCGACTGGGACCCCGACGAGGGGTACAGCGTCTGCAAGAACTGGGGTTCCACCGGCTGGATGTGGAACAAGGCGGTCACGGGGGTCGATTCGATCGCCACCTGGCAGGAGTTCATCGATGTTGCGATGAACCAGGCGAGCGGCCAGACCGCTGTCATCGACACCGCCCCGAACCTCGCCGGCATGTACTTCTGGGCCAACGGCATCGACTGGACCACCGAGGAGGCTGCCGATCTCGATGCGTGCGAGGCCTTCCTCGTCGACGAGTTCGCCCAGCACATCAAGGCATTCGACAGCTACCCCTCCACCAAGATCGCCGAAGGCGCCTACACGCTGGCGATGGCGTGGAACGGCGATGCCCGTCAGGCACTCGTACGCATCGCCGATGCGGGTGGCGACCCGGAGGAGTGGGCATGGGGTCTCGGCGCACCGGCCACCGAGATCTGGATGGACCTCTACTGCATCGCCGCCGGCGCCCCGAACCCCGACGCCGCGCACGCCTGGATCAACTGGCTGCTCACGCCCGAGGTGTCGATCCAGGACCTCAACTACCACGGCTACAACAGCGGCCTGAACAACATGGATGCGCTGCTCGCCGAGCTGGTGCCCGATCTCGTCGACGGCGACATGATCTTCTTCAGCGACGAACAGGTCGCCACCATGCAGACCGGTGCGGTGAACTCCGCCCAGGAGCGGCTGGTCGAGATCCTCAACAAGGTCAAGGCCAAGGCCGCCGGCTGATCCGTCGGCGACGCGTCGGTCGAGGACACGAAACGGGAACGGGGACGAACTGATGGCCGTCGTACGGATGCCGGCTGGTCCGACCGGCAGCACGGGTCGGCGGGCGCCCAAATGGGTGCTCGCCGGCCCCGCGATCTTCTGGTACATCGCGTTCTTCGTGATGCCGATCCTGTTCATCCTGCTGTACTCGCTCGGCACGAAGAACGCGCTGTCCACGTCGGGCGTGCCCGTCGACGTCGGCTCGCTCTCCCTCCAGAACTACCGCGACGCGTTCTCCGACACGTTCTTCAAGACCTTCCGGGCCACCATTCGCATCGCGATCACCGCAACGGTGCTGTGCACGGTGATCGGGTTGCCGGTGGCCTACTTCCTGGCGTTCAAGGTGCAGGAGAAGTGGCGGGCGATCCTGCTCGCGCTGATCATCGTGCCGAGCTTCACCAGTTTCCTCATCCGCACCCTGGCGTGGCGCATCCCGCTGGCTCCGAACGGCACCCTGTCGGGATGGCTGCAGGACTGGGGCGTCATCGACGGGCCGATCCAGATCCTCGAGACGCAGACGGCCGTGCAACTGGCGCTGGTCTACAACTACCTCGGGTTCATGATCCTGCCGCTGTTCGTGGCGCTCGACCGGATCGAGCCCGGCCTGCGCGAGGCGAGCAAGGATCTCGGTGCCGGTCGCGTGGCCACCTTCCTGCGGGTCACGTTCCCGCTCGCAGGGCCGGGTATCGCTGCGGGCGTGTTGCTCACCTTCATCCCGATGTGCGGTGACTTCGTCACTGCCGTCGTGCTCGGCGGCGCCGACGGCAACATGGTCGGCGCCATGATCGACAGCCAGTTCAAGGGTGCCCAGAACTGGCCGCTCGGCTCGGCAATGGCGGTGATGATGATCGGTGCGGTGCTCGTGGTGCTGGGCGTCGGTGCCGCGATGGTGTTCGTGATCCGCAAGGCGCTCGGCATCCGCCGGCGCGTGGTGCTCCCGGAGGTGGTCCGATGACCGCAGTGACCGCGGGGACCCCGCACCAGCTGAAGAAGCGACCCGACCTGATCCGCCTGCTCATGGGCGTGTGGACCACGCTCGTGCTGCTGTTCATGATGATCCCGATCTCGCTCGTGGTGCTGCATTCGTTCAACCGCGGCGGTTCGTTCTCGATCTGGTCGAACGCAACGAGCACGAAGTGGTGGAGCGATGTGTTCTACGCCGACGAGACGTGGGCGCTGATCACCCGGTTCGTCGTCATCGTGGCGTTGTTCATCGGCATCCCGAAGATCGTCAAGCGCAGCCGCGGCGAGATCAATCGACACATCGAGCGCTGGGCCGGCGTGTTCGGGTTCGTGGTTGCGCTGGTGCTCAACTGGTTCCTCACCGACGGCTACCGCGACATCTTCCGCAATGTCGGTCTCGGCGACGCGTTGCGGAACAGCTTCATCGCTGCCTTCGGCGCCACGTTGATCGCAGTGTTCATCGGTGGTCTGGCCGGTGTGGGGCTCGCCCGCCGGCCGGGATGGTGGACCGCTCCGTTCATGGCGGTGCTGTTCCTCATCCTCGTCACCCCCGAGATCATGGACGGCATCGCCCTGCTCGGCTGGTTCGTCCGGATCGGCAGCTGGCCCGGGCTCGGCCTCTTCGACGAGGGGATGGTCCGCCTGTGGGTCGGCCAGTCGCTGTACTCCTCGGCGGTGGTCACCCTCATCGTGCGCGCACGTCTCGCCGGCCTCGACGAGGCGCTCGAGGAAGCCGCCGCCGACCTCGGTGCTCCCCCCGCACGGGCCTTCCGACAGATCACCCTGCCGCTGATCTCGTCGGCGCTGGTGGCCGGCGCTCTGCTCTCGTTCACGCTGTGCCTCGACAACACGATCATCTCCAGCCTCGTCAGCACCGCCGGCTCTTCCACCTACCCGGTGTTCGTGCTCGGTGCGATCAAGAGCACGATCAAACCCTCTGTCGGGGTTGCCGCCGTCGTGCTGTTCGCGATGACGGTCGCCGCGCTCGCGTTCGTCGCCGTCGTCCTGCGCCGGTCCGGCGATTCGTCGTCGCAGATCACGGCGACGATGACCGGCAACTGATCGGACGCTGTCATGCGCGTCATCGTGGTGGGTGCCGGCATGGCGGGGCTGACGTGTGCCCGCCTGCTCCAGGTAGAAGGGGCCGATGTCGTCGTGGTCGAGGGTGGTATTCGCGCGGGCGGGCGAGCGCGCACGGTGCGCGCGCCATTGCTCGGCGGCCAGTACGTCGAGAGTGGTGCCGAGTGGATCGACACCCACCACCATCGGATGCGCGCCCTGCTCGACCGGTTCGGGTTGCAGCTGCAGGGCGAGGGCCAGGAGTGGACGACCATCCGCAGGATGTTGTTCCGTGACGGCCGGTTGCTCGGCCAACCCGAGATCCGGGCGCTCGACCCGGCGCTCGACGGTCAGCTCGCCCGCTACGAGGCAGCGTTCGAGGCGATCGCCGACGGCATCGACGATCCGGCCCGTCCCGATCTGCACCCGGAGGCGGCCGTCCACGATGTGCGTTCGATGCTCGACGTGGCGCTCGAGAGTGACCTCGGTGACATCGCTCGCCTGTTCGCACAGCGCAACAGCCAGGGCGAGTTCGCCGCCGAACAGCACCAGGTGTCGTCGTTGTTCGTGGCCCAGCAGCGGGCTCAGATGCGTGTGCACGGCATCGATGGCGTGGTGCGCGCCCACCGGCTCGAGGGCGGGCTCGACTCGCTGGTGAGCCGTCTGCTCGACGAGTTGCACCCCGGCACGGTGTCATTCGGTGAGACGCTGCACCAGATCCACTGGAGCGGCGATGACCGGCCGGCTCGGGTGGAGGTGCGCACCGACCATTCGGTCCACCGAGGCGATCATGTGGTGTTGGCCTGTTCGATGGTGCCGCTGCGTTCGGTCATCTTCTCGCCGGGGCTCCCGGTGCCGCTGGCGCGTGCCGTCCACGAGCTCGGGTACGGCACGATCACCAAGACGGCGCTCCAGTTCTCCGGACGCAGCTGGCCCCAGGGGTATGCGACCACATCGCTGCCAGCCCAGCGCGTCTACGAGCCGACGCTCGATCAGCCAGGCGACGAAGGCGTCCTGATGGCTTACGCCGGCGGCGACGGGGGACGCCGCGCTGCGGTGATGGACGAGGTGCATCGCATCGATGCCGTCGCCGACGATGTGCGCGCGATGTACGGCATCGACGAGCGGCCGATCGGTTCGTTCTCGCGGGCGTGGTCGAACCAACCGCGCTACGGCGGCAGCTATGCCGCGTACGGTCCAGGCCAGGTGACCGATCACTGGCAGGTGTTGCGCCAGCCGTGCGGGCCGATCCGTCTGGCGGGCGAGGCCGTTGCCACGTGGACCGGCTACCTCGAGGGCGCTGTCGAGAGCGGCGAGCGCGCCGCCCGGGAGATCATCTCGACTCCCTGATCGTCTTGTCGTTGTCCGATG
>Ga0105047_10014854_pt1 | contig 12316 bp, 11 predicted proteins | sample MAT04_FD_78384 | JGI IMG/M metagenome (GOLD analysis project Ga0105047, IMG submission 78384) | Freshwater microbial communities from Lake Fryxell liftoff mats and glacier meltwater in Antarctica - MAT-04 (megahit assembly) | ecosystem: Environmental > Aquatic > Freshwater > Ice > Liftoff... | reverse complement strand
ATCCTCGGCTGCTGCCGCACCTGGAACGAATCGACCGAAACATGCTGAATCGACCGTAACTTTTCGGTCGATTCAGCATGTTTCGGTCGATTCGTTCCAATAGGTTCCGCTAACCCAGCGGATAGCTGCGATTTGGACTACCAGTTCCTTGATCAGCGCTTCAGTTGCTCACAGTGAAGCGGTTCTTCGAAGAACCCGAAATGTCTGGCTCTGGGGCTTACCGACTTGACCCCGGCAATTGGACGCCACCGGAAGCCGGTATCCGCTGCGTCACTCTCAGTGGTGCGACCAGCGTTGCGGTAGGTCACTCCTGCTGGGTGCGCGTGACTTTCTGTTCAACCACGGCCGGCAAGATCACCAACACTCTTTATGCGCGCGACGCTCTGGACAACATTGGCCACGCTGGCGAGGTTGCGTACTCAGTGAACGTCGTTGATAACCCGCAGAAGCAGACCTGCCCGGCCTAAACGCGGATTCCTTCGTTGGGATTAGACCGGCAGCCACAGCAAGCGTAGGTCGGTGATGCGCACGTTGGTCTTCTTGGGAGAAATCGGCACGCTGGTCACAGCGTCAGCCTTGGCCCGCCACTCTTGGGAAATCCCGTCCACCTCGGCCGCGAGGTCGGACTCGACATCTGCAATCTGGGACTGCACCTCGTCGACCTTTGCCGATGCTGTCTGGGCCCGAGCGTTCGCGGTTTGAGTGCGCCTCGCGGCAGTCGCAATGGAGGCCGCCGACTTGCGGCCTCCGAAAAAGCCCCCCAGGATCGATCCAGCATCGCCCAACATTCCGGAATTGCGAGCAGACTGAAGTTGATCGGCCTTGCCGGCCGCTGTATTCAATCGTGTCTGTAGCGCCCGCAGCTTTGTGTCGTACTTGGTCTGCAGGGCGGCAGTTTTCTTGTCAGCCTCAGTGTCGGCGACCTCGATACACCGAGCCCGGAATTCGTCTTCGCTCTCGCCAACGCGACTGTAGGCCTTGAGGTCTGTGTTGACGAACAATTCGATGGGCTTGTTACGCACGAGGTGATCGGTCAGGTCGCGCTGCAGAGTGGTCCAGTACGTTTTCGCATCGATCTTGGCATCCGGGGCGGAATATCTGGCTCCACTTGGTGCTTGCGCGAGCAGGTCGCGATCGTCGTAGTCGACTGCTATGGGATTCAATGCTGCAGTTGAAGCCGGCAACGGCGTGATGATCGCCTCGTACTCTTCGTCCATGACGAGTCCGGACTTAACCTCGTCGTAGCGAACCAAAACCCGAGCCACAGCAGCCGGAATCAGACGTTGACCACCGGCAGCCGGGTCTGCTGCGCCAACCGCTTCGGTCCAGGTAGCGGCGGGATCGAGGTAGCAGACCGGAATGCCCTCAGCGACCCTGGGCATTACTGGCGTCTCGTCGTCGGCCAATGGAACGGCTGGCGCTGCTGAGATAGCTGGCTCGCCGCCTGTGACTGCACTGGACGCGAATGCGCTGCCCGTAGCTGCGCTGCCTGTTTCAAGGTCGGCTTCCGGCGACGACCCCGCCGCCGCTGAGGCGACTGGCGCCTGGGGCGATGCGGCTGCGGTTCCACCAGCCTTCGTGTCCGCCATGACCTTCGCGATCTGGTCGCGAGTCATCGGTCCTCGAAGGTAACTGCGAGCCCACCGAGTCCCGAACGTTTGCACATCGTTGCGACCGGCCTTGCGAAGCAGGAACTGCCGCTTACCGAGCCCAGAAATCGCCTCACTCACGACATTGCTGTCTATACCGCCGGCAGCACCAGACATTCCCTCTAGCAGTCGCGCCTTGTCCCGTTCCGTTGTCAGACGACCGATCATCCAGGTACCGGCGTTGCTGATCGCCTTGTAATCGACGTCAACTGGGTTCTGAGTAGACAGCACCACGCCAAGTCCAAAGGCGCGCGCTTGCTTCATCAGCAGCATGATCGGCTTCTTGGTGGGCGGGTTCGCAGTGGGCGGCAGGTAGCCGGCCACCTCGTCCATGTACAGCAACGCCCGCAAGTCGGTGGTACCGGATTGACGACGCATCCACGTCACTAGCTTGGCCAGCACCAACGACGTGGCGCTTTGGCGCTGCTCGTCAGACAGGTGAGCAGTAGTTACCACTGCACAACGCGGCTTGCCATCGGGACCGAACAGCATCTTCTGAATATCAATCGGATCGCCAGTGATCCAAGTCTGGAAACTTGGTGATGCCAACACACCGTTGAGCTTCATCGCGAATGCTGTCCGGTCATTGGGCGGATAGAACGCATCAAGCTCGAATACACCAAGCTTGCGCATCGGCGGAGTCATCACTCGGGCGAGCAAAGTGGGCAAATCGATGGTCTCCCCGTTGGACCATGCGTGGGAAATGATGTTGCTCAGCAGGATGTGTTCACGCGATGACAGCGGATCGCCATTGATGCCGACCGTTGCCAGCAGGCTCGTGACGTAACCTTCGATCTCATCGGCGATCACCTCAGAGTCCTCGGTATCAGGAGCGACCAAAGTCCCGAGCACGTTGAGAGGTACACCAGCGTTTGAGCCCGGTGTGTAGATAGTCAGGTCGAACGAATCCTTGAAAGCAGCCATCGCTGCCTCGTCGACACCCCACGGGGCGAGGCCCTTTTTCCACGTTTCAGCTTGCTGCATCGCGAAGTCGGCATCACTGAGACCGGCGGCCTTCGCCTGCGCTGGGTCAATCCAGGGCTCAAACTCCGGGCCAGCCAGGCTCGGGAAGACCAAAGCGAGGTTGGTCAGGTCACCCTTTGGATCGATCAGCAAAGTCGGCACACCGGCTTCGAGACAGGCCTCAATGAGCCCCACGCCGAGGCCGGTCTTACCCGAACCCGTCATACCGACGATCACGCCATGCGTGACGAGATCATCGGTGGCGACAGTGACATCGTCACCAACGGTCGCGCCATCTGCCGGGACAGTCCTGCCAAGGAATAGGTCAGCCATGTGGCGCAGCTTAGAGGTTCTACGTGCCACGTAGCGACCCTCCGGCTACGCCGATCGTTGTCGATCGGTTGGCCCTCGGTCGATGTGGCCGCTACCGTGGATGCAAATGATCAAGAATTGCGTCTGAGCTGACGGCTCTCCGAGCTGACTAGCAACGCACTGGCTGGAGCGACCAATGATGAGAGGACCAAGATTCATGGGTGCGGCCGCCGCTGCCGTGGGTGTCATGATCGTCGCGAGTCTGGGTTCTCCCGCACTTGCCGCTACTGCAGTGCCAGTCGACACATCCAACGCATCGACCGCACGATTCGCAAACCACCGAATTGCGCTCACCAAGACCGACACCAAGAGCTCGAAGAGATGCGACGCCAAAGGCGATCGGCGTGGGGGTAACGACTGTGTCACCCATCGACAACTGCGCTCCGCGGCCGACGGTAGCGTCGACAAGGGCAAGCACTTCAGCGTGAGAGTCTTCACCCACAAGTCCCTCAAAGGCCAGCACCTTGACGTCCGGTTCCAATACCGCCAGGTGAGCACCAAAGGCAAGCACGGGAAGTGGCACACCGGCCGGAGGGCCAACTGGCTTGTGAAGTCCCGGACCCACGACTTCCGGCTGCGGGCACCGAAGAAGGCTGGTCGCTATCAGGTACGCACGAAGCTGACCCTGGCTCCTCCATCGAGGCGCACCGGCGCGATGGCCGCGCTGCGAGCCTTGCCCTCGTCCTGGTCAGCCACGAGCGGCTGGAGTTCCTTGGCTGCCGGCACCTGCGTGACCTCCCCTGATGATGAAGTCATCATTGAGTACTTCAACGAAGCCGTGTTATATGAAGATATTGTCGTGAGAATCACTGACACGGGCAGCACATTCCAGCTACTCATCATTTGCCCACAAACGCCATCTCCATCATATCCGAGCCCGAATTTCGATCTGACTATGTTTACAGGAGATCAAACCCAACAATCCAACTGCGACACCTCAACACCAATCGTCTTGCAGAAAACGCAAATGAGCAATTACCAGTATTGCTCCGGTTCGAACTGCAGGTTCTTGGTGATCCTAAAAAATCGGACAACGCAGATCGTCTACTCGACAACTGAGATGATGTGGGGTTTCGTCTCAGGGAACGCATGGTGGGTGCCTAACTACTTTGAGTCTGCGACCCTGCCCACCTGTCATTCCTACGTTCCGCCAAGAACCACAGCGGCCGCCTAATTAACAGGTTCATCTGCAAGAGCCAACTTCAGGCAGAGAACGCAGCTACTAACTCGTCGGCGGCGAGGTACGGGTCGATACGACCTGCGGCGACATCCTTTGCCAGCTCATCAAGTCGACCTTCGCCAGACATGTCGCCGATACGGGCCCTGATTGCCTGTGTGGCGATGGCTTGGATCTCTTCCCGAGCCCGGCGCTCACGTCGCCGCGCAAGCTCTCCGCTTCGCGACGCCCACTCGAAATGCTTATCGATCTCCTCAGCCAGCTTGTCCACGCCCTCACCACGTGAAGCCACAGTCTGCAATACAGGCGGTCGCCAACCACCAGGCTCCCGGTGTCCAAGGCTGATCATGTGGCGAAGTTCGCGCGAGGTCGCAGAAGCACCTTCACGGTCGGCCTTGTTAACGACGAATACATCGCCGATCTCCAAAATGCCAGCCTTGGCCGCTTGAATCCCATCACCCATCCCTGGCGCCAACAACACCACGACCGTGTCCGCGACGCCGACGACTTCGATCTCGGACTGACCCACACCCACGGTCTCGAGGATGATCACGTCGCAACCAGCAGCGTCGAGGACTCGCAAAGCCTGCGGTGTGGCCCACGACAGCCCGCCCAAATGCCCGCGCGAGGCCATGGACCGAATGTAGACACCGGAGTCCAGGGCATGGTCCTGCATCCGAATTCGATCACCGAGTAACGCCCCGCCACTGAAGGGCGACGACGGGTCGATCGCCAGTACACCGACGCGCTTGTCCTGTGCTCGCAACTGCGACACCAGTGCGGAGGTACTCGTCGACTTGCCGACCCCAGGAGCGCCAGTGATACCAACAACGTGGGCGCCCCCGGTGAACGGCATTAACGCAGCCATCACCTCGCGTAATTGACCCGAACCGTCCTCCACAAGGGAGATCAATCGGGCGACGGCGCGAGGCTCACCAGCCCGTGCACGGGTAACGAGGTCGTCGACGTTGGCAGTTCGCACTGTGGTCGCGCGCAGCTTCTGTACGGGCCGGACTACGCAGGCACGTGCAGGATGAGCGCAGAACCCTGTCCGCCGCCACCACACAACGCTGCAGCCCCGGAGCCGCCACCGCGACGCTTCAGTTCCATCGCCAGGCTAAGCGCGATCCGCGCACCGGACATTCCCAGTGGGTGACCCAAAGCGATTGCTCCACCATTGACGTTGACCTGGTCTTCGGTGACGCCGAGTTGCTTGCCAGAAACCAGACCGACGGCGGCGAACGCTTCATTCAGCTCGAAGAGATCCAGGTCCGAAACCGAGATGCCCTCCTTCTTGCAAGCAGCCTCGATCGCGTTCGCAGGTTGGGCATGCAGGGAGGTGTCCTCGGGGCCAGCGACGTTGCCGTGGGCGCCGATCTCGGCGAGCCACTCAAGTCCGAGCTCTTCTGCTTTGGCCTTGCTCATCACGACAACGGCGGCTGCACCATCGCTGATTTGCGATGCAGAGCCCGCCGTGATCGTGCCCTCCTTGGAAAACGCCGGACGCAATTTGCCGAGGCTCTCAGCAGTGGTGTCGCCACGGACGCCTTCGTCCTCGGCGAACACTATGGGGTCGCCTTTGCGCTGCGGGATCTCAATCTTGACGATCTCTTCGTCGAACACACCATTCTTCTGCGCAATTGCGGCGCGCTGGTGCGAACGGGCTGCAAATTCGTCTTGCTCCTCGCGCGTCAGGCTGTGCTTGGCGTTGTGGTTCTCCGTAGAGGCGCCCATAGCCATCTTCTCGAATGGATCAGTGAGACCGTCGAAAGCCATCGAGTCGATTGCCGACCAGTCGCCGTACTTGACACCTTCACGCGAACCCATCAGTAGATGAGGCGCGTTGGTCATTGATTCCATACCGCCAGCGACGACAATCTCGGCCTCACCTGCGCGGATCAGCTGATCGGCAAGGGCAATGGCATCGATCCCGGACAGGCAGACCTTGTTGATGGTCAGCGCGGGGACGTTCAGCGGGATACCGCCATTAACGGCGGCTTGGCGCGCGGTGATTTGTCCGCCGCCTGCCTGCAATACGTGGCCCATGATCACGTAATCAACTTGATCACCAGAAACACCCGAACGCTCTAACGCAGCTTCAATAGCTTTACCGCCGAGCTCTGCTGCAGTGAAACCCTTCAAGGAGCCGAGCAAACGACCCATCGGGGTACGAGCTCCAGCAACAATGACCGAACCTGCCATGGGACGCGCCTTTCTAAGTGGTGACCGCGAATACTCAACGATAGCCACCGATAACGGCGCGCCCCAACGGCAGGGTGGGGGGAAATGCGTTGTGGTTGAAGGTCAACCGCTCTGGGACTAGGCCCAGAACATGGCACCTTCGTCGTCATGTGGCAGTCGGTTAACCATCGCCGCTGTCAACTCAGAATCGGTCATGGAACAGTGAGCAGTAGTACGAATTTTGTCGAACATGATGCGCCTCAAGTGTTGTGATCTACGCGACACTCTTTGTGTCTCACTCCCTATCTACCCACTCCTAGGGAAACTAAACAACCCTCCAACGGGTGAGTTGACATTAATTGGTTGTTAATCTTGAAAGCTACTGGCGAGTAACCGATTTCAGCAGCAGACCGGCTTGCCAACTCAGCCCGCCTGGCGCGAATCAATGAACTTCAACTGCCGATACAGCGCAGTGATCGTCGCCAGCTCAACTCCGTTGGCTCGTGCCCGGGCAAGTGGCTCTCCGAGCAGGCCTTCAACTTCCAAGTGGCGACCTGCTTCAAAGTCCACCCGCATGGAGGTTGAGTAAGGCTTCATCGCCTTGGTGCCTTCCAACAGAAAGTCGGCCGCCTCGCGCGGAATCTCTCGGCCATCAGCGGCGCACCCAGCCCGGACTTCATCCATCACAATAGAGATCAACTCAACGGCGTCGTCGTTGGCCATCAACTCGTCTGTTCGAGCGTCCAAGATGACCGACAGAGCATTGAACGGAATGTTCCACAAGAGCTTCTTCCAGCGGGCGAGAAGCAGGTCGTCCTCTAGGCCGCTTGCGATCCCAGCGCCGGCCAGTTCCTCGGCAACGGTCTGCATCGTCGGCGTGACCTCGCCCCGGGCGTAGTCCGCCAGATAGGCGCCAACGGACAACAGACCGAAGTCGAAGTGTCGAATCACGTTGCTGCCCTCAAAGACGACGCTAATGAAGGCCGACGCGCCGATGACCTCCACGGCATCACCCAACGCGTGGGCAAATACTTGCTCGCCGCTCAAACCGTTCTGGATCAGCATTACCGCTCCCCCGGGCTTCAAGATCGCACCGACCCGCCCAGCAACATCTTCATTGGCCCCGGCCTTCACAGCGACGATGACGACGTCGACTTGCGGCATCGTGGACCAGTCGGCATGCGAGTTCACTTCGGTGAGCAGGAAATCACCGTCGGGTGAGATGACCTGCAACCCGTGCTCGCTGACGTACGGCGCGCGGCCACGGAACAAGAAGTGGACCTCTTGCCCCGACTGCGCCAAGCGCGCGCCGTAGAAGCCACCAATCGCGCCGGCTCCGATTACCGCGTATGCGCTCATGACACTCCTTGTTTGAGGGGCGTCGGCGAATCGGCCCCTTCATATCGACGTGTTCGCCGACTACACGCGTTGCCAACAACACAGTGCCCTATTGCACTGACTGACAACAGATCCCCGGGTGTCCTAATCGACACCCGGGGATCTGTTGGCTAATCGCATCGCGATTACTCGAACCAGGTTTGCACCGTGACCTCGACTGTGAAGCGCAAGGCTGGCGAGCGGTAGACCGCCAAGTTGGCGACCTGCGTGTGGGTGCCTGTGTACTTCTTGGTGGGCAGGTTGACGAAGCCCTGGGCGTAGGACGCGTCGTAGCACATCGACTTGCTGGCCTGCTGTGCAGAAGTCTTGTTACCGAAGTAGGTGTTCAGGTGGCACGCCTTCTTAGTCGTGGGCAACGTGTCGTCCTCGACGCCTTGGACCAGCAGCATTAACTTGTTGGCCGGGTTCACTTTGCCCTGGTAAAGGTTACGACCGAACTTGGTAGCTGTCTTCCCGCTCTTGATCGACATGTTGTCGCTCTTGCCGCTCCATTGCGTCGCCTCACTCGGGTCGAAACTTTTGTTGATCCGCAGGTAGAACGCCAGGTCTCCAGCTCCGCGAAAGGCACCATCAGCATCGTCGATCACGTGAATCGACTTGACTGTCGCCAGCACGTGGCGGGTCTTGGTGTAGAAGTTTCCCCCAGCACTGTCCGCGAACTCCGTGCTAGTCGCGCCGGTGTCGATCTGGGTGAAGTACTTGGTAGCTGGTTTCAAACCGGTCAGCTCGCGGGAGAACTTGTACTTGGCCGGTTGTGATTCAGCGGAGATGCGAACACCAGTAAGCGTGATTGCCTTGCTGGCTGGCACGTGGCCCAGATTTGTACCCCAACGGAATTGCACGTGCTTGCGGTTGGATACGAAGTTGTGACGGGACCACACATCGGTTCGGTCGGTGCTGATGTTTGTCAGCTGCGTGGTGTCGTAGCTGATGAGTTTTTGTACTGGGAGCGCATTTGATGGCGTCGCGACTGTGAGCAACAGGTAGTAGTGGGTGCCAGCCTTGAGGCCAGTCGACCATTTGTCGAACTTGTAGTTGCCGATCGTTGCGTTCTGCGCGAGCCCCCCTGGCGAGACTGCCTTGCCCTGAAGCACGGCAGGCTGTGCAGCGCCCATACTCCAACGACCATTGACCTTCTTCGGTGCCTTGGTTGACTGCTGAAGCGTGACTGCCTTCTTGCTCGCCCGGAATGTCAGGTGCGCTGATGAGTCACCCTTAACCAGCTTGGCCGCTGCTAGGAAGTGTCCGGAGTCGACCTTGCCGGGCAACGAGATGTCCTTGGGAGTCGGGTCGATGACCGACTGTGCATGGGCAGTTGTGGCGCCACTGATGATGCTGCCCACGATGAATGGGACTACAGCGACCTTGGCAATCTTGGAGACGCTCATGATGTTGCCTTCCGACTTGTTTGCGGCCACTTTTTGCGGCCTTTCATATGTAGGAGGATCTGGCCCCAACGGTTACAACACTTTTTCGGAAAGTTGTTTGCGGAAAGATTTTCGGCACCCGAGCGATCCCTACTGAGGGATCGGATCGGCACTGGGCGGAACTGCAATCCGACTAGGTCCAGGAACCGGTCGAGGCGCTCTGGTGGGTCTTGGTGTCGGGGGCCTCGGACGCAAGGTGGGTCTGGTGGGACGGGCAGTGGGCGTGGGCCTCGGGGTCGTGGGCGCAGGGCGCGGTGTCGTTGGCGCGGGCCGCGGCGTCGGGGTAGTCGGCCTGCGCGTCGAGCTCGGCGATTGAGTTCTGCTGGAGGTGGGGCTAGGAGCCGAAGTAGGACTGGAAGAAGAAGTAGGACTTGCAGAGGTCGTGACGCTCGCCGGAGGAGATTGACTCACCGAAGGTGAGGACGGTGTTTGCCCAGACGGGCTCAACGACGAACTTGGGGCAGAGGCACTCGGGGGCACTGAAGCACTTGGGGGCACCGTCGGCAAAGCCGGCCCACCAGTCTCTTTCGGGCTCCCGGGGGATAGGACCATGAACGCCAGCAATGCAACGATCGCAGCGAGCACAAGGCCACCGATCAGCGCGAACACCCATGCTCGCCGCTTGCCTTGCCTCGGCGTCGGCCAGCCGTCGGTGAATGCCGGTCGTGACGCATCAAGCTCGCGCATCCGCGACTGCGCCAGGTCGGTAAGCGTCCAGGCGTCGCTGCCAGCCTGCGCGAATATGCCCTCCTTCACCGAGGTGGGCGCTGAGACCATTGCCCACGCGGGCCCGGCGAGGATCAACGCGGCGGCCTTCTTGCGGCGTTCGCCACAGGTGCCGCAAGAACGTGCGTGCTTGGTGATCCGCTTGCGCAGCAAGATGTCGAACTCGTTGTCGCCTACAAGTTCGCGTAACGGCGGGCAGGCCTGCGTTCCGGTCTGGTAGAGCACGAGCGCCTCCAGCGCCTCTGCAAGACCTTTCCGTGCCCGCGAGAGCCGGGTCGCGGCTTCATTCGGACTGAGACCACAGATCTCCGCGACCTCCTTGGGCCCCAACTCATGGCGCAGACTAAGCGTGAGCACCTCAACGTCTGAGGCGTTCATCCCTGCATAGGCGGCTGTAATCCAGCCGCCTGCGTCGGACTCCTGTGCCTCAACCTCGGCCGGCAACTCGTTCATGGTGACGGGGTCCAAAGCGGCGTGCTTCTTGTCTCGACGCAACTCGCGCATACATTCGTTCCGGCAAATCGCATACAGCCAGGGCCGAAGTTTCGAGGCGTCGCGCAGTTGGCCGATCCGCGCATGAGCAAGCAGGAATGTGTCGGTGACGATGTCCTCAGCGCTATGGGCAACCATCGTTCGCGCGTAGGTGTAGAGGCGTGCGGAGTACTTTTCGTAGGCAAATTCGAGCGCGCCCACATCGCCAGCAACGAGCTCTCGAACAATGTCCGAGTCGTCCATTCTGAACCACCCTCCGCACCGCCCGTATTCGCCCACCAAACCGCCGCGGTGTCGATTGTGCCCTGTGCCAGGGACCCAAGGCGCGCTTGACTAACTACCTCCACCCAGTCGCCATTAACCGAACTTTCGCTCATACCTGTAAGAGCAGATGCAACCGGCAATTACAACACTTTCCGCCGTTGTCCCCAAGACTTGTTGTGCAATCGAGCACCTGCGCCTGGGTTAGGCTGTGGACTATGGTCATCTACTCGCAGGAGCCGACGGCTTTGCAGGCGACTGTAGGCGAGTCGGTCGTGATGCTTGACCCCCAGACTTTTTCCTTTTACTCGCTCAATCCTGTTGCGAGGCGGATCTGGGATCTCCTCGGTGAGCGCTCTCTCGAAGAAGATCAGATCGTGGCCGTGTTGGTCGATGAATTCGAAGTGCAACCGGATGAGTGCGCTGCCGCAGTCGATGAATTCCTCCAGACAGCGATGGCCAAGGGGTTAGTGATCTGCGAGTGAGCGGGGCACCAACTCAGGCCACTGCCTACCGGCTCTTTGACCGGCGAATTTGGAGTGATGTCCCGCTTCGCCTATTACCCACCGCTACCGGACAAGAGCCACTCGCGCCGGGCACTGAACCCGCCGACATTCGCGTCCGGTGGCACTACACCCCGACCCGCGTGGACCCCAAATCACCGTTCGTTTTGGGCAATCACCGCACCGAGATCTGCTGCCGGTCAATCGAATCGGGCTACATGTTTGACTACCCGAGCCACGGACTGCGAGTAAAGATCAATAAAATCGGAACCGAACTCGACATTCACCCGTGGGCCCCCACAAATCAGCCAACGAGTGGCCCAACCAACTCCTTGGACTACTCCCCCGAGCTAGTCCAAGACTCACTCGTCACTGCGATCCTCACCCGCCTTCCATCGCTATGGGGGTACGTCGCTATCCATGCCGCTGCGCTTACGACTCCGCACGGACTCGTGCTACTGATGGGTGACAGCGGCGTGGGCAAGTCCACCATCAGTCAATATCTAGCACGTGAGCGTGGGTGGACCATCCTTGACGATGACACCAACGTGCTCATCCCCGAGGCAAGCGGGATTCGGATCATCCCGATGGGTGCGCTAGCTCGGCTTCGCCGCGATGCATCTGACGAATTGGACCTCTCCGGATCACTTCCGTTGGGTCCGAGGAGCACGAAGATCGCAAGTTCCGCAGCGACCGACGAGCAGCTCAAGTCAGCACCAAACCACGTTGCTGCCGCCTTCTATCTGGCTACATTCCCACCCGCGCAGTCTGAAGAACCGAGGCATTCGACACGACGTGAGATAGCCATCGAACCCGTCGAGGGACCACAGTCTTTCGTGTCGGCGGCTCGATCTTCACTGAGGATCGATCGAACCAGCCGCCCTTGGCAGCTCGGGCTGATGCGCCTTGCTCAGACACTCTCTTCCAGCAGAGCTGTAGCGGTCACCTACTCTCGCCCCGACACACATCCCCAAGATCTCGCATCATTGATAGCGAGCGTGGTTGAATCGACGCAGACAGTGAAGATCCGCACCTTGAGACCCCGCTGATCAGCTACGCTCAGATCAAATACTTCGAGAAAAGGTCACTCAACGACATGAAACTAACGTGGGAAGCCCCGAAGCTCACCGAAATCCAGTCCGCTACGCATGCCAACGCTGGCGGCTT
>Ga0105047_10014852_pt1 | contig 12317 bp, 9 predicted proteins | sample MAT04_FD_78384 | JGI IMG/M metagenome (GOLD analysis project Ga0105047, IMG submission 78384) | Freshwater microbial communities from Lake Fryxell liftoff mats and glacier meltwater in Antarctica - MAT-04 (megahit assembly) | ecosystem: Environmental > Aquatic > Freshwater > Ice > Liftoff... | reverse complement strand
CGGACACGTTTGCCGCCGATCCGGTTGACCTGCGTTTTTTACCGCGAGAATTGGTGGCGGAGGCCAGAGCCATCTTCGAAGGGATTGGTCAAGGCCGGCCCTACCAAGGGTATAAGGGCAAACGGTTGCGCTACGACCGTGACATCGTTTCCGTGCCGCTGGGGCGAGACCACCGGATACTGCTGCGGGCGGTTGGCGACACGCTGGTTCCAATATACGCCTGCACAAACAGCGTACGATCTTCCCCAATCGCATCCACTTTCTGAATGGCTTTCCCATGCCCAAGGGCTCACCTAAATCGCCCAAACCCACCCCTCGCCACTGCCTTGCCTATCTATTTCAAAACCTGTCCCCAGAAGGTTGTCTGCTCCCAATATTTGACCATTTTTGGGGAAGTCATCGATACTACAGTTCTGGCTGAGCTTATCCAACCCAGCAATCGATACTCAAGTGAATCACGGTACATGTTGACCCAACTGTCTGCTCCTGCTGAAACGACCCGTCCTTACAACGCCCACTTCCGCTGCTTTCGCGGCTGTCCGGGCGAATATTCTGTGTATGAAGTCATGTACACCTGCCCCCAGTGCGGCGGGCTGCTTGAAGTACACCACGACGTCGACGCGCTGCGCGAACGCACGGCCAACGAATGGAAGACGCTGATCGAAAAGCGCGTGGGCACCACGAAGTGGCCTTACGGCAGCGGCGTGTGGGGCATGCGCGAATGGGTGATGCCCACGCTGCGCGATGAGAATGTCGTCAGCATGTACGAGGGCAACACCAATCTCTTCTGGGCCGAGCGCCTGGGCAAGCAATTGGGCGTCCCAGCCCTGTGGATCAAGTTATGCGGCAACAGTCACTCCGGCAGTTTCAAAGACCTGGGAATGACTGTGCTGGTCAGTGTCGTCAAACAGATGATGGCCAACGGCAGTCCCGTGCGCGCGGTGGCTGCGGCCAGTACCGGCGATACCTCGGCGGCGCTGGCGGCCTACGCCGCCTATGCCGGCATTCCGGCGATCATTTTCCTGCCCTCGGGCAAGGTAAGTACGGCGCAACTCATCCAACCGGTGGCCAACGGCGCGCATGTGCTGGCGCTCGACACCGATTTTGACGGCTGCATGCGCATCGTCAGGGAAGTGACGCAGGATAACAGCATCTATCTGGCTAACTCCATGAATAGTATCCGCATCGAGGGCCAGAAGACGGTCGGTATCGAGATCGTGCGCCAGTTCGACTGGGAAGTGCCGGATTGGATCATCATCCCCGTCGGCAACCTGGGTAACATCAGCGCGCTCTATAAGGGTTTCATGCTTGCCAAGGAGTTGGGGCTGATCCATAAACTCCCGCGCCTCGTGGCCGCCCAGGCCGGCAAGGCCAATCCTTTCTACCTCAGCTATCTCAACGACTTCCAGGATAAAGTCTCGATTCCCGCGCAAAAGACGCTGGCATCCGCCATCCAGATCGGCGACCCCGTGAGCTATGAAAAGGCCGTGCAGGCTGTCGTCGAGACCAACGGCCTGGTGGAAGCCGTCAGCGAGCACGAGTTGGCCAACGCCGCCGCGCGCGCCGACCTGACCGGCATGTACACCTGCCCGCACACCGGGGTGGCGCTCGCCGCCCTCTTCAAGCTGGTGGAGCGCGGCCAGATTAAGTCATCCGATCGCGTCGTCGTGATCAGCACGGCGCACGGGCTGAAGTTCACCGGCTTCAAGGTTGGCTACCACGAAGGCAAATTGGACGAAGTCGAGAGCGAGATGGCCAACCCGCCTGTCTATCTGCCGGCCGATGCCAAGATCGTGAAGGAAACCATCGCCCGCAAACTGCAACTGTAAGCATGGCGAATCCAAGCAATCCCAAGGTCGACGGGCCAAGGTCGCAGACCGCAAATCTCGGCGGAACCCCGATCACCTATACGGTACGGATCTCTCCCAAAGCCACGCGTGGGCGCATCAAGGCATCGGCCGCCGGGATTGAGGTTGTCCTGCCGCGCAACCTGCCGGTCAACGCTGCCAATGCCTTTGTATTGGACAACGCTGCCTGGATTCTCAAGCAGCTTGAGCGCCAGCAACAGCGCAGTGACCGGCAGCAGACACGCCGTTTGCCGGCAGGCATGCTCATGCTGCGTGGACATCCGGTCAAGGTGCACTGCCTGCCCGCCGCCAAGGAGCAGCGCGGTGGCCGCGTCGAGCAGAGCGGGGACCAGATCAATATCCACCTGCCGGCTACCGGCGCCGCCGACCCCAATCGCTTGCTGGAAAACTGGTTGCGCGATGAGGCACGACGGGACATCGCAGACTGTGTGCACAAGCGTGCTACACAGATGAAGGTCCAGCCGAATGGCATCCGTATCAAGGAGCAGCGCACACGCTGGGGAAGCTGTTCGAGCAAACGCAATCTTTCCTTCAACTGGCGTCTGATCATGGCGCCGCCGGAAGTGCTGGACTACCTCGTCGTGCACGAGTTGGCACACCTGACCGAGATGAACCACTCCGCCAGATTTTGGCACATCGTGCGTTCATACTGCCCCGACTTTGCACGTCAGCGGGCATGGCTCAAGGAGGACGATTGGCTGCTGCGTGCCCCCATTTTGTGACAATGGCAACGACGATCGATAGAGGCAAATAATGGCAGAGACGGCCGGCCCACTTTCCTATACCCCGACGGCCTTTTCGCAGGGCCGCATGGACTTTGCCTGGGAAGAATTGAGCGCAGAGGAACGGGCGCGGGCCTACGCCGACTGGGAAGCCGGCAAAGGGCTGATCGGCGGTGACCCGCGGCAGCGACCGGGGTCGGCGGCCTTGCCGGCGTGGGGGCTCGACCAGCCTTTTTTTCGCACGTTGGCTATGGATGATGCCCGCGGCGACAACGGTGCGCGTTTGCGCGGCGCGCTGGCCGCCGCGCAGCCCCTGGAAATCGAGATTGGCTATGGCCGCGGCGACTTCTTGCTTGACCGCGCCCGCCGTTTTCCAGAACGGCTTTTTGTTGGCTATGAGATCAAGACCAAGGCCACGCGCCTCTTCCTGGCGCGTATCGCCCGCGCGGCCCTGACCAACCTGTGGGTGAGCGACGACGACGCCCGCTTCAACCTGCCACGCGTGATTCCCGACGGCCGCGTCAACGCCTTTCACGTGCTCTTTCCCGACCCATGGTGGAAGGAGCAGCACCGGGTCAAACGGCTCTTTTCGCCGCCTTTTGTGGATCTGCTGGCGGCGAAGTTGCTGCCAGGTGGGCTGCTGTTCTTCAAGAGCGACGTACAGGAATATGGCGAATTGGTGCGCTACCTGGTGGAACAAAACGCGGCATTCGCCGCCAGTGACCCGGCGCTGGCAAGCGTGATCGGCGACGACGCACCGACGCACCGCGAGCACTGGTGCCAACAACATGGCAAACCCGTTTTTAGTTTCTACTTTGTGCGCCGCTGACTTTCATGCCTTCACCTATCCAGCCAAACAAAGCACAAGCGACAAGCGCAACCCTATCTTGGCCAGGCAAACACCTGCCTGACCCAGTCGTGCCCGCTGTGGTCCGGCTGATTGAGACCTTCGATCCGACGCACCTTGTTCTGCCGCACGACCCACTCGTGTCCATTCCCGCGATTCCAGATGCGCTGGGCAATGCGCTCTACCACGGCGACAATCTCCCCATGCTGGCCCACTTGCGGGAAGCGGGCTACGCGGGGCGCTTTCGCCTCATCTATGCCGATCCGCCCTACGACAGCGGCGTCGACTGGACGCGCAAGGTGCGCTTGCGCGGCCCAAAGGCCGGCAGCGCCCAGCCGGTTGTCGCCCAACAGCTTCAGTACACGGACGATTGGGAAGAAGGCGAATATCTCCAGTTTCTCTACGTTCGCCTGCAGTGGCTGTGCGAATTGCTGGCGGAAGATGGCAGTCTCTGGCTGCATTGCGACCACCGCCACGCCCACCACCTGCGCTGCCTGCTCGACGAGATCTTTGGGGCCAAGAACTATCTGAACACGATCACGTGGCGCAGTCAAACCGCACGCGGCGCCAAGGTCAATGCCTTCTACTTCCCCAACAGCGCACACACCATCCTGGTCTTTGCGAAAAACCGCGCGGCGCCGACGTGTTGGAACCCGCCAAAGAAAAGCTACGTTCTGACCGCGGTGGAAGCCGCCGCCGAATTCATGCACGACAAACATGGCTTTTTTCGCACTTCGGACCCCGGAACCTATTCCTTTGAAAGCTTGCAGCGATTGGATGCGGAGGGGCGACTTTATGCTCCGTATGGCGGCGCCGTCGTGCTTGATGAAGCGGCCCAGCGCGTCTATTGCACCAATGGCGGCAACATCGGCGTCAAATACTACCTGGCGGCGCTTGGCGATGGACGCCATGCCGTCGAGCGCGCCGTGGATAACATCTGGGATGATATTCCCGGCCTTGGCACAACCCCCAGCGAAGACCTGGGCTATCCAACGCAGAAGACCGAGGCGCTTTTGGAGCGCATTGTTGCTACCGCCACACGACCCGGTGATTGGGTGCTGGATCCCTTTGCCGGATCGGGCACCACGCTGGCCGTGGCCCAGAAACTCGGCCGGCGCTGGATCGGCGGCGACGCCGCCCTTGGCGCCGTGCAGACGGCAGCGCGGCGGATGCAGACGATGATGGTGCGCCAGCATGCCGACCGGGCGCAAGAACGAATCGGCAACTTCGCCATCTACCGCGACCCTGACGCGGTTGTGCCGCCGCCTGCCGGCACGCCACGAGTGGCTCTGTCGATTACGCCAATCGGCGGGGAACCAGCTAGAATACGGATCGTCGTCGAGGATGTCGGCTGGCCGTCGCACGACGGCGGTGAGCCGTTGAACGGCGACTGGCGTACAGCCGTCGACAGCATCGTGGTAGATCCGGCCTTCGATGGGCAGGTCCTGCGTGTGGCCATGGCAGACGCTCCGCCAAAAAGAAAGCATCTGGTGACGGGCGTCTTTACGATGCCGGCGCCCACGCAGCCCACCACGATCGCCGTGCGCGTCACCGACGTATGGGGGCGCGATTCAATCGTCACTCAAGAAATCTGAGCAATCGTATGGCAACTCCTGTACTGACTATCCTTGAAGAAGACAAACACGCCTGGTTCGCCGGGCGGACGCGCGCAATTCTGACGTATCTGGACGCCGAACTGGGGCCGGTGCGGCCGGGCCAGATCCGCAAGGTGCTCGACATCGGCGGCGGCGCCGGCAACATGGCGCATCACCTGGCGCAGTTCGGCCAGGTGATCGGCGTGGACTTCAATGCCCGTCCCTTGCCGGTCGCGCAGCAGCGCGGGTTGACGGTTCTCCAAGGCAGCGGCGACCGCTTGCCTTTTGCTGACGGCGCTTTTGACCTGGTGGCGCTGCTGGATACGGTCGAGCATATCCCCGACGAACTAGGTGTTTTTCAGGAATGCGCACGTGTCCTCAAACCGGGTGGCAAGCTGATTGTCACGGTGCCGGCGTTTATGTGGTTGTGGAGCTACAACGACGTGATCAATGACCACCAGCGCCGCTATACGGCGCCGGAGCTACAGCAGAAAATCGAACTGTACGGCCTGCGCGTCAAACGCATCAGCTACAATAATTTCTTCTTGTTCCCGGCCATTGCCGGCATCCGCGTGCTGCGCCCCTACAATCCAGGTCTCAAAAGCCCACACCTGTCGCAAGCCGAGGAAGTCTACCAGGTGGATATGGAGCCAATTCCGGAGCCGGTGAACAGTGTGTTGCACGGCGTCGGGTGGCTGGAGGCCGCAATGCTGGCGCGCACGAGTCTGCCTTTTGGCGTCAGCGTGATTTGCATCGCCGAGAAGCGGTAATGTCCCATTCTGCGCGCCGCCGTGGATCGTGGCCAGTTCATGCCGTCGTGCTCGGTCTTTATAGTTTGCTGGCGCTTGGGCTGACGTGGCCGTTGGTCACGCACCTGGCTACCCACCTGCCGGGGATTCCCCAATGGGCGTTTGACGAATCCACCTTCGTCTGGAACATCTGGGCTTTCAAAGACGCCCTGATCGACAACCTGCGCACACCCCTGCATTCCGAGTTGATCTGGTACCCCTTGGGCATCGACCTGGTGCTCTACACCTACAACTTCTATCACGTGCTGGCGGCGCTGCCGCTGGCGCTGGCGGTCAACCTGCCCTTTGCCAGCAATGTGTCGCTGCTCGCCAGCACCGTGCTGAGCGCGTATGGGACGTGGCTGCTGGTGGACTATCTGCTCAGGGGCGAGGGACGCACCGTGCGCGACGGCGTCGCCACGCAGGCCTTGGCTGCAGCGGCGCGCCATGCACCGCTGGCCGCGTTCGTCGCCGGTGTGTTGTATGCCTTTGCCTCCAACCGGGCGGTCTACGCCGCACTTGGGCATTACGATATGGTGACGACGCAGTGGATTCCGTTCTATGCGCTGGCGCTCTTGCGCATGCTGGACGGCAGTCTAGCGCCGCGCGCACGCCGTCGTGCGGCTGTACTGGCAGGGCTCTTCTTTGCCTTCACTGGCCTGGCCGAGATGATCAGCGCGCTCTTCTTGGGCATCTTCAGCGTGATCGTGATGGCGGTTTTCCTCGTTCGCGCACAAGCCGACAAGCAAAATCGGCTGGCCGCGCTGCGCGCGGCGGTGACGAACCTCGCGATTGCCGGCGCGGTGGCTTTTGTCGTCTGGTCGCCGGCGCTGATCCCGATCCTGCAGGCGTTCCGCACGGCGGATTTTGACCTCAAGGGCTGGGGCGATGCGCTGTCGTTGAGCACCGACCTCCTCGGCTGGTTTACGCCTACCGTCTTCCACCCGCTCTTGGGCGGCAACATCGTCGATGCGCTGCACCAGGTGCAGGCGCGCGCGCTGAACCCTGCATTGCCTGGCTTCCGCGACCTCAACACGGTCTTTCTGGGCTGGGCAAGCCTGGCGCTCGCCTTGCTCGGCGCCTTTGCCTACCGGCGCAAGGTGGCGGTGTGGATCTGGACGAGCGTGCTCTTTGGCCTGTTCACGTTGGGGCCGCTGCTGCAAATCAACGGTCGCAGCCAGTTTGATCTCGACGGCCTCCCCGTCAATGTCCCGCTGCCGTTTGCCTTGCTGCACTTTATCCCGGTGATCAAGGCGAATCGCGCGCCCAACCGCAACAGCGTGCTCTTGATGCTGGGCCTGGCCGTGTTGGCCGGCTATGGCGTCTACTGGCTGCTGGCGCGCGTGGGCGCCTGGCAAAGCAAGCGAACGAGTACGCGATCACCGGCGGCTGGGCTGCCCATCGCCCAATCGTTCGTCGTACTGGCCGCTGCCGGCCTGATCGTTTTTGAGCATCTGGCCGTGCCCGTTGCGTTGTCGGATGCGCGCATTCCGGCCGTCTACGACCAGATCGCCGCGGACCCCAATGCGGTCAGTGTGTTGCAGATCCCACTGGGCTGGCGCAACAGTTTTGGCGTCTTTGGTCCCGAGCAAACCCAGCTCCAATATTACCAGACCGCCCACGGCAAACCGATGCTCGGCGGCAACATCAGCCGCGCCCCAGACTTTAAGCTGGACTATTTCCAGCGCATCCCCTATTTCCAGGCGCTGACCGAGATCGAGTTTGGCCGGCCCGTCTCACCGGAACTCTTGGCGGCCGCCAAGGCGCAGGCGGCCGATCTGGCCTATCTGTACAACATCGGCTATGTGGTGCTCACGCCACCGATCGCGGACCGGCTGCCCTATGCCGACACCTGGCAGGCGTCGTGGGACTTTGTGAAATCCACCTTGCCGTTGGAGGCCGAACCGTTTTCGGCGCAAGATGGGATTGAAGCCTATCGCGTGGCGCAACCGGCGGGCAGTGATGCCTTTCGGCTCGACCTTGGCGTCACCGGCAGCGACCCCTACCGTGGCGAAGGGTGGGACACCCCGGCGGTGGATGCGCCCTACGACGCCACGGCGACGTGGGCGACGGCGGCGCAGAGCCGTCTGTTTGTGCCGTTGCGCGCTGTGGATGCCAACGCCTTCTACACCGTGACCCTGCGCACGCATCCCTTTGCCTATCCGGGCAGTGCGCCGCAACGGGTGACCCTCACGGTCAACGACACGGCATTGCCGGCACAGACGCTGGTCGACGACTGGCAGGAAGTCAGTTGGCAGGCGCCCGGCCGCGCGTTGGTCAATGGGCTAAACCGGATCGTGCTCGATTGGGAGCACAGCGCGGCGCCGCGCCGCGTGGCCGCCGGCAGCCGGCAGATCGGCGCCACTGGCATCGACCTGCCCGTCGACGCCGACATCAAAGCGTTTGCTGACGGCGGTTTTATTGCCTTGTTTGATGAGGAGGGCAAGCAAACCGACGCCTCAGCCGGCCGGCGCGGCGTCAACGTGACCGTGCTTGACGCGCAAACTGGCGCAGTGCGCCAGCAAGTGGGCTTTGACACGACCGCCAACGCGGGGGAGAGCGAGCAACTGGCGACCTTCTTGGCGGGCATCGCCGCGGGCACACCGGTGTTGGTGGCAAGCTATGGCGACGCCTGGGCATACCTGACAGACAGTGCGGTCGATGGGCTGCGCGCCATCGGCGCCGCTGTCACGCGCGATCAGTTGCAGAATCAGTACTTCGCCATCGCCGGCGTCGCCGGTGCACAACCGGGATCGGCGGCGCAGGCCGTGGATCCCAACGAAGCATTTCTGCGCATCAGTCTGAATCGCGATCGAAGAACGCTGGCGGCCGCGGTGGACTGGCTGAACGTGGAGCGGGTGAAGCCATGACGCCGGGTATGGTCAAATCAAGCGACGGCACACGCCTCGACCGTCAAATTGCCTTTGTGATCGGCGCCATCATCTTTGGCCTGCTCCTGCGCAACGTGGCGCGCGATTTGCTGCCGGGTGATTCCGGCGAATTTCAGTTTGCGGCATGGCGATGGGGCCTGGCGCATGCCACCGGCTATCCCCTCTATCTGCTGGTGGGCGGTCTGTGGCAGCGGCTGTGGAGCGTGCTCGCTATCTCCCCGGCGTTCGCCTTGAACGCGCTGAGCGCGGTCTTTGCCAGCATCACCGTCGCCTTGCTCTATCTGCTGGGCAACCGGTGGCTGCCGGGTCCGCCCGTGGTGCGCCGGCTGGCGGCGGGGTTGGCCGCGGCCATGTTTGCCGCCAACCCCACTTTGCGCAGCCAAAGCCTGGCGGCCGAGGTCTACACGCTGCATGCGCTCTTTGTCGTGGCCATCCTGTTGGCGGCGCAACGACTCGCCGAGCCCGGCGATGTGGTGGCGGATGCAACGGGCAGGCGATTCACGCGGCGACTGGTCACGCTGGCGCTGCTGCTAGGTCTGGCATTTACGCACCATGCCACGACGCTGTTGTTGATTCCGCCGTTGCTGATCTATTTCTGGTTGGCCAGCAGACCCCCTTATGTGCGTGCGTGGCACGTGCGTAAGGGGCTTTGGGCGGCGCTGGCTTTTTTGCTGCCGCAGTTGCTCTATCTCTATATTCCCCTGCGCGGTGGGCCGGACGCCTCGCCTTGGTACCACCAACGGCTTGGTGACGGCACATTGGCACTCTACACCAACACGTGGCAGTCATTCGTCCGCTTTATCAGCGGACAGTCCATATCAGTTGGTTTTTCGGGCGTCGACCAGGCGTACGCCAACACGCAAACCGCTATCTTGCTGTGGGCGCGCCATTTCGAATGGCCCGGCTTGTTGCTCATGGGCGCCGGGGTGGTTGTGCTGGTGCGAATGCGCGCGTGGCCGATCCTGGGGCTGACGGTTAGCTATCTGGTCTTGCACCAGTTTTTCAACTTGTTCTATGCGATCGGCGACATCTTCGTCTATTACATCCCGCTGTATCTGGTCGCCTGCATCTGGATCGGTTTTGGCGCCGCCGGCATTGGCACGGCCTTCCGCGTTGACCCCGTGCGCGCGGGCGGTGCGGGCGAAGAGGCAGAGGGGGGAGCGCCGGGTCTTCAGCGCCTGGCGCCGGTGCTGCTGGTGGTGTTGTTCTGGCTGCCGCTCCAGTTGTGGACGCAGTACACGCCGTTGATGGAGCGCGTGCAGACGGAGAGCAGCATTGCACGCGCCAATTGGGAAGCGATCCTGGCAGCGCAGCCGCCTGACGACGCCATCCTCGTGAGCAACGACCGCAACGAGATCGTTCCACTTTTTTATCTGCAGGCGGTGGAAGGGCGCGGCCTTGGTCACACCGGATTGTTCCCGTTGATCGCGCCCGACGCCCGCTTTGCCGACATCGGCGCCACCGTGCAGACGGCGCTCGACGCCGGCGACGGCCAACCGGTCTATCTCATCAAAGCGATGCCCGATCTGAGAACCCGCTTTGCCTTGCGCCCGCACACAGTGCCGCTGGTCGAAATCACCGGTGCCGCCGCGGCGACGCCGCCCACCGTGCGCGTCGACCAGGTCTATGGCCCCCTGCGCCTGCTTGGCTACGATTGGGCGAGGACGGCAGACCAGGTGCAGATCGATCTGCACTGGCAGGTCGATGCGGCGCTCCCCGCTGACTACACGACAACCGTGCAACTTTTCGACGACGCCGGCAACAAGCTCGCCCAGGATGACCGCCAGGCCGGCGGCGACTACTACCCCACCTCACACTGGAAACCCGGCGAAACCCTGCTGGATCGTCACATGGTCGACCTGCCAAGCGGCGGCGCTCCGGTGCAGTTGCTGGTCGGTATGTACGCAGGCCCGCTGGCAGTGCTCTTGGCGCCGCCCCTGGAATTGCCGTTTCCGCCACCGAACTGACGTCGGCGGGGATCACAATTCTACCTGCCCATCGCCGCCAGATGCGCCGGCCAGTACCCGCCGCACCGCCGTGTTGGGCAGCACACTGGTATCAAATCACCGTTTTATTTGGCCTTACGTTCGTTTGGTCGTCAAATCCTTGTCTTCCATTTCCCAGGCGTGGTCGAGCGTGTGAAACGCGGTGTGCCGAATCAAGAACCGCAGCGGCCAGGTTCGGGCCATCTTGCCCTCGGCGTGGAACGTCCGGATCGCTTGGCAATAGTCGCGGCGAAACACGTTCAGCCCGTTGGCGTCAGTGATCGTCTCACCCTGTTTGGTGCCCATCCCGAGCCCGTTCGCCCACTCCTGTTCATTGGCGCAGACATGAAGAACGATTCGGTCCCGGTCACGCCCGCCCCCGCGCGGACCCTTCTTCATCTCGGCCGACACGCGCGAACGTACATTGTCGAAATACTCCCAGCACGCCTGCATCAGGCTCAGTTCCCGCTCCAATTCTTGGCTCGACACGTCTTGCCCGTCGATGCTCGAAAACGCGAACGAGATGCCCCAGAAGTCGGTAGAGCCGGTGCCTTGGTATCGCTCACTGACGTCGACGTCGGTGATGGCCGCAAACTCTGCCTCCATCCCAGCCAGCTTCGCGATCTTTGCGTACCGTGGCAGGTAGGATTGTAGCGTCTCCATCGCGGCCGTGTCCGTCTTCGCACCGCGCTCCAGACCGGGCCAGTCCGGTGCCACCGCCACCACCTTTTTGCCCTTCGGTCCAATTTCTAGCGTCACCCGAATGTGGTTCGCCACAGATCCTCCAATCAGTCATTCCTGCCATCATAAACCCGAGCGGGAGCGCGGCGGGACGCCGTCCGCGCGGAAAGCGGACTGATCTTGCCGCCCACCACTATATTGCTGGAGCTTTTCCTGAACCCATAGATTCATTAACGTATTGAGCGATACACCTTCCGCTTGCAGCACCCGGCGCAGGACCGTGTTGAGCGAGTCGGACAGCGTGATCACATATTCGTGCTTGGGTTGCGTTGCGACGGTCACGTCTACTGGCGTCAGATATTGCTCAAAATCGGTAATATCATGGGTGTCCCAGAATTCTGCCATCTCCTCAAAGGTCGCAAAGGTTTCCGGCATGTTGACTGGGTCGATTTTATTTCTTGGCATAACGCCGGCGCTCCTTTGGGGTCATATCGCGTGCACTCACGATCAATGCCTGAGCATCCTGTTTATGAACAAAGAACACGATCAAATAACGCCCTTCGTTAGGTTTGCCCTGAAAATTTAGCCGGTAATGCGCATCCAGTTGGGGTCTTTTCCTCTCCGTATGCCATATGTGCGCTATGTTCATTGTACGTGTGTTCGGGCGAAACGTGAAATCATTGCAAAGAGTCAATCGCCGGTTCAAATGCGACGCCCGCTGCGAGCCGGCGCTGGATGCGATATTCCATACATCACGTTTTCAGACCTTTGAGAAAGTGCAGTTTATGACCTTGTGAAGTATGTGTTATGTTATTGGCCATATGGGGACGCGGAAATCCTCCATAATTTGGGTTGGGAAACGACCAACCGATAGATCATGCCGTTCTGAAGCCCACTCCGTGTAAATCATCAAATGCACTCTGCCCAATCTCACCAAATG
>Ga0105047_10014850_pt1 | contig 12318 bp, 9 predicted proteins | sample MAT04_FD_78384 | JGI IMG/M metagenome (GOLD analysis project Ga0105047, IMG submission 78384) | Freshwater microbial communities from Lake Fryxell liftoff mats and glacier meltwater in Antarctica - MAT-04 (megahit assembly) | ecosystem: Environmental > Aquatic > Freshwater > Ice > Liftoff... | reverse complement strand
TTCGCCTTGCCTCCGGAATGCTGTTCGACTTCACACCGGAATGCTGTTCGCTTTGCCTCCGGAATGCTGTTCGACTTCGTCGGAATCGCCAGCGATATACCGATTGGTGGCGTCAACGGCAGCGGCGAGGTAGTTATCGATGACCAGGGTGCTCACTTTGACGAGCGAGGTATCGGTTCGATTCTAGGCGATCGCGTCAATGATGACGCCTTAACTTTGTATTCATTGGCGATGGCGCGTCCGTGGGACTGGCACCAGGAGGCGACCGTGCACTTTGACTCGCCCTTCTGGACGACGCACTGGTTCATTTCGAGTCCGCCTTCGACACCGGGGACCGGCAGACGAACGATTTCGTGGCGCTCGGAGATCCAACCGTTGCCAAGCTAAGGGTGCCATTCGAGAAGCGCGAATGACGCCTCGGGCATTAGCACCAGAGGCATTTCTTCCGCTACCTTAGTTGGGCAGGGACGCGGTGATGCTGGCAAAGGAATCGGCGATATACCGATTGGTGGCGTCAACGGCGGCGGCGACGTCGTTATTGATGACCGGGGTGCTCACTTTAACGAGCGAGGTATCGGTTCGATTCTCGACGATCGCATCAATGACGACGTAAACCTTTGCTTTGTACTCGCTGGCGATAACGCGCCCATGAGACTGGTACCAGTAGGAGACCACGCTCTTTGATTCGCCCTTCTGGACGACGTATTGGTTCATTTCGAGGCCGCCGTCTACACCAGGGACCGCCAGACGAACGATTTCATGGTGCTCGGAGACCCAACCGTTACCGGGCAGGCAGTTCTTGGGAGAGTGGGGAGCAACCCCGCTTCGCTGGCTCTTGAAGTAGGCGATGAATAGACTAACGGGATGAGGAGTTTTGCCATCGACGTAGACTCGGCTCAAGGTATCGGTGGCCTTAAGAACGTCCTGGACCTCTTTTTCAATGGGATATTCGCCCACCATTCGCCAAGCGGCGATCGACGAAGGAAGGCTTGCCAAGGGAGCCAGATTGGGCTGGTATTCGGTGCGGCGATTGATAAAAAACGCGCCCACCGCCTGGAGGCTCAAGAATGCTGAGAAGACGATTACGGAAGTGGAGGAGAAAGGGTTCATCGGGCGACCATCCTGGCAAGACGATTAAACAAGCCGTGCGCCGCGACCATCAAGGTCAAGGCGAAAACGAAAATAACCCAGCCTTCGAGGCTGTGAAAGAAGCCCTTTGCCAACTCCGGGTTGTACTCGCTCAGAATGCCCGTTAGAGACACGCGAAACGAGTTTGCCGCGATGGCGATTGGGATGGTGGAGGCGAAGATTAGACAACGCATCCAGACGCGGTGTTCGTCGAACCAGTAGCCATAGACGAGGGACAAAAACGCTAAGGACATTAGAGAACGAATGCCGCTGCAGGCTTCGACGACGGAGAGTTTCTGGCTGGCGAGTTCGAGCACGTTGCCATCGCGAAGGACCGGGATGCCGATGGCGCTTAAGGCAACTTCAGCAACCGAACTAGCGAAGAGTTGCAAGGGGAAGGTGATTCGGCTATAAACAATAGCCGGCAACGGAATCATGAAGCAGAGCATCGCCATAAGGAATAAGACCTTCTTCAGCAGAGGCCAGCCTCCGAGGAGAAGTACCGCCCCGACGACCGAAACCAGAAAAGCGCTGCGTTGTAGAAACAGCTCAGCACCTAACATTCCGACAGCCATTTGTGCGGCACCCCATAAAAGAAACAGGAGGCCGAGCCAACTGGGCCGTGGAGTGATGGCGAGCAGCTGCTCGCGTCGTTCCCAAGCGACATATAAAGCCGCGAAAGGAACAAAGAAACCGTGCGACATATCGTCGTCGTTGTTCCACTGCTCTGCCATGGGGATCAAGATCGGCAGGTAAGTCAGAAGCAACAAGATGGCACACCAAGCGAGGAGAACCCATGGGATGGGAGTGCTCGGAGAAGGAGACTCCTCACGGAGAGTGTTTTCTACTTGGGTTGACATCAGATACTCTTTAGTAAATCATATTTTACGAAAATTCGTGGATTGAAGGGAGCGATCTAGTACTAGCCCCGAACCTCCCCGATGCGATGGAGGATCATCATGTTCGTAGTACCGGAACGCCACATGGGTTGTCCGGCGACGAGAATGACCGTATCGCGAGGTTTGAGCAGGCCTCGATCGAGGAGAGTTCGGTCCATAACAGTGAGCATTTCCTCGGTGGTTGGCTCGGTCTGGGTGACCAGGACGCGGACTCCGTAAATGAGGGCGAGTTGGCGGGCCACGACATCCGAGTTGGTAAAAGCGTAGATCGGCACGGGCGGGCGATAGCGGGCGATGAGGCGGGCGGTGGAGCCCGAAGTGGTCATGACGACAATGGCGGCGACGTTGGCCGACCGGGCGGAGTGGTATGCGGCATCGGCGAGAATTTCAGCGATGCTGGGATTGACGCGGGGAGGCAGGTCCTGGTAGCCGCGGGGACGGATGGACGATTCGGTTTCGACCGCGATGCGGGCCATGGTGGCAGCGGACTCGACCGGATACTTCCCGGCCGAGGTTTCGGCCGAGAGCATGACGGCATCCGTGCCGTCAAAAATTGCGTTGGCTACATCGCTGACCTCGGCGCGCGTGGGAACGGGGCTCTCAATCATCGATTCGAGCATTTGGGTGGCGGTGATGACGAACTTTCCGGTCTGGCGGGCGCGCTCGATAATCGATTTTTGAATGAAGGGAACCTTCTCAAACGCCATTTCAACGCCCAAATCACCGCGAGCGACCATGACGCCATCGGACTCGGCGAGGATCTCGTTGAGCTGTTCCCAGGCTTCGGGCTTTTCGATTTTGGCGATGATCGGGAGCATGTGCTCCTTCTCTTCGAGGTACAGCCGCAGGCGGATGACGTCGGTTGGCTTGCGAACGAAAGAGAGAGCCACGTAGTCGACATTGTTATCAATGCCCCACTGCAGATCGGCCATGTCCTTACGGGTGAGCGAGGGCGTAGAGACGTTAACCCCGGGGAGGTTGATTCCTTTCTTGTCGCCGATCCACCCGCCAGCGTGGACAACGCAACGGGCCGAGACACCATCGGTCGATAGAACGCGAAGTTCCACGGTGCCGTCGGCGATCAGGACGCGATCGCCGGGAGAGACGTCGCGGGCGAAGTTTTGATAGACCGTCGAGGCGCGCCGGTTGTTGCCGAGGCACTCTTCGGTGGTGATGTCGAATGGTTCTCCGTTGGTCAAAAAGACCTTGCCTCCGTCGAAGAGTCCGAGGCGAATCTTGGGGCCTTGGAGATCGAGCATAACCCCGACCGGAACATTAAGTTCGACGCTGAGTTCACGAACGAAGCGAAGCCTGCGTGCGTGATCTTCATGGACGCCATGGGAGGCGTTGAGCCGGAAGACGTCGACTCCGGCGGCGAACAACTTCGCGATCATCTCTTTCGTGTCGGTCGCCGGACCGAGTGTCGCTACGATTTTCGTTGTTCTCATGAGTGGTGTTGGGTATCGGAAGCAGGGGCGAGTAGGGTACCCTGATGATTCTATTATGCCGATTCATCAAGCCCTGATCCTAGCAATTCTCCAAGGATTAACCGAGTTTCTTCCGGTCTCTAGTTCGGCCCACTTGGCCATGGCACCTTGGTTGCTCGGTTGGAAAGACCAAGGGCTTGAGTTCGACGTTGCTTTACATATCGGCACGCTGCTGTCGGTGTTGGTGTATTTCTTCAAAGACTGGACGCAAATTCTGGCCCAGGCGGGCGGATTGCGCTGGGGTAACGATCCGCAATTGGCGCGGAACCCGAAACTGCTTTGGTATTTGGTGGCGGGAAGTGTGCCGGTGGCGGTGGCCGGTTTGTTGTTTAAAGATGCGGTGGAGACGACGCTGCGCAGCCCGTATGTCATTGGGGTGATGGCGATCTTGATGGGTTTGGTGATGTACGGGGCCGAGCGACTATCCAAACAGCGGCGCGATTTGGGAGAGTTGACGCTGTTTGACTGCGTGTTCATTGGCACGGCCCAGGCGCTGGCAATTGTGCCGGGGACCTCGCGAAGCGGCGTGACGCTTTCGGCGGGTTTGTTTCGGGATTTGGATCGGGCGGCGGCGGCGCGGTTCAGCTTTCTGTTGTCGACACCGGCGGTAGGGGCCGCGGCGGCGAAAGCGGTATTGGATTTGCGCAAGCACGGTTTAGCGGAAGACATGCGGTTGCCGATGTTGGTGGGAATCGGGGTGAGTGCGCTGGTTGGCTTTGCAGTGATTGCGTTTTTTCTAAAGTTTTTGCGGACCAATTCGATTCGGCCCTTTGTGATTTATCGGGTGGCCTTTGGGTTGTTTGTGATTGGCCTGGCGGCGGCCCGTGGGTGGTAAATCCCCGTCGGGGTTAGGAGTCTGGCATACTAAGAGGGCTCTGATTATGGCGCGGCTTAAACGCGCATGGACATTTTGAAACCCTCGGCCAATAATCGGCTGAACGAAATAACCGGGATTGTGTTTGTTGCGGTTGGGCTGTTTTTAATACTCAGCCTAGCGTCTTACCACCCCGGCGATCCCTCGTGGAACACCGCTACCGGGGTGGCCCGCGCGACGAATTGGACGGGGCGATTTGGGGCAACGCTGGCGGACCTGATCTACAGCGCGCTCGGACTGGCGTCGCTCGTGGTCCCGATCCTCGTACTTGCGACGGGAATTCAGCGTATGCGGCATAAGGCGATCGAAGTGCCGGTGATTCGCGTCACCGGGGCTATTTTGTTGGTCGGGGGGATTTGTACGATCCTTTCGTTGCTGCCGGTTTGGCGCCCGTTTGATGGTACGGTGCCGGCGGGGGGAATCGTGGGTTTGGCCCTGGCGAGTTATCTGATCGGGAATTTTAATCCGGTGGGCGCGGCGATGATCACGCTCACAAGCATCGTTTTATCGCTTTATTTGGTTTCGAAGTTTTCGATGGAAGTGGTCTATCGCTGGTTCGAAGTTCCAACGGCTTGGTGGCTGGCACGGGTGACGGCTTGGCGGAATTGGCGGGAAGCGCGGCTCGCGGCCGCCAAGGCCAAGAAAGCTGAGCCGCGGAGCGCGAGGCGGAATGCAGTGGAGCGGGTGAGCGTGGAGGACCGAATTCCGGTGGTGCCCTTGACGGAGACGAATCTGCCCTGGAAAGCGAAGCAATCTGTGCCTGAGGCGGAGGCTCCGGTAGAGGATGAGGTCGAGGAGTTGGAGCGCGAGGAGGATATTCCGATTCGAGCCCTGGAGGAGCCGCCGTGGGAGACTCCGTTAGTGCCGAAGCCACCGGTGGAGGTGGAAACGGGTCGAAGGCGGAAGGAGAAATCGGGTCGCGCATACATTATGCCGGCGACGTCGCTGTTGAATGAAGTTCCGGCGCGCAACCCCTACGACGAACAGGAGTTGAAGGACACCGCGGCCAAGATCAAGTCCAAGTTCGAAGAGTTCAATGTGCTGGGCTCGGTGGTCCAGATCAATCCGGGTCCGGTGGTGACGACATTTGAATACAAGCCTGACGCGGGGATCAAGTACAACCGGATTACGAATCTGGCCGAGGATTTATGTTTGGGGCTGCAGTGCGAGAGTGTGCTGATTGAGCGCATTCCGGGAAAGCCGACCGTCGGCATTGAGGTTCCGAACAAGCGGCGGGAATTGATTAGCTTGCGGCAGGTTCTGGAAAGTGAAGAATTTCAGAGTTCGCCGTCGAAGCTGACGATTACGATGGGGAAAGACATCAGCGGGCGGATCAAGGTGGCGACGCTGGATACGATGCCGCACGTTTTGATTGCGGGATCGACGGGCGCGGGTAAGAGCGTCATGTTGAACACGTTGATCATGTCGCTGCTGTATAAATCGACGCCGGACGAAGTCAGGCTGATCATGGTGGATCCGAAGCGGGTCGAACTCGGGATTTATGAAGGGATTCCTCATCTATTGACACCGGTGATTACCGAGCCCAAGAAGGCGACTTATGCTTTGCGGAATGCGGTCCTGGAGATGGAGCGGCGGTTGAAGTTGTTGGCGGCGCAGAGCGTTCGCAATATTGAGCAGTACAACAAGAAAGTCCGTCAGCTGATGGCGACGCCGCGGAGCCTTTTTGATCAGGAGGAGGGGAATCCGGAATTGGAAGAGCTGCGACCGCTTCCCTTTCTCGTCATCATTATCGACGAGCTTGCCGATTTGATGATGCTCGAACGGGCGGGCGTAGAAGAGAGTGTGACCCGTCTGGCGCAGATGGCTCGTGCGGTTGGTATCCATTTGGTGCTGGCGACGCAGCGACCCAGCGTGGACGTTATTACCGGTCTGATTAAGGCGAATTTTCCGACGCGAATTAGCTTTCGGGTGGCGACGCGGGTCGACTCCCGGACTATTCTCGACAACATGGGGGCGCATTCGCTCCTGGGCAAAGGGGATATGCTGTTTCTTCCCCCCGGTACGGCTCGTTTGATCCGAGTCCATGGGGCATATGTAAGTGAGACGGAGACGTCCGCGGTAGTTGACTATTGGAAGAAGCAGGCCGAACCGGACTACGACCAGAGCTTCCTGATGGCGCCGCCGAATGAAGACGGCGCGAGTGAAGGCGGCGAAGAGATTGTCGATGGGAGCGAGGATCCGCAGTATCGGGAAGCGGCGCGAGTGGTTTGTGAGCTGGGCAAGGCTTCGACGTCCGTGTTGCAACGGCGACTCCGGCTGGGCTACGGAAGGGCGGCTAGAATTCTGGACATGATGTACCGCGACGGGATCATTGGGCCGCCGGACGGCAGTCGGCCGCGTGAAGTCTTGAAGAGCCCGGATTGGCTTGACGAAGTCGACGATCAACTCCGCTAGAATGGATCATGCGTTTGATTGGATTCTTTTTTTTGCTAGCGAGCGGCTTGACGGCCGCAGACCCGATTGTTTCGGCGTTTAAGACTCGGTACCAGACAGCCAAAATGAACTTTGTCGAATCGGCTGAGGCGATGCCGGCCGATGCGATGGATTACCGGTTAACTCCGGACCAGCGCAGTTTTGGCGATTGGATCAGCCATACCGCCGGCATGAACTATGGCACCTGCGCGGCGATGGCGGGCAAGACGGCACCGGCGAACGACTCAGCTAAGGCTAAGACGAAGCCGGAGATTCAGAAAGTTATTCAAGAGTCTTTTGCCTATTGTGATTCGATTATCAATAGCATGACGGACTCCCAAGCCACGACGGAAGTCACGATTGGCACGAGGAAAGTGATGCCGGTTGATTCGATGATTGGCTACATCGCAAACCTGAATGCGCATTACGGAAACATGGTGGGCTACATGCGGATGAAGGGCGTCGTACCGCCCTCCACCGCCCGTAGTGCCAAGAAGAAGTAGCTAGTTGTTCTGGGCTGGATACCGAATTACGGTCAAATTGCGAACAACTACGCTAGCTCCGGCCGCAGTTTGGTTAACCGATCCGGCGACGGAGATCGCCAGCCCCGCCTGATACGGATCCGGCGCTGAAACCAGACTGGTCAGAGTTGCTCCGGTACCATTAAAGTGCTGAGACGAGAGCGTCGTGCCATTAGTGTAGAGTACCCCCTGCCCACGCAGGGCGAACATCGTATCGCCGGGGCCGAAAGCCCTTTGTACGAACTGGGCGGATCCCCACTGGGCAACGACGGTCCAGGGGACTGTCGTTCCGACCTGTTCGGCATCGACGAGGACCTCCAAACGGTCGCCCGTTTGGAGCAGCCCTCCCGGGATGTTACAGGACGCCACGACCGACAAGGAAGTGGACGAATTTGAGGTTCCCTCCTTCGCACAGATGACCTGCGGTATCGCGTGGGTCTGTCCGCCCTGGTGGGACTTTCTCGCTTTCGAGGTTGTATTTAACCAAGCGTCCCCATCGAGTCGAGTCGGCGGGTCGTTTGCCATTCCAGTGTCCCGCCAGGGTGCCCGTGCCGTTCCCGAAAGAACTTGCACGGCGGGCGAAATGATGGTGCCTTCACTATCGATTCGAGCCAGATCGCCGCCCGAAGCGTCCTGCCAGCGATGCAGAGGTAAACCGTTCTGCGCGGCCCCGGACCGGACGATCACTGAAGTGGCGCCTGCTTGATCCTGGACATTGAGCGTGCCATCGGTCAGGCTCGACCCAACCGACAACTTCCGTCCTGTGCTATCCCATCGCAGTTGGAACGTGTTTTCAGAAAGATTTCCGGCCGAGTTCACAAAGGGAATGGCCCCTGGTTGAAATCCTGTGTAGAGGCAGGTATTCCAAATGGCATCGACGCCGTTAGAGGCCAGGCACCGGCCCGCCGCCCCGAGGGGTAACTTCGTCCAGCTTGGCGAAGTGCCTTGGCCGACAATCAAGTCGCCCCGGGTAACAGCGGCGGGCGTCGCATCCGCGTGCTGCGCACCGAGCAACGCATGACCGGTCGGCGTCCGAGCATCCGTCAAGCGACCATCACTGGTGGTAACGAATTTATTGGAGGCCGACGGAACCCCCGCGGAACCGGATAGTGCGGCCTTTTCGGCGGCCGTTGGATCATTTGCACTTGTGTGGGTCGGAAAGTTCAAGGCCAGCTTGCTTTCCACAATGCCAGCCACCGCGGAAATATTGTTATTTGAGATGACCCCGGCCGCAATCTGCGGATTGGGGTAGTTTCCGGTTAAGGCACCTCCAGCCGCCGACGTTGGGTTACTCGACGAAGCGGTTCGGAAAAAGGCCCGGAAGACGTCGCCCGTTCGAGGGGTTGACGCTGCCAGCATCGTGACCGAGTTAGCACTGACGGTAAAATCGACGCCCGGGGAAAGGGCGATTCCATTCACGAGCAGTTCCAGGCTTGAAGCTGGCGACGGCGTACCGCTGAGCCCGAATACGGTATTGACTCCGTCAATACCGCCCGAGGGAAGTTCGCTATCGACAAAACCGGGACCGGTGTAACCACCACCACCCGAACCGCAAGCGGAACTTGTGCCATCGACGCGGACGCAATCGGTCAAGTTGCCAGTGACCGCTTCGAGTCCTCCGGTAGCACCCGTTCGAATCGTCCGATTGGAAGCATAGCCGAGACCTCGTACCGGTCGAGCGGCTAACTCGTCGCTAAGGCCTGGAATATCAGCAATTTCGATTCCGGCCGGCGGCAACGTACCGCCTCCCGTTTGCTGGCCGACCGCTATCCGAACCGCGGCCAAATTGACCGTTTGGACAGTCGGAGGTACCGCCCAGGTTTCGGAAAATTGAATCCGGCCGTCGCTATGATACCGCACGTAGTAATAAGCTCCGGAGCTAGCATTCGTAGTTGGCACCAAACGAACGCGCAAATTGCCATCGACGATGGCAATAGTCAGACTCTGGGTTGCAATCGGCACCTGATTGGCCGCTTGGAACGTTTTCCATTCAATGTAGGCAACGCCATTGAAACGCGTCCCATTAGCCTTGTAGATAACATCCTGAATCGTGGTCAGCGGCGGACCGGCTAGTGCACGCTCCGCGATCAAACCAAAAAATATAAAGTGGAACACGCACTTCCACAGCTTCGATCCTCGCATTGTCGGGGCCTCCCAAAAAGAAAAGCCCGCATCCGAGAAAACCCGGGCGGGCGGCAAACTACTGTTCGCTGCCTTAAATCTACACTGTAGTTGTCAACCAATCCGGCAGTACCCCGTAGTGGCATAAACAGTAACCTATTTATTTTGTTAACGTTACAGACACAAGAAATATTTAAACACCTTGTGAATGGCGAGTTCGCCGGTCAGGAAAATGTTCGATTTCGGGGCCTGTCGAGCGATTTTCTTGTTCTGCGCGTAACCTATTCCTCAGCTTTGGCGAAGCGATAGGTACGATCCTCACCCGAGTTTTCCTCGCCCTCAGCTTCTGCGTCGTACCGGCATTGGCCCAACCCAAGTCTGATAAACCGGTCCCCCCGATCTCCCGCAACGCCGCGGGGCTGGCATTAAAAGGCTATGACCCGATCGCGTATTTCGAGGTGGCGAAGGCGATGCCCGGCTCGCCCGCATTCAGTCATGAAATTGACGGTGCAAAATTCCTATTTCGTTCCGAAGCGTCCAAAACTCTTTTCGTCGCCGACCCCACAAAGTATCTGCCGCGGTTTGGCGGCTATTGCCCCTGGGCCGTCGGCCACAACTACACCGCCCCGGCGGATCCGGAAGTCTGGAGGATAGTCGACGGAAAGCTGTACCTGAACTACAACCAGGGCGTCCAACAAAAATGGATCGCCGAAGAGGGGAGGTTAATTTCGGCCGGTGAGGCCAACTGGCCGGGCTTGCATTAACGAACCCAAAGGGTCACTGGGCTCTGACTGGGGGTCGTACCAACCGTCCAAACCACGGGGACGGTCCGCGCGCTTTGCGGAGGCCCATCTGGCGGTGGCAACTGAGCGTTGATCTGTACGAGGCCGACGAAGCCGGGCACTTCCCCCGCAAACAGAACCGAAGCAGCCCGGCCTGCGATGGAGAGTCGAGATTCTTCAAGCAACCTGGGGTGCGGGAGCGGCGCGATCGTTCCAGTTACCCTCGACCCACTGGTTAACCCGCTACCGGTCCCATAGAACACAACGATGCTTCCTAAGGGCGCTGGCGAACCGAGACCGTTTCGACTGCCATCCTGATTCACGGCGACGACCTGCCCGGTCGAAAACTCGCGAAAAAGCTCGGGCGCAGCCGCCGCGACAGCGATCTGCAGCGAGTTGGAAGGTACTTGCCAACTTAAGACTTGGAGCGTTGCCGTGGTGCCTGACCGAATCTCAAAGGGAACCTGGATGTTGATCTGGTGGGCACTGGTAAACAGGATGGGCGCGGGGAGTCCGTTCAAGAAGACCCGCGTCCCATCTAATTCCACCGGCAACCGCCCTTGGGAATCCACTGCGGCCGACACCCCTCGCTCAGGCCCTAACTGTTCGACGAAGAGCGCCATCAGTGCTCCTGGTACTAAGGGGCCAGCGGGGCCACCAGCAGCGCTGGCGATAGCTTCGGCCCGCAGATAACCGAATCCGCCCGGATCGCCCGTCGTCCATTGGATCACCACTTGCTCGGTGCCTGCGCATTCGCCCGACGTCGCCGCCATCCACGACACCCCTTGGTTTTCAAAGTCCAAGACAGCGAGTACCAGGGCCACCTCCGAGCAGACTCCGCTCGCGCCCCACTCCGTCGCCAAGACCGGCCGCCGGCCGAGCAGCCCCCGAAACGGTTCCAACACCTTCCCTGAATCACCTAGCTCAGTGGGGGCGCCATAGACCACTTGGGGGTCGTTGATCTCAGGACCGATCCAGACAACTGGCCCGTCCAGCCCTGTCGCTCGAAGCGCCGCCAGATTGTCTGGCCCTGTAATCTCGAACAGGACCCTGGGATTGGTTCCCCACCGGCGCCATTCCGCTTCCCCGCCCCCGACAAGTACCACGGCCAGGTTGTTGGCCAGCGCGGCCTCCACGACCATGCAGTTCGTAGTTGCCGGCATCCGGACCGAATTAACGTTCCATCGGACGCGCATGATACCGAACGTAACCGCCGGATCCTTAAGATCGAGCGGTTGGACATTAATGCCCCGCAGGATAACCGGAGTGTCCCCGCGATCGAGAAGGCGGCTGCCTTGCACGGTTAGTGGCCCGGCCACCGGCGGGAGAACCGGAGCATGGCCATGCAGATTACAAGCCCACAGCAGAAAAAGGATCCGAAAGTTCAAAGCCAATTCCTACAATACCGTCTTTACCTTGAACGGATTCAGGGAAGCGTCCAGGGCCGGCCGGCGTTTATGCCATTCCGTCGCCTGCTCGTATGCGTGGGCCAGGGCGAGCACTTTCACTTCCGCCCAGGGCGCGCCGGTGATCTGCAGACCGATCGGAACTCCATCGGCGAACTGCCCGCAGGGGATCGAGATGGCCGGCAGACCAAAGATATTGAATTGCGCCGTGTTGGCGAGCGTCGGCGGCAACGGCTTGTCGGTTTCGACGCGTTGGATGGCCTCCGTGATCGGATAGGGCTTGAACTTCGTGGTCGGGGTGATCAAAAGGTCGACGGAATCAAAGGCTTTGACGACCTGGCGCCGTAACAAGCGAACGGCCCGCATCGATTCCACATAAGTGGTCGCGGGCATGGCGGCCGACCGGCTCAGCCCTTTCCGCGTCGAGGGCATGTAGGATGCTTGCGACTTTGGATAGTAAGGCAAATGATAGGCCGCGGTTTCCGCTCCGCCCGCGCTGGGGCCATAAGATTCGGCAGGCAAGATCGAGTCATGATAGCCCGCGGTCAACTTACTCAGTACATTCAGAGCCGCTTCGGTAGCGGCGGCGACTTCGGGATCTAACTTATCGAAGAAGGTGGCTCGCGGGACGCCCAAGCGGAAGGCCTTGACGGGCGCGCCAATCGCT